>Ga0247741_1000396_pt1 | contig 25396 bp, 13 predicted proteins | sample UWRJL213509R2_FD_180945 | JGI IMG/M metagenome (GOLD analysis project Ga0247741, IMG submission 180945) | Plant litter microbial communities from Arlington Agricultural Research Station in Wisconsin, United States - UWRJ-L213-509R-2 | ecosystem: Environmental > Terrestrial > Plant litter >... | reverse complement strand
TTCCTGAACAATTTGAAGCTTAAAAGAAATACTGTAATCTTTTTGTGTACGCTTAACATAGCGCAATTGTTGATCTTTTTCCATAATGATACTTTTTGTGTATCGCTATTTCAGGACAAGACATGTATTCAAATAAAAAACGCCCTGTTTTTCACAGAGCGTTTTTGTATATTAAAATTTAAAGATTAAGCTTTTCCGGCAGCAATTAAGTTTAATGCTGAACCTGCAACGAACCAGCCAATCTGACCTGCGTTGTAAGTATGATTAGCCAGGATAATATCTTTAGTACCATCTGTATGAAGAAACTCTAACGTTAATGGTTTTCCCGGAGCGAACTCAGTTAAATCAGTAAAGTTAATAGTATCGTTTTCCTGAATTTTATCGTAATCTGCTTCATTAGCAAAAGTTAATCCTAAAAGACCTTGTTTTTTAAGGTTTGTTTCATGAATACGGGCAAAAGATTTCACCAATACCGCTTTAACCCCTAAGAAACGTGGTTCCATAGCAGCATGCTCACGAGAAGAACCTTCACCATAATTGTGATCTCCCACGACGATTGAAGGAACTCCGGCGGCTTTGTATGCACGGGCTACAGCAGGAACTGCATCGTATTCTCCAGTTAACTGATTTCTAACAGAATTTGTTTTTTGATTGAATGCATTTACAGCACCAATCAACATATTGTTAGAAATATTATCCAGGTGTCCACGGAAACGCAACCATGGTCCAGCCATAGAAATATGGTCAGTAGTACATTTTCCGAAGGCTTTGATCAACAATTTAGCCCCTGTAATGTTTTTACCATCCCAGGCATCAAACGGAGCTAATAATTGCAAACGTTCTGATGCAGGATCTACCACAACCTGAACTCCTGAACCATCTTCAGCCGGAGCCTGAAATCCAGGATCTTCGGCATCAAAACCTCTTGGAGGCAATTCGTCTCCTGTTGGTGCTTCAAGCCTTACTTCTTCTCCATCTTCATTGATCAAAGTATCTGTTAACGGATTAAAACCTAAATCACCGGCAATAGCCATTGCAGTTACCAATTCCGGAGAACCTACGAAAGCTAAAGTATTTGGATTACCATCTGCACGTTTTGAGAAGTTACGGTTGAAAGAGTGAACGATCGTATTTCTTTCTTCTTTTTCTGCCCCGTCTCTGTCCCACATACCAATACATGGTCCGCAGGCGTTAGCAAAAACGGTAGCACCAATTTTTTCAAAAGTATCTATAAATCCATCTCTTTCAATTGTATAACGAACTACTTCAGAACCCGGAGTAATTGTAAATTGAGATTTGGTTTTTAAATTTTTAGCACTTACTTGTCTTGCCAAAGAAGCGGCGCGAGCAATATCTTCGTAAGAAGAGTTTGTACAAGACCCAATTAAACCAACCTGAATTTGTAATGGCCAGTTATTTTTGATCGCTTCTTCTTTCATTTTAGAAATTGGAGTTGCTAAATCCGGTGTAAAAGGACCGTTTAAATGTGGCTCCAATTCTGATAAATTGATTTCGATTAACTGATCAAAATATTGTTCCGGGTTGGCATAAACTTCAGGATCTCCTGTTAAGTAAGGAGCTACTTTATCTGCAGCATCAGCAACATCAGCTCTGCCTGTAGAACGAAGGTAACGACTCATAGAATCATCATAACCAAAAGTTGAAGTTGTAGCTCCAATTTCAGCACCCATATTACAAATAGTACCTTTTCCTGTACAAGACATAGAAGTTGCACCTTCACCAAAATATTCAACAATAGCACCTGTACCACCTTTTACGGTAAGAATACCAGCCACTTTAAGGATAACATCTTTGGGAGCAGTCCATCCTGATAATTTACCAGTTAGTTTTACTCCAATTAATTTAGGAAATTTTAATTCCCACGCCATGCCGGACATAACGTCTACAGCATCGGCTCCACCAACACCAATAGCAACCATTCCTAAACCACCTGCGTTTACAGTATGAGAATCGGTACCAATCATCATTCCGCCAGGGAAAGCATAATTTTCAAGTACTACCTGGTGAATAATTCCGGCTCCCGGTTTCCAGAAACCTATTCCGTATTTATTTGAAACTGACGATAAGAAATCGAAAACCTCGTTACTTTGTGTTTTTGCTCTGGCCAAATCGGTTGCTGCATCAACTTTTGCCTGAATCAGGTGATCACAGTGAACCGTTGTAGGAACAGCAACTGTTTTCTTTCCGGCATGCATAAATTGTAATAATGCCATTTGAGCTGTTGCGTCCTGACATGCAACGCGATCCGGTGCAAAATCAACATAATCTACTCCTCTACCAAACGCCTTCGTTGGATTTCCATCCCAAAGGTGGTTGTACAAAATTTTCTCCGTTAAAGTAAGTGGACGACCAACAATCTCGCGTGCTTTATCAACACGACCGGGCATGTTCTCATACACTTTTTTTATCATTTCAATATCAAAAGCCATAAGTTATAATTGTTTTGTTTTTTTTATATTTTGAACACGACAAGGTACAAAAAATAGAGTAGCCAGAAAAGAAAAAGCCCGAGTTTATACTCGGGCTTTTCTAATATTTGAATAATCATGTGATTACATCACTAACAATTTATGAGAAGGTGCAAATCTGGTTAAACTAATACCTTCTACCGCAGCTGTATATTCAGCTAATGTAGGAGTTCTGCCCAAAATTGTAGATAAAACTACTACCGGCGTAGAAGAAAGCAATGATTCTCCTTTTTTACCTTCAGCATCTTCTACTACCCTTCCCTGGAAAAGACGTGTCGAAGTTGCCATTACAGTATCTCCTTTTACTGCTTTTTCCTGGTTACCCATACAAAGGTTACATCCCGGACGCTCTAAATACAACATGTTTTCGTATTCTGTACGTGCAGCACCTTTAGGGGCATTATCGTCAAATTCGAAACCAGAGTATTTTTGTAAAACTTCCCAGTCACCTTCAGCTTTAAGCTCATCTACAATGTTATAAGTTGGCGGTGCTACCACAAGCGGCGCTTTAAACTCAACTTTACCATGTAAATCTTCTATATTTTTAAGCATTTGAGCAAGGATTTTCATATCTCCTTTGTGAACCATGCAAGAACCGACAAATCCAAGGTCTACTTTTTTCACTCCTCCATAAAAAGATAAAGGTCTGATGGTATCATGCGTATATCTTTTAGAAACATCAGCGTTATTCACATCTGGATCTGCAATCATTGGCTCTATAATCTGGTCAAGATCAACAACTACTTCAGCATAATATTTAGCATTTGCATCTGGAGTTAAAGCTGGTTTTTCTGCTGATTTAATTTCAGCAATTCTCTTATCTGCTTTATTAATCAATCCCTGAAGAACTTGTTTATGATTGTCCATTCCTTTGTCGATCATAATCTGAATTCTGCCTTTTGCAATCTCTAATGATTCAATCAAAGTATCGTCTTCAGAAATACAGATAGAAGCTTTTGCTTTCATTTCTGCAGTCCAGTCTGTAAATGTAAATGCCTGGTCTGCAGTAAGAGTTCCAAGATGAACTTCAATGATTCTTCCCTGGAATACGTTTTCACCACCAAACTTTTTAAGCATTTGAGATTGTGTTGAATGAACTACATCACGGAAGTCCATATAACCTTTCATTTCTCCAATAAAGGTAACCTTTACTGATTCCGGAATTGGCATTGAAGCCTCTCCCGTTGCAAGTGCAAGAGCAACTGTTCCTGAGTCAGCACCAAAAGCAACACCTTTTGACATTCTTGTATGAGAGTCACCACCAATAATGATAGCCCACTCATCTATTGTAATATCATTTAAAACTTTGTGAATTACATCGGTCATTGAATGATAAACGCCTTTCGGGTCACGAGCCGTGATTAAACCAAAATCGTTCATAAATTTCATCAGTTTTGGAATATTTGCCTGCGCTTTTTTATCCCAAACTGAAGCTGTATGACAACCAGATTGGTAAGCACCATCAACAATTGGCGAAATTACTGTAGCCGCCATAGATTCTAATTCCTGAGCCGTCATAAGACCAGTGGTATCTTGAGAACCTACAATATTAACCTCTACACGAACATCTGAACCCGCATGTAATACTTTACCCGGAGTGATACCAACAGCATTCCTGTTAAAGATTTTTTCAACTGCTGTAAGCCCTTGTCCTTCAATAGAAATTTCTTTTGACGGAGCAAATACAAGAGGAGCTTCGATATCCAGAACTTTCGCTGCTAATGTTTGTAGTTTTTTACCAAATACAATTGCGTATGAGCCTCCAGCTTTTATAAATTCCATTTTCTGAGGCGTGAATGCCTTAGAAATATCAATTAATTCTTTATCACCATTATAAAGCTTCTTAGTTTTTGTGTTTATTGTAAGCACAGTACCAGTTGCTACAGAGTATGCTTCTTCCAAAATTGGTTCATTATTCTCATTTCGAATAATATCACCATTTGCATCAAGCTTTTTTACCCAGTTTTTAAGGTCTAAACCAATACCACCTGTAACATCAACAGTTGTTAGGAAAATTGGAGAAATCCCGTTTGTTCCTGCAACAATTGGTGCAATATTAATAAATGGAACATACGGACTTGCTTGTTTACCTGTCCAAAGTGCCACGTTGTTTACACCCGACATTCTGGATGAACCAACACCCATTGTACCTTTTTCAGCAATCAACATCACACTTGCATCAGGATATTGTGCCTGAAGCATCTTGATTTCGTCCTGCGCCTGAGGAGTAATCATGCATTTACCATGAAGTTCACGGTCAGAACGTGAGTGCGCCTGATTACCCGGAGATAACAAGTCAGTCGAAATATCACCTTCACCAGCAATATAAGTCACTACTTTAATTTCTTCTACTACTTCTGGCAGTGAAGTAAAAAACTCTGCCTTTGCATAACTTTCAAGAATTTCTCTTGCGATTACACTATCATTTTTAAAAGCTTCTTTTAAACGGTCTGTGTCAGCCTCATAAAGGTAAACTTGCGTTTTAAGAACATTTGCAGCTTCTTTGGCAATAACAAAATCATCACCCAAAGCTAAATCCAGCAATACTTCGATAGAAGGTCCGCCTTTCATGTGTGACAATAATTCGAAAGCAAAAGCAGGTGTGATTTCTTTTACTTCAAATTCACCAAGAATGATTTCTTTTAAAAATTTAGCTTTAAGACCTGCAGCACTCGTTGTTCCCGGTACAACATTATAAATAAAGAACTTAAGAGAATCTTCTCTATATTCGTTATTTACATCTTTAATTTGTTCAATGATATCACTTAATAATTCAGCTCCATCAATTGGTTTTGGGTGAAGTCCCTGGTCTTTACGATCGGCAATCTCCTTAATGTAATCCTGATAAATGTTCATAGTAGAGGTATTTTCTAGGTATTTTTATTTTTTTGTTGGCAAATTTAGTTATTAAAGGCGACAATTAAAAAAAATATAATAGAAGTCGCCTTTTTAAAAATTATTATTGTTAAAAAACGATTTTGACTGCTTGTTTTTGTCAAAATATCAATTTTATATTAAAAAAATGAATTATTAACATTTAAAAATCTTTTCTTTAACAAAGTCGAAATTTGTTGTTATAAACAAAGCCTGTTTTGAGTGTGTTTTGAGCTAAGAACCTTTCTAAATTAGAATTTACATCGTTATAGTTGAAGTTTTATCTGCATAAATCTTGTTTGTAATCATTCCTATTTATCCCTAAAATATTGATTAAAAAAATACCTTTAAAAAATTTGTAATTCAATTTTTATTCTAACTTTGCAATTCAAAGTTCTTTTAAAAACATAAAACTATGAATTACAAATTACAAAATGCAAATACTTATTTTGAACAAACAGGAGTTGTTATCAGTACTATAGTTAGTATTGTTAACATGCTGATTCTTATCATTGTATTAGTGAATGATACAGCTGCTCCATTAGCGACATTATCTTTACTAATTGAATTCATATTTGGTACTGTATTATCTTTTCTTATACTCAGAAAAAGACAAAAATACATTCATCTGCTTCCTTTCCTTTTACTAAACTGGTTAATAGGCTGTTTCTGTCTTAATACTTCTATTTCTATTTTTGAAGATTTACCAGTTTGGGTTTACATGACAACTTTGCTTTTTTTCATTACAAATTTTTTCATCTATAAAGAACTAAAAGATAATAATTTTACTCTTGCGGTTTTTTTTGTAAACGGAGTTTCTTACACGGTTATATTGTATTACACCATATACCTTTTACCACTTATTCCATTTTCAATTCTTGCAATTATACTTCTGGGGATAGGATTCTACGGATTAGTACCACTAGTTATTTCAATTATTCATTTAATCCGCATTACCAGATCTTTTCAGGAAAACAAAAGGTATTTCAATTCATTTGCTCTGGGATTTTTAATAGTTATCGTTAGTTTAGCTGCTTTTGCAATACGGCTGAACATTGAAAGTGAAAAAATAATTAAAAACGAAATAATTACTTCTTTCGATTATAATGATGATTTACCTAATTATATAAAAATTTCTCAAAATCTGGAACCTAATTTTTTTAATGAAATCTTATTAAAAAAGGACATTGTTTATAAAGGCCCTGAAGATTTTTTTAGTTTCAGAGATTTGGATTCATTTGGAACCAAACAATTTAATCAAACAAAAGTCCACAACCCGTTTATAACGATAGCCTACTTTTTTTGTAAAGATCTTAACTTAGATAATAATGATCGAATTAATATTCTGAAATCAAATTTTGACACACGTCTGGAAACTGAAGAACAATTGTGGAGCGGCAAAGATTTGTTTACCAAAAACATTAAGGAAGATGTAAAATTGTATCCTGAATCAAGATTGGCTTATACCGAAATTACCATGAATATTGCCTGCGAAAAAGATACCTGGGAAGACAAAGAAGCTATTTATTCTTTTCAGTTGCCTGAAGGATCTGTCGCTACATCACTTTCATTATGGGTAAATGGCGTTGAGCGAAAAGGAGTTTTAACGACAAAAGAAAAAGCACAGGCTGCCTACAAACAAATTGTTGGAGTTGAAAGCCGTGATCCTTCATTACTGCAATGGAGAGAAGGAAATAAAGTTGTGGTGAGAGTTTTTCCTATCAATTATAAAACACCACGTACCTTTAAATGTGGTTTCACAACACCGCTTAAGGTTGAAGATAATGAAATGAAATATGAAAGCATTTCTATAAAAGGCCCTAATATTTCAAACGCTGCAACTGTTTCAAGAATTCAGTTAAAAGGCAATGCCAAAGTTCAAACCAGTAAAGATTTTGATTTAAAAAATAACGCTTACATTAATGAATCAACAGGACTTGACAGGTGGAAGGCAGTTGTACCTTTAAACAAAGCACTGCATCCTAATTCTTTTGTCTGAAGGATAAAATATATGAGGTAAAAGACATTCAAAAAATAACTGTTCTGTTTGCCGCTTCTGAAATTATTTTAGACCTTAACAGTAACTGGACAATTTCGGAAATTGAATCTTTTTTAGACTTAAAAGGAAAACAATTTTATATTTATAGTGACAAAGAAAAGAAGGAAATCAATAAAGAAAATTACAGAGATCTTCAATATGAATTTAAAAAATTACATTACTCATTACTCCCACTTTATAAAATTACTAAAAACAGTTTAATCATTACTAAATGCGGAACATTCTCTGCCAATTTTGACGAACTTGAAGAATCTAATTACCTGAAAAAAATACGAACAGAAACGAAAGCGCAAAATTTAAAAGTTATAAATATCTCTGCAGAAATCAATCCTTTCTGGCAGACTGCTAAAGAACAAAAATATGTGGAGTATTACCAGACAACTTTAAACAATAGTTTAAAAATGATAAAAGAAAATCATTTTACAACTTTTAAAACAGCCGAAAATCTAGTTAATATCGAATCGGCACAAATTTCTATTCAGGAAAATTCGAAAGACAGTATTTCTAAAAGTTCAGGTTCAAACCATATTTACAGAATGTATGCTTTTGGAAAAGTCCTTGAAGAACAAGTCAAAATTCAAGGAGATACTTTAGCAGCAAACAAATATATAACACTTGCTAAAGACGCCAATATTGTTACGCCTATTTCATCTTTAATTGTTCTCGAAACTGACGATGATTACAAAAAAAATGGCATTGAAAAAAATGTAGATACTTTAGCAAATGCCTCTATAAATAATGATGGAGCCGTTCCTGAACCGCATGAATGGGCATTAATTTTTATTGCATGCACTACTTTATTCTTTTATTACAGGAAAAGTAAAAAACAGACCAGCTAATGAAACGCCTTATAGTACAGCATAAGAAGAATCTATTTATCGGAATTACTATCCTATTATTATTGCTCAATTACAACATCCTTTTAAATGGTCTTGACGCTAATTTTTTTGGAATTGTATTCTCAATCGTATTATTTGTTATTGGAGGCAGAAAAACTAATTTAAATTTAAACTATCCACTATTTGGACTAATTTTTATATTAGAGTTTATAAGCTTTCGCCTGAATACAAAATCGCTGCATTTTCTGGCTTTGGCTGTATTTACGTGTTTGCTGTACTATAATTTTACCGGAAAATTTTCATTTATTGCCTTTTTGTGTATCATACTGTTTTCATCACTTTTTAATACCTTTTTTAATTATTTAACTACCGAAATAAAACAAACATTATGCTACACGAGTTATTTGGCTTTAAAAAATTTCATTACGATAAATAAAATAGAAGGTGTAAATTTCTACATCAATAATTCAAAAATCACCGTAGATACAGCTTGCATGGGACTTTCAATGTTTAAAACAGGATTACTCAGCGGTGCTTTTTTATTGACTTTAGAAGAAAGAAGACAGCAAACTTATTTTAATATTAAGCAGATTATCTTTTTTTGTTTTATTATGATTGTCCTGAATATCGTCTCTAATTTTTTCAGAATCATAACCTTACTATTATTCAATTGTACAGAAGAAAATATATTGCATCATAGTATCGGAATCCTTTGTTTTGTTTTTTACCAAATTATTCCGATGCTGTTTTTAATTCGTTTTTTCAAACCTGAAAAAAAAGAACTTGTTTACAAAAACAGTTATGCAACACTATTCCCCGCTTTAATAGCTATGGGATTATTATTTGTAACTAGTTTAAAAATCAAAACAGATCAAAACTATGATATCTTAAAAGATTTGAATCCTAAATATCATATTGAGCAAGGAAGCTGGGTTGATGAAGAAGTTTTTAAAATTTCAACTCCCGAAAAACTTATTTACATTAAAACACCCATCCACAAGCCTTTAATTTGCTGGACTGGAGATGGCTACACGATAACCGAATCAAAAAAAATAACGAAAAATAACGAAAAAATCTGGCAGGTTAAAATGGAGAAAAACAACATTCATTATCTTTCTTTTTGGTGGTACGAGTGTGATAACAAAAAATATACTTCCTTGACAGATGTGTTATTAATAAAATTGTTTTATAACAAATCGGTTCGCTTAATTAATGAAACAATCAGGATATAGAAATAAAAAAAGCCGGAAAGATTATTAAAATCTTTCCGGCTTTTTAAACTTAATATAGGTTTACATCAGCTTCTGAATAATAATTTCTTCTGTTATTCCTTCAGCATCAGCTTTATAATTTTTAATAATTCTGTGGCGTAAAATTCCAATTGCTACTGCTTTTACATCTTCAATATCCGGAGAGAACTTTCCATTAAAAGCTGCATGTGCTTTTGCTGCCAAAATTAAGTTTTGAGACGCTCTTGGTCCCGCTCCCCAATCTAAGTAATTTTTAACAAAATCATTTGTCAGCTTATTATCAGGACGTGTTTTGCTTACTAAAGACACAGCATATTCAATAACATTATCTGCTACCGGAATTCTGCGAATCAAATGCTGAAAATCGATAATTTCCTGTGCAGAGAATAATGGATTGATAGTTGTTTTAGCATCAGAAGTGGTACGTTTTACAACTTGCACCTCTTCTTCAAAGCTTGGATATTCTAATTTTATGGCAAACATAAAACGGTCTAACTGCGCTTCCGGCAACGGGTAAGTTCCTTCCTGCTCAATTGGGTTTTGCGTTGCCAATACAAAATAAGGCAAATCTAATTTATGATTTTCACCTGCAATGGTAACTGAGCGTTCCTGCATCGCTTCAAGCAAAGCAGCCTGCGTTTTAGGCGGTGTTCTGTTAATCTCATCGGCTAAGATAATATTAGAAAAAATCGGGCCTTTTATAAATTTAAATTTTCTGTTTTCATCTAAAATTTCACTTCCTAAAATATCAGAAGGCATTAAATCCGGTGTAAACTGTATTCTTTTAAAATCTAGCCCTAATGCCTGCGACAAAGTATTGATCAGTAATGTTTTTGCCAATCCCGGTACCCCAATTAAAAGAGCATGTCCTCCGGAAAATATACAAAGTAAAATTTGATCTACAACGGCGTCCTGCCCTACAATGATTTTTGCTATTTCGGTTTTTAATTCGTTACGTTTTTGAACTAAATTATGAATTGCTGTTACGTCAGACATTTATGAATATATTTAAAATTAAAAAGAGTTAGTCTATGAAATCATAAAACTAACTCTTTTTATTTATTTAATAAAAATTATTTTTTCAACCAATTGTTTGTAAAAGCACAATCTCTGTACTCTCCGATAATTTTGATATAAGTATCTTTTATTTTTTCGTCAAACCATTTTGCAATTGCACTGATTTGTTTTTCTTTTAATGCTAGTTCTTTAATTTTAGTATAATCTTTAGCATAATCAGCTGTATGTTCTTCAATTCTGTTGGTAACAGTAATTAATTTGTATGTTTTTTTACCTTTATCATCAGTATTTAAAAGTGGCTGAGAAATCTCTGTATCTTTCAAATTTGAAACCTGGCTGTATAATGTTGGATCCATTTTAGTCAGCTCAAAACGAGTATCCTGAGTGTTTGGGTTTACCAAAGTTCCCCCGTTTGCTCTTGTTTCTTTTTCGTCAGATTCTGTTCTCGCAGCATCTGCAAAAGAAATCTCTTTACTTTCAATCTTTTTTCTGATATTTATAATTCTTTCTTTTGCTTCTTTTAAAGCATCTTCAGAAACTGTTGGCGCAATCAAAATATGACGCAATTCAACTTCTTGCCCTTTAATTTTATCTACCATAATAATGTGGTATCCAAAATTCGTTTTAAAAGGTTCTGAAATTTCTCCTTCTGCCAAACTAAAGGCCACATCTTTAAACTCTTTTACGAAAGGAGTTTTTCTTGTCATTTTATAAAATCCTCCATTTGGTGAAGATCCCGGATCCTGAGAATATAAAACTGCTTTTGTAGCAAAACTAGATCCTTCTAAAACATCTTTTCTAATAGCATTTAATCTGTCTATTACTTTTTGCTCATCTTCTTTAGAAACTTTAGGTTCCACTACAATTTGAGCCACTTCCATTTCTGCCCCAAAAGTTGGCAATTGATCTTTTGGTATTTTTTTAAAGAAATTACGAACTTCTTCAGGCGTAATTTCAACACCATCAACAATCTTTTTTTGCATTTCAGAAGCTAATTTTTGCTCCTTTAATATATCAGAAAAATAAGTTTTAAATTCTTCTACAGAGTTTTTCTTGTAATAAGCGACTACTTTATTAATGTCTCCAACTTGTTGCAGCATATAATTCAGACGCTCTTCCATCATGCTTCTTACTTCGGCATCACTTACAATAATACTATCCTGAATAGCCTGATGTGCATATAATTTATCTTCTAAAAGTTTACCAAGCATCTGGCATCTTGTAATATCTTTTATAGAACCTCCCTGGCTGGTAATTTCTAAGTATCCTTTATCAATATCAGAATCTAAAACAATATAATCTCCAACAGTTGCAATAATACCATCGATTTTTTGCCTTTGTCCGGAGGAAGGAGCTTCAACTGGTTTTTCTGCTACAACGTCCGGAATAATTTCCTGTGCCGAAATAAATGAGTTGAAAAAAAGTAAAAAACATATTGTTAACCCAAATTTGTAATCAATTGTTTTTAGCTGTAATTTTTTTAATAACATTATTTTAAATTTAATTTGAATGCCTAGGACTTTGTTTAAACTACCAATTCATTTATTCCGATTTCAAAATTCTTCTGAAAACATTAAATAATTAACTTCTAGTTTCTTCTAACTTATAACGAACAAAAATAACAATTCAATTACATAATACAACTATCAGCAATACTATTAACATAAAATTATGGGATAACTTCAAAATTCGGTTAATAAGACCTTGTATATCAAAAAGAATGCGTCAAAATATAAACGTAAAAGAATGAAGTATTTATCAATTTATTAAAAACTATTTTATCAGCACTAATCTTCTTTATTCAATTGAAATTAAAAAGTTTTCAACACTACAACGTTTTCGTGATATAAATATTTTCCTATAATTCACAACATAACAAAATTTACATACTTTAGATAAGTAATTAATAATTTAGACTGTTTAAAATGCGAATAATTCACTTTTGATGCAGACATTTTATCTAATTACTACTTTATATCTAACCTTAACCAACTCATATTATGAAAAAACCTTTTGTAAAACTTTATTGCATCGCAGCGATTACAGCAATTTTTTGTTCTTGTTCTGACAATGAAGCAACTGAAAACAACACAAAAGCTGAAAGTAAGAAATTTAAAATCATTAATGTAACACATGATGGAAAACCTTTTAGCACAGGAGAATCAAAATCTTTAACCGGAAAATATGTAGACAATCCCGGCGGCGGCGTTATGATGCAGGCCTTTTACTGGGATGTTCCTGCAGGAGGTAACTGGTGGAATACTGTTACTGCTAAATTAACAGACTGGTCGAATGCCGGAATTGGATCTGTATGGCTTCCTCCTGCTTCAAAAGCACAAAACGGAGCATTTTCTATGGGATATGATCCAACTGATTATTTTGATTTTGGAGATTACAATCAAAACGGAACTACTGAAACCAGATTTGGTTCTAAAACCGAATTGGTAAGCTTAATTACAAAAGCGCATACGGAAAACATGAAAGTATATGCTGATATTGTAATTAATCACAATAGTGGTGGACAATCAGAAGCGAATCCGTTTACGGGAACAAATACGTGGACTAATTTTACCGGAGTAGCATCGGGAAAATTCAAACGTACTTATAATGATTTCTACAAAAATAGTTTTGGTAATAATGACGAAGGAAGTTTTGGCGGATTTCCGGATTTATGCCACGCCGCTCCTAATGTAAAAGATTGGTTATGGTTAAGAGCTGACGGAGTTGGTAAATATTACAAAAACACTATGAAATTTGATGGCTGGAGATTCGACTATGTTAAAGGTTTTGGTTCTTGGGTAGTAAGGGACTGGAATGCCAATGTAGGTGGATTTTCTGTAGGTGAATTATGGGATTCTAATGTAAACATATTAAATGACTGGGCTAACAATGCAAATAGTTCTGTATTTGATTTTGCATGCTACTATAAAATGAATGATGCTTTTGACGGAAATAATCTTGCTTTGCTGAATGATGATATGATGTGGAAAAGAAACCCGTACAAAGCCGTAACTTTTGTTACGAATCATGATACCGATGAAATTTCAAATAAATTATTGGCGTATTCTTATATTTTGACGCATGAAGGATATCCAACAATTTTCTATAGAGATTATGAAGAATGGCTGGATAAGAGCAAATTAAACAATCTGATCTGGATTCATAATAATAAAGCAACGGGGACAACTTCTATTTTATATTCTGATAATGATGAATATGTGGCAAGAAGAAATGGATATAACGGAAATCCGGGATTGGTAGTTTATATTAACAACTCGACTTCGTGGCAAGAAAGATGGATTGAAACCAATTGGGCAAATACTCAAATTAAAGATTTTACAGGAAATTCAACCTGGTATCCAACAACTCAGGCAGACAAATGGGTAAAAATACAATGTCCTCCAAAAGGATATTCAGTTTGGTCAATTAATCAGTAATTTAAAATGACTACCATAAGGCTGTTTTCATAACAGCCTTATTTTTTTCTTTAAAAAGAAAGACTTCCCAAATTAAGAAGTGAATATTTTTATTAAGCCGTAATTAATAGTACTTTTGCAAACCTATTTATACAAAATATGAGCTTTTTAAAAGAAATACAACGCAGAAGAACATTCGGAATTATATCGCATCCCGATGCCGGTAAAACTACTTTAACTGAGAAATTATTGTTGTTTGGAGGGGCAATTCAGGAAGCTGGTGCTGTAAAAAACAATAAAATTAAAAAAGGAGCAACGAGTGATTTCATGGAAATCGAACGCCAAAGAGGGATTTCGGTTTCAACATCTGTACTTGCTTTTAATTATAAAGACAAAAAAATCAACATTCTTGATACTCCGGGACACAAGGATTTTGCAGAAGATACTTTTAGAACATTAACCGCAGTTGATAGTGTTATTGTAGTAATTGACGTTGCAAAAGGGGTTGAGGAACAAACTGAAAAATTGGTTGCAGTTTGTAGAATGAGAAATATTCCGATGATTGTTTTCATCAATAAATTAGACCGTGAAGGAAAAGATGCTTTTGACTTAATGGATGAAGTGGAACAAAAATTGGGATTAACGGTTACTCCTTTAAGTTTTCCAATTGGAATGGGTTATGATTTTCAGGGAATTTATAATTTATGGGAGCAAAACATCAATCTTTTTAGTGGGGACAGTCGTAAAAATATTGAAGAAACTATTGCTTTTTCAGACGTTCAAAATCCTGAATTAGAAAAAATTATTGGTCAAAAACCTGCTGATAAACTTCGTGAGGAATTAGAATTGATTGATGAAGTTTATCCAAAATTTGAGCGTCAGGATTATTTAGATGGAAAAATTCAGCCAGTCTTTTTTGGTTCAGCTTTAAATAATTTTGGAGTACGTGAATTGTTGGATTGTTTCGTTACTATCGCTCCATCACCAAGACCAAAAGATTCTGAAACTCGTTTGGTTGATCCAAAAGAAGAAAAAATGACAGGTTTTGTATTTAAAATCCATGCTAACATGGATCCAAAGCACAGAGACCGTTTGGCTTTTATCAAAATTGTTTCCGGAACTTTCGAAAGAAATAAACCTTACTATCACGTTCGTCAAAAGAAAAATCTAAAATTCTCGAGTCCGAATGCCTTCTTTGCTGAGAAAAAAGAGATCGTAGACATTTCATATCCTGGTGATATTGTAGGTTTACATGATACAGGTAATTTTAAAATTGGAGATACCTTAACAGAAGGTGAAATCATGAGTTTTAAAGGAATTCCGAGTTTCTCTCCGGAACACTTTAGATATATTAATAATGCTGACCCCATGAAAGCCAAGCAATTGGACAAAGGGGTCGACCAGTTAATGGACGAAGGCGTTGCACAGTTATTTACTTTAGAGATGAATAATCGTAAAATAATTGGTACTGTGGGAGCGCTTCAATATGAGGTAATTCAATACCGTTTAGAACATGAATATGGTGCAAAATGTACGTATGAAAATTTCCCTGTTCATAAAGCGTGCTGGGTAAAACCTGACGATGCAAAAAATGATGAGTTTAAAGAATTTAAGCGTATTAAACAGAAATTCCTGGCACATGATAAATACGGTCAATTGGTGTTTTTAGCTGATTCTGACTTTACAATTCAAATGACACAAAGTAAATATCCAACTGTAAAATTATTCTTTACTTCTGAGTTTGATTAATTTTCACTTTGGAAATACCATAAAAAAAGCGCTAATTTTAAAATTAGCGCTTTTTTTTAATCTGAATTAAATCAACCTTACTAAGTCATTATATTCCAAAATTTCCCCTATTCTATTATGGAATGTCTAATTTATGACAATAGAATCGCATAAAGAAATTTACTCGATAAAGTGAAATAAAAATCGGACAAACTACAGCATTTCCCATTTCAATTTTGAACAAAAAAAAGCCCCATTACTGGGGCTTTTATATTATGCTTGTCCCGCAGGACCAAAATTAAGCGGTATTGGTGCTTGCTCCGTCTCTTTGATTTCGCCGTGGGCTGCTTCAAAACGATGAATATTTTCACCAATTGCTTTTAATAATCTTTTAGCATGTTGTGGTGTCAAAACAATTCTTGACTTTACCTTGGCTTTAGGAATACCTGGCATAATGCTCACAAAATCTAAAACAAACTCTGATGAGGAGTGATTGATAATCGCCAGATTAGAATAAATTCCTTCTGCGATTGTTTCATCTAACTCAATGTTAATCTGCTCTTGTTGTTGTTTCGGATTACTCATAGTTTCCTAATTAATAAATGTATTCTTCTTTATTAGCCATCATTTCATTGTAATCGTCTTTAGACCCTACGATAGTATTATCGTATTCTCTCATACCAGTTCCCGCAGGAATTCTGTGTCCAACAATTACATTTTCTTTTAATCCTTCTAAATCATCTACTTTACCAGCTACAGCAGCTTCGTTAAGTACTTTTGTTGTTTCCTGGAAAGAAGCAGCAGAAATGAATGATTTAGTTTGTAGCGAAGCTCTTGTAATACCTTGTAAAACTGGCGTTGCAGTTGCAGTAATTACGTCTCTTGCTACAACAAGATTTTTATCTGTACGTTTCAATAATGAATTTTCATCACGTAAATCACGAGGAGAGATAATCTGACCTGGTTTCAATACAGCTGAATCTCCAGCATCTTCAACCACTTTCATACCGTATAATTTATCGTTTTGAACGATAAAGTCTTTAGTGTGAATTAATTGATCTTCTAAGAACAATGTATCTCCCGGATCCTGAACTCTAACTTTACGCATCATTTGACGAATAACTACCTCAAAGTGCTTATCGTTAATTTTCACCCCTTGTAGACGGTATACTTCCTGGATTTCATTTACCAAGTACTGTTGAACAGCAGCCGGCCCTTGAATTCTCAAGATATCATCTGGTGTAATTGCACCGTCAGACAATGGTACTCCCGCTCTAACGAAGTCATTTTCCTGAACTAAGATTTGACTAGAAAGTTTAACTAAATACTTTTTAATCTCACCAAATTTAGATTCGATAACAATTTCACGGTTACCTCTTTTGATTTTTCCAAAAGAAACAACACCGTCAATTTCAGAAACAACCGCTGGATTTGAAGGGTTACGAGCCTCAAGCAACTCAGTAATTCTTGGTAAACCTCCCGTGATATCGCCTGCTTTAGAAGAACGACGTGGAATTTTAACCAATACTTTACCTGCTTTAATTTTCTCACCGTTCTCAACCATAAGGTGGGCTCCTACTGGTAAGTTATACGAACGAATCAATTCACCTTCTTTACCATAAACCAATAAAGTTGGAATTAATTTTTTATTTCTGGCTTCAGAAATTACTTTTTCCTGGAATCCTGTTTGCTCATCGATTTCAACCATGAACGATTGTCCTTGCTCTAAATCCTCGTAAGCAATCTTACCGGTAAATTCAGAAACAATTACACCATTATATGGATCCCACTTACAGATTACAGATCCTTTAGTAACAGTTTCGCCATCTTTAACAAAGATACTAGAACCATAAGGAATGTTATGTGTATTTAAAACGATTCCAGTTTTCTCGTCAACTAATTTTAATTCAGTTGAACGTGATACTACGATATCAGTCGCATTACCTTCGCTATCCTCACCTTTAACAGTTTTCAAATCTTCAATCTCAAGTCTACCGTTGAATCTTGTAACAATACTAGATTCTTCAGAAATACCTCCAGCAACCCCTCCAACGTGGAACGTACGAAGTGTCAACTGTGTACCTGGCTCTCCAATAGACTGAGCTGCAATAACTCCGACAGCTTCACCTCTTTGTGTCATTTTTCCGGTAGCTAAGTTTCTACCGTAACATTTAGCACAAATACCTTTTAAAGCTTCACAAGTTAATGGAGATCTAACCTCTACTCTTTCAATCGGAGAAGCTTCTATAGTTCTCATGATTGCCTCAGTAATTTGTTGACCAGATTGAACCAATACTTCATTAGTAAGTGGGTTTATAACATCTTGCAATGCAACACGTCCTAAAATTCTTTCTCCCAATGATTCAACGATTTCCTCATTTTTCTTCAAAGCAGAAACTTCAACACCTCTTAAAGTTCCACAATCTTCGATGTTAACAATAACATCTTGCGAAACGTCATGAAGTCTTCTTGTTAAGTATCCAGCATCGGCAGTTTTAAGAGCCGTATCCGCAAGTCCTTTACGAGCACCGTGAGTAGAAATAAAGTACTCAAGAATCGAAAGACCTTCCTTAAAGTTAGAAAGAATCGGGTTTTCAATAATTTCACCACCACCAGCAGTAGATTTTTTAGGCTTAGCCATCAAACCACGCATACCAGTTAACTGACGAATCTGTTCCTTAGAACCCCTCGCCCCAGAGTCAAGCATCATATATACAGAGTTGAAACCTTGTTGGTCTTCTCTAATATTTTTCATTGCTAACTCAGTTAATTGAGCATTTGCTGAAGTCCATACGTCAATAACTTGGTTGTAACGTTCGTTATTTGTAATAAGACCCATGTTATAATTCACAGAAATACCTTCAACTTGCTCTCTGGCATCTGCAATTAATTTTGTTTTTTGTTCTGGAATTCTAATATCACCAAGAGAGAATGATAAACCTCCTCTAAATGCGAATTTATACCCCATATCTTTCATATTGTCCAAGAAAGCTGCCGTTGTAGGTACATCAGTCACACTTAAAATGTGTCCGATAATATCTCTAAGGTTTTTCTTAGTCAATACATCATTGATATATCCTGCTTTTTCAGGTACTACTTCGTTAAACAATACACGTCCTGCAGTTGTTTGAATAATTTTAAACACTAATTCTCCAGCCTCATTAAAATCTTTTGCTCTGATTCTTACACGAGCATTCAATTCTAATCTTCCTTCGTTTAATGCAATGTTTACTTCTTCAGCAGAATAGAAAGTTAAGTCTTGACCTAAAATTACATGTTCTGGTGTAGAGATACGTTCTTTGGTCATATAATATAGACCCAAGACCATATCCTGAGAAGGTACAGTAATTGGAGCACCATTTGCAGGATTTAAGATATTGTGAGAAGCCAACATTAACAATTGTGCCTCTAAAATAGCCTCTGGTCCTAATGGCAAGTGAACTGCCATCTGATCCCCATCAAAATCGGCGTTGAAAGCCGTACAAACTAATGGGTGCAATTGGATCGCTTTTCCTTCAATTAATTTTGGTTGGAAAGCTTGAATACCAAGTCTGTGTAACGTAGGAGCACGGTTAAGTAATACTGGGTGTCCTTTAATTACATTTTCAAGGATATCCCAAACTACTGGCTCTTTTTTGTCTATTATTTTCTTAGCAGATTTTACTGTTTTAACAATACCTCTTTCAATCAATTTACGGATTACGAAAGGTTTGTATAATTCAGATGCCATATCTTTTGGCAATCCACATTCGAATAATTTTAATTCAGGACCAACAACAATTACCGAACGAGCAGAATAATCCACACGTTTTCCAAGTAAGTTTTGACGGAAACGTCCTTGCTTACCTTTTAAAGAATCAGATAATGATTTTAATGGTCTGTTAGATTCTGTTTTAACAGCAGAAGCTTTACGAGTGTTATCAAATAATGAATCTACAGATTCCTGCAACATACGTTTTTCGTTTCTTAAGATAACTTCTGGAGCTTTAATCTCCATTAATCTTTTCAAACGGTTGTTACGGATGATTACACGACGGTATAAGTCATTTAAATCTGAAGTTGCAAAACGACCTCCATCAAGTGGAACAAGTGGACGTAATTCTGGTGGAATAACAGGAACCACTTTCATAATCATCCACTCAGGACGATTTTCACGGTTTAAGTTAGACTCACGGAAAGACTCAACAACTTGTAATCTTTTTAATGCTTCAGTTTTACGTTGTTTAGATGTCTCGTTGTTAGCGCTGTGTCTTAATTCATAAGATAAAGCATCTAAGTCAATACGAGCCAATAAATCCATAATACACTCTGCTCCCATTTTGGCAACAAATTTATTAGGATCCATATCATCCAAATATTGGTTTTCTTGCGGAAGAGTATCTAAAATATTCAAATATTCTTCTTCAGTTAAGAAATCTAATCTTTGTAATGATTCTCCATCTGCATTTTTAGCAATACCAGCTTGAATTACTACATATCTTTCATAGTAAATGATCATATCTAATTTCTTAGACGGAAGACCAAGGATATAACCAATTTTGTTTGGAAGAGAACGGAAATACCAAATGTGAGCAATAGGCACAACAAGGTTGATGTGTCCTACTCTGTCACGACGTACTTTTTTCTCTGTAACTTCAACACCACAACGGTCACAGATAATACCTTTGTAACGAATTCTTTTATATTTACCACAAGCACATTCAAAATCCTTAACAGGTCCGAAGATTCTTTCGCAGAAAAGTCCGTCACGCTCTGGTTTGTGAGTTCTGTAGTTGATAGTTTCTGGTTTCAACACCTCTCCTCTTGATTCTTTCAAGATAGACTCAGGTGAAGCCAATCCAATTGAGATTTTATTAAATCTTTTAATTGGATTTTTATCTTTATTATTATTTCTATTATTCATCATAGTTTTTACTATTGATTTATTTGCAATTAAAAAATTGATTCTTGTCTTTTAGTCTAAAGTCAAATGTCATAAAGTTTTAAAGTCACGAATGACTTTAGACTTTGGACTTTCAAACTTTCGACTTAAACACTACCTCGGGTTACTTCTCTAAACTTCAAACTTTATTATTTTGAAGTGCTAATTATTAAACTCTTAGGGTTTATATAAAAAATCGGAACGGTTTACGGGTATAAATCCTAAAAACTTCTATAAATAAGTAATCAGCCCCGATAAAAAATCGGGACTGAAAACTTCCTAATACTTATTATTCTTCTAAACGAATGTCAAGTCCAAGACCTTTCAATTCATGCATTAATACATTGAATGATTCAGGTAATCCTGGTTCTGGCATAGATTCTCCCTTAACGATAGCCTCGTAAGTTTTAGCTCTACCAATAACGTCATCCGACTTAACTGTCAAGATTTCACGAAGAGTACTTGATGCTCCATAAGCCTCAAGTGCCCAAACCTCCATCTCTCCAAAACGCTGACCTCCAAATTGAGCTTTACCTCCAAGTGGTTGTTGAGTGATCAACGAGTATGGTCCGATAGAACGTGCGTGCATCTTATCATCAACCATGTGTCCTAATTTAAGCATGTAAATTACACCCACAGTCGCTGCTTGATGGAAACGCTCTCCAGTACCACCATCATAAAGATAGGTATGTCCGAAACGTGGTACTCCAGCCTCATCAGTTAATTCATTAATTTGATCCAAAGAAGCACCATCAAAAATTGGAGTAGCAAATTTTCTACCTAAATTTTGTCCAGCCCATCCAAGAACAGTTTCATAAATCTGACCAATGTTCATACGTGAAGGTACCCCAAGTGGATTCAATACGATATCTACCGGTGTTCCGTCTTCAAGGAAAGGCATATCTTCATGACGAACGATTCTTGCAACAATACCTTTGTTACCGTGACGTCCTGCCATTTTATCCCCTACTTTCAGTTTACGTTTTTTAGCGATATAAATTTTCGCTAATTTCAAGATTCCAGATGGTAATTCATCTCCAACTGTAATAGTGAATTTTTCTCTTCTTAAAGATCCTTGTAAGTCGTTCAGCTTAATTTTATAGTTATGAATTAAATCATTAACCATTTTATTTGTAGCATCATCAGCAACCCATTGACCTTTGCTTAAGTGAGCAAAATCTTCTACTGCGTAAAGCATTTTTTGAGTATATTTTTTACCTTTTGGTAAAACTTCTTCACCCAAATCATTCATTACACCCTGAGATGTTTTTCCGTTCACGATCAAGAATAATTTCTCAACTAATCTGTCTTTTAATTCAACAAATTTAGTTTCGAATTCCATTTCTAAAGCGCCTAAAGCATCTTTATCCTGAGTACGTTTACGTTTATCTTTTACGGCTCTTGCAAATAATTTTTTGTCAAGAACTACACCATGTAAAGATGGAGAAGCTTTCAATGAAGCATCTTTTACATCACCTGCTTTATCCCCAAAGATTGCACGAAGCAATTTCTCTTCCGGAGTAGGATCTGATTCTCCTTTTGGTGTAATTTTTCCAATCAAAATGTCGCCAGGCTTAACCTCTGCTCCAATTCTGATCATACCGTTTTCATCTAAATCTTTAGTAGCTTCTTCAGAAACGTTAGGAATATCGTTTGTTAACTCTTCATTTCCTAACTTAGTATCTCTAACCTCTAATGAATAATCATCAACATGGATAGAAGTAAAAATATCATCACGAACTACTTTTTCAGAAATTACAATCGCATCCTCAAAGTTATACCCTTTCCATGGCATGAACGCAACTTTTAAGTTTCTACCTAAAGCTAATTCACCATTTTGAGTAGCATATCCTTCTGATAATACTTGTCCAAGAATTACTCTGTCACCTTTTCTTACGATTGGTTTCAAGTTAATACTTGTTCCTTGATTGGTTTTTCTAAATTTAATTAAGTTGTATGTTTTTTCATCAGAATCAAAACTTACCATTCTTTCTTCTTCAGTACGGTCGTATTTGATAGTAATGATGTTAGCATCAACATATTCTACAGTTCCATCTCCTTCAGCATTAATCAATACTCTAGAATCTGAAGCTACCTGACGCTCTAAACCTGTACCAACAATTGGTGCTTCCGGGCGGATCAAAGGAACCGCCTGACGCATCATGTTAGATCCCATCAAGGCTCTATTCGCATCATCATGTTCCAAGAAAGGAATCAATGAAGCCGAAATCGAAGCGATCTGGTTAGGAGCAACGTCTGTATAATGTACTGCTGATGGCTCAACAACCGGGAAGTCGCCTTCCTCACGAGCAATAACATTGCTAGCTGTAATTTTACCTGAAGCATCCATTTCAATGTTTGCCTGAGCAATCATTTTTCCTTCTTCTTCTTCAGCACTTAAGTAAATTGGAGTACTTTCTAAATCAACTACACCATTAGTTACTTTACGGTAAGGTGTTTCGATGAAACCCATTCCGTTAACTTTTGCATAAACGCCAAGAGATGAAATCAAACCAATGTTTGGTCCCTCTGGAGTTTCAATCGGACATAAACGACCATAGTGAGTATAGTGAACGTCACGAACCTCGAAACCAGCTCTCTCTCTCGAAAGTCCACCAGGTCCAAGTGCAGATAATCTTCTTTTGTGTGTAATCTCAGCTAATGGATTCGTTTGATCCATAAATTGAGATAACTGGTTAGTACCAAAGAAAGAGTTGATAACTGATGATAATGTTTTAGCATTAATCAAATCAATTGGTGTAAACACCTCGTTATCTCTAACGTTCATTCTCTCACGAATAGTTCTTGCCATACGCGCTAAACCAACACCGAATTGTTGAGACAATTGTTCACCAACTGTTCTAACACGACGGTTTGATAAGTGATCAATATCATCAATCTCTGCTTTAGAGTTGATCAATTCGATCAAATATTTTACAATGGTAATGATATCTTCTTTGGTAAGCACTTGCTTTTCCATTGGGATATCTAAACCAAGTTTTTTGTTCATTCTGTAACGACCAACTTCACCTAAGTTATAACGTTGATCAGAGAAGAACAATTTATCTATAATACCACGAGCAGTTTCTTCATCAGGCGGTTCTGCATTACGCAATTGTCTGTAGATATGCTCAACAGCTTCTTTTTCAGAGTTTGTTGGATCTTTTTGTAACGTGTTGTGGATAATAGCATAATCTGCTTGGTTATTATCCTCTTTGTGCAACAAAATAGATTTAACGTTAGAATCGATGATTTCTTCAACATTATCTTTGTCGATAATAGTATCTCTATCAAGGATGATTTCGTTACGTTCGATAGAAACTACTTCACCAGTATCTTCATCAACGAAATCCTCGTGCCAAGTGTTCAATACACGTGCAGCAAGTCTTCTTCCAATATATTTTTTAATACCTGTTTTAGAAACTTTAATTTCTTCAGCTAAGTCGAAAATTTCAAGGATATCTTTATCTCTTTCGAACCCGATTGCACGGAATAAAGTTGTAACCGGTAATTTTTTCTTTCTATCGATATAAGCATACATTACGCTATTGATATCTGTAGAAAATTCTATCCAAGAACCTTTAAAAGGAATTACTCTGGCAGAATAAAGTTTTGTTCCATTTGCGTGGAATGACTGACCAAAGAAAACCCCAGGAGAACGGTGTAGTTGAGATACTACTACACGCTCAGCACCATTAATAACAAAAGTACCGCTTGGAGTCATATAAGGTATTGTCCCAAGATAAACATCTTGTACAATAGTTTCAAAATCTTCGTGTTCTGGATCTGTACAGTATAGTTTTAACCTGGCTTTTAAAGGCACACTATAAGTAAGACCTCTCTCTATACATTCTTGAATTGTATAACGTGGCGGATCAACAAAATAATCAAGGAATTCCAATACAAAGTTATTTCTTGTATCTGTAATTGGGAAGTTTTCCATGAAGGTGTTGTATAACCCTTCGTTGCCTCTTTCGTCAGATTTCGTTTCTAATTGAAAGAAATCTTTAAAAGATTTAACCTGAACATCTAGAAAATCTGGATAGTCAGGGATATTTTTTGTAGAGGCAAAATTCAATCTTTCAGTCTGATTTGTTATCATCAATGGACAAAATTTTGATTAAAAAAAAGTAATTTTTTGTGTAAACACACACTGTTTAATCTATACTTTCTTATTATAATCAATACATCTTTAAAAATGAACTAGTAATTCCGTTCAATTTTTTTTCTTCGTATTGATCAAAAACTTTTTCGTATTTTAAACTATTTGAATAATAAAACTTGATATATTTTATTATACGAAAAATGGTTTAGGCCATTGAGTTAACTCAAGACCTAAACCTAGTTCTTAAAACCGAGTTGAATTATTTAAGCTCAACTACAGCTCCAGCTTCTTCTAATGATTTTTTAAGACCTTCAGCCTCTTCTTTAGAAACACCTTCTTTAACGTTGCTTGGAGCTCCGTCAACTACATCTTTAGCTTCTTTCAAACCTAAACCTGTAAGTTCTTTTACTAATTTTACAACTGCTAATTTAGAAGCACCAGCTTCTTTTAATACAACTGTAAATTCAGTTTGTGCTTCTTCAGCAGCACCTTCTCCACCACCAGCAGCAACTACTACAGCTGCAGCAGCAGGCTCGATACCATACTCGTCTTTTAATATTGTTGCTAATTCGTTAACTTCTTTAACTGTTAAGTTAACTAATTGTTCTGCGAATTGTTTCAAATCTGCCATTTTTTCTATCGTTTAAAATGATTTGTAAAATATAATTTATTTATTGTGCGCTAATTAAGCAACAAGG
>Ga0247741_1000395_pt1 | contig 25416 bp, 34 predicted proteins | sample UWRJL213509R2_FD_180945 | JGI IMG/M metagenome (GOLD analysis project Ga0247741, IMG submission 180945) | Plant litter microbial communities from Arlington Agricultural Research Station in Wisconsin, United States - UWRJ-L213-509R-2 | ecosystem: Environmental > Terrestrial > Plant litter >... | reverse complement strand
TTCGAGCATGCGATAGAAATAACCCACCAAATCTTTCCATGTTTCGTTCTCGTCGTTTTCTGTTTGCAGTTGATAGAGCTGTAAGAAGCCTTTGAACCTGAAAAATCCTATTCAGCTGGAATAACACCTCAGACTGTCCACGCCTACGTTAAATTACCTGCGTCAGTGACGTCGAAAGACTCGACGACCTCCTCCTTCGTCTCTGCCGAAAATGGTTCTCCGTTCGTGTCCACTGTCCACTTATCCAGGCCCTCAGGCGAAAGGTATGCGCCAGGAGGTAGTGTAAGTAGTGAGGACACCTGATTTCTGGTAGCTGTAGGTGTGCAATACTTGGCAAATATATGTTTTAGACATAGTTCTAACTAAGGTGGAAAGCAACAGAATTCGTCGATTAATTGACTTGTGAAGAGGTCAGATCTTAAACTCACCTGATCAGTTATTCTTCCATCGTCATCAAGTAGTGAGGCAGTGTTTGAGTTGTTTACAGACATGTTCTGCAACGATCTTTGGTGGGAAGAGCAAATTTGATCTCTGACTTGAGACTTCTTGTAGAATTTGAGCGCCAAAAGAGGCAAGAGTCACCCACAGTCAACAACAGTACGGAACCGCCGCGCGTGCACCGCGACTCCCTCAATCTTGTCCTTCCGTTGTGTATATCATGGACGGCCATCGGTCTGAGCCGCTCTCGATCGAATCTCTCTTACAAAAGCAACGAGAGGAGAAGGAGGCAGCTTCGAAAGTGCGTTGCACAACCCTTTGGTTACGAGCACTGACTTGACAACATGGTTTTCACAGCCGAAGTTCCTTTCGAAGGAGGAGCGTGCAAAGATTGCCATTGCGAAACGGGCACAAGAAATAAAGCAAGAAAAGGAACGTACTGATGCCTCTCGCCGGGACCGTGAGACCTTGGAGAAGGAAGCAGAAGAAGTAGGACGACGCGAAAGGACTTCATACAGCGGTGGAAGTGGTGGACGATGTCAGTGCTCTTAGTACTCTTTCCAGTGGGTTTTGTCCTCATTGATCGTTCTTTTTCTCTTTATACCCGTGATATTATATAGACCAAGACAGATATTCAGACCGCGATCACAATCGGGATAGGAACGACCGTTCAGGACGTCGAGATCGTGACGGTCCGCGAGGTGGAGGGCGAGGGCCACCACCACCACCTTCAGGACGGGATGGAAATCGAGACGGTTATCAGAATGTCCCTACTGGTCCTCGTGCTGAGCGCGGAAAGGCGCCTGGTGGCAGCAGCGGCGATGTAACCATGTCGTCAGGTTCATCTTCCATGCCTCCTCCCCGAGTTCCTGCAGGAGCAGGCGAGTCTGTCAGCGGCTCAGATACCTACACACCTTCTATGACTGATAATGATCTGTCCGCCATCCGCTCGCGGTACCTCGGCGTTGACAAGAAAAAGCGCAAAATCCGGAAAATGAATGATCGAAAGTTCGTGTTCGACTGGGATGCGCAGGACGACACGTTGGTGGAGGACTCCCCGATGGCTGTTGGTAGTAACAGGCAGGGTGCGCAAGTGATGTTCGGACGTGGGAGGCTTGCCGGGATGGACGACGGGGGAGGTAGCGGTCCCCGGAAGTCCACCGCAAATGGGACGCAACTAGCCGACGCCATGGAGAGGAGGAAGGCGGCTAAGGCTGGGTATGATGATAGGCATTGGACGGACAAAGCGCTTGACGAAATGAAGGAACGTGATTGGCGGATTTTCAGGGAGGATTTCAGTATTTCGGCAAGAGGTACGGAGCTTACGTTGGGTCTCTGGTGGAGTGCTGAGCATTTTCTGATCTAGGTGGCTCTATACCTCATCCTCTTCGCTCTTGGGCGGAGTCAACAATTCCTGAGCTACTCCTTGAATGCATTGAAAGAATAGGCTACAAGGAACCTTCCCCCATCCAGAGACAAGCAATTCCTATTGGACTTCAAAACCGCGATATCATTGGCATCGCAGAGACGGGTCAGTCCAACCAAGAGATTTACACTGAATTTCCCTAACATTATGTCACAGGCTCGGGTAAAACAGCTGCATTTGTGATCCCTATGTTGGCCTTCATCTCCACCCTACCTTTGCTCAACGATGACAACCGTCATTTGGGCCCATACGCGCTCATCATGGCACCCACGCGTGAATTGGCTCAGCAGATCGAAACGGAAGCACGTAAATTCGCATCTCCTCTTGGGTACAAATGTGTTTCGATTGTTGGAGGTGTACGTCCTGTCAAATTCATCAACAGCACCATTTTTTGACAAATTCTATTCACAGAGGGCAGTTGAAGAACAACAATTCAATCTACGAGAAGGAGCAGAAATTATCATCGCTACTCCTGGTCGTCTGAAAGATGTTATCGAACGACATGTACTCGTGCTTTCCCAGTGTCGCTATGTAGTCATGGACGAAGCCGACCGAATGGTGCATCTCGGCTTCGAGAACGACCTGACTTTCATCTTGGACGCCCTTCCCTCCGAAACAATGCAGGGTGAAGACCAAGGTGATTACATGGATGTAGATGGAGAAACCTCGATCAAGAAAGGCCGTACTCGTGTGACCACCCTCTTCTCCGCTACTATGCCCCCTGCAGTCGAACGCCTTGCTCGGAAGTACCTCAAGAAGCCGGCTATAATTACTATTGGTGAAGCAGGCCGTGCCGTCGATACTGTTGAGCAACGCGTGGAGTTCGTCAGTGGAGATGAGAAGAAGAAGTACGTCTTTCATTATCTTTGCTATTACATCCCACGTTACAATCAGCGCTAACCTCCACTTTTCACTAGGCAAAAACTTCTCGAGATTCTCAATAGCGGCCAGTTCGCGTCTCCTATCATCGTTTTCGTCAACCAGAAGAAAACAGCGGACATGGTTGCTAAGGATCTACAACGCGCTGGGTGGAGTGCTTCCACCTTGCACTCAGGCAAGAGCCAAGACCAGCGAGAGGCATCATTGCAGTCACTACGCAATGGGGAGGCCGATGTGCTGGTTGCTACTGATCTTGCTGGGCGTGGTATTGATGTCCAAGACGTTAGTCTGGTCATTAACTTCCAGATGGCGAATACCATCGAGGCATATGTGCATCGCATCGGTGCGTATAACTTTCTGCTAAGTGTATGCCTTCTATCTCAGTATGATGTAAATTTCAGGTCGTACTGGTCGTGCCGGCAAGATGGGTGTGGCTATCACATTCCTCACGAATGATGATGATGAAGTCATGTGCGTCGCCTACATTTCAGTTTATTTTTGTTTCATGTGCTAACATAGGCTAACATCGCGTTCTCCCTATCTGTGATTCCTTCACTACAGGTACGACCTCAAGCAAGGTACGGATCTGAAATGTGTTTCTCACTCTAAGAAAAATATTGACGTTTTCCTCGTCGCATTGCAGAGATTTCCAAGAGCCCTGTCTCGAAGGTTCCTCCGGAACTCGCCAAGCACGAATCAGCTCAGCACAAGGTTTCTCGGGAAATGAAGAGGAAGCGCGACGCCGACGATATAGGTTAGAAAAGCTTGGCCTCGACTTTCGTGTTGGCCGAAGCTCTGTAGGGATGAGTGTGGGGAAGGTCGTGTGCCTGAGTGGCTGTACGTAACGGCCATAATGTCTCTTTCGTTCAGGCAAGTCTGGCTTTTGGAGATAATGCGCCTGAAGCTCACTTCCACGCCTTTATCTCCCTGCAGGCTGCTGTGCTAGCTCTATTTTCTCCCTGGACGTTACCCACCGGCTTCACGTAAACCCTCTGGGCCAATACAATTCACGGGTTATCTAGTCGTTAACTGTCACTGTTTCGGGCTTTCCTTCAATTGGATCCTTGAATGTTTTCTATGTAAGTCTATTAATTGTACCACCAATGCACCGAAGGCTGCCGAGAAGCCAGCCGTTCATAGACTCGTCTTTGATCTTCCAATCCCGCGAGGATTCTCAACTACCCAAGGACGGATACAAACGGGTCCGAAGTCAGGACACGTCGGTGGCGTGCACCCTTGCCGTTATGGACTGTATGGATTGATAACAGAAGGTTTTATCTCGGACCTTGAAGGTCGACTGACTGGGTTTACAAGCCTTTACAAGACTGTAAGTTGGTAATCCAATGGTAAGCAAGGAGGGTGGGGTGATACCGCTGGCTTTTGCCGTTCTTCTTGACCTCTTAAAGACACATCCCCTCATGTCTACCTGTGTTACCGCCACTTAGGGAATCTTCCCATCGCCGCACTTCTTGAATATTCATAATCTGGGTCTCCCATACGTTATTCGAGGCGATAGCGATGGCGAAATCTTGAACCCAAGACCCGGTGATCTTCCACTGTCATAAAACAGCATAAAACCCTGGAAAGTAAGCGATATCTAATCCCGTTTGTCTGTTTAACGAGCGAATGGAGTTGAAGAATCAGAATTTTCGAAGCGAGGTGCCTGCCCGTGTGAGGCACAAATGTCAGAGTATTCGGCAAAGTATACAGTACCTTTTATCAATCGTATGCACACCTATTCAGCCTGCGTGGCTATAATCTTCACCTGACCTTGGAAAGGTTCTTCTAGGAATCGCGACTTGACCCGAGGCCATGTTCTTGACCTGATTTCATCTAACGGGACTTCTTGGTGTGTATGTACCGCATCTTTCGGGGCACAGAACATGAATAGCAATTGCGTAAAAATAGCAACAGCTGTACAGGGTCTTATGATTTTAAAGGCGCATCACAGAAGTCAAGGTAGGCGGCCTTGTACTGCGCTCGACTTACATCTAGCAACCATCCTCCTCCAACCTCGAACTCCAAGACACTCTGCTCACGTTGACAGTTTCGATCTAATCTCGCTTATTTTAATCAACATCGGGATCGCATTTATTGTGCGAATCGGACCGGAATGTGCGCCCCAATCTACCCGAAAGGGAGTGCGACAAATCGTTCTTTGGTCAGCGCTTAGCGCTTAGCCTTTTACCCGCGGCAAAGCGCTCGGCAGTGCGGTAGGACCCTCGTAGGGTTGGAAATGTGTGTCGGCGTCGCGCCGCTAAAAATAAGGGCTTATGTTATACTCCAACTTGCTTTAAAGCCGTTTGACAACACACCTCGTCGTGACCTCGAGAGGCGGGTGGTTAAGCCACATCGGAATGGAGATAAACTTGTTGATCATTTTGGCTGGTACGTTGTTGAGATATCGGGGCCGGTGGTTATCACACACTTATCATAGATAGCTAACGTCTGCCGAAGGTGGGTTATGTTTGTCTGCTCCCGATGGGTCAACACATACCACTTAGCAGAATGGATCTGACTTTGGGGCTCATTTGGAGATCTCAACGGTCGAACTAACAAGCCCAGATCCAATTGTGCATGAACGCATCGTCCAGCGTGCCTGTGGACAACAGGAACCACCAAAAATGACCTCTCCGATATTCTGGATACCTACCCAATCCGGGCCGCTGGAGTAATGTGGACTCCGATCTATGGATAAACCGGAATCCGATAAACATAGCCCGACCGTTGACCCAAACGTCACGAAAGCTTGCAGTGGCAGCGGCGCCATGGACTGGAAGCAATTTTTTTGGGAGATGTCTTCGGCCGATCGGATTGAACGATCGCGAGGAGGAGTAGATGAAAAATCATGAGCAATCTACGTGCAGTCCACTATAACCTGCTTACTGTACGAATAACATCAGCCATCTGAGCGAATAAGCATACATAACGCTAGGTAAGCGCTCAGCACTGACATTCGTGCATTCTCAAGCCAAGAACTAAATATCCGAATCCGACTCCGACCCCGAATCCGAGTCCCTCCGCTAAGAATAGTCTCCACAGCGGTAGTTTGCGATACCCATCACGACAAGCATAAAGGAGTGCATGGCGTTGTGTTCTAATTGTATACCTGTGGCAGCTAAGGAATCCAAGTACAATCCAAGCCAAAATCCAAGGACATTCTAGACGAATGGGAGCAATGACTCCATCGCAGTTGATTCCTTGGGTGGAATGAAGGGCTCAGAAATATCCGAGGTTTCGACTGCTTGGGTAGATGTGTACCCGAATGACGAAATACGATATCGATAATGGTGATACTGAAACCTGACGACATTGGTAGTGTACTGCCTTGCAGTGGCTTGTGTCTGACATATGTCAGACTATCTATATCGATTAACTCACCCTCCGCACCCGAATCCGCCTGCGTATCCGAATCCAATAGCCGATAACACGTTTGTTCATAAGTAATACTGCGCCATGCAGTCGACACTCGTTTTATTACATCCATCTGGAATTGTTGGTCAATGCAACTCCACCTACTTGCTCTGTGATCAGAAACATGGAGATATTTTAGAAATGGAGATTAAAAATGCACCGCGGCCCGTCGAGCTCAGGCAAAATGACCTACTCTTGACAGAAATGTCAATTATCGGCGCGGTGTTGCAGTACTCCCTAAGAATAAGACCAGTGCCGCGGCAAGCAGGATCCTTTTGTGCTCGCACATTGCATGCAACCTCAGCATGACCGCCGTCGTTGCCGTCTGCTGTCACTGACACGATGTGACCCTATGCTGTGTCACAAACGTGAGGCTGTCACCAGCGCTTTTCTTGTTCCAGAAGCGACGAGCGAAAAGCCACGATTTGACGCGTAAAGTGTACTCGAGCGCTTATCTTGATCTAGTCCAAAGGCTGCGAAGGCGACAACGAAATACGACACGAGAATATGCCAGGACCCTCGAATAACAAGAAGAAGGCGAAAGGACGCGCTGGGAAGAAGAGGCCGAGTGGCACTCACCTACCAGAACAGGAACAGAAAGAGTGTGGAGGAGACGCGTCGTGTCAGGTTGTGGATATGGCAGAGGTCGTAGAGAGGGGAGACGACGAAAGAGAGAGTAGAAACAATGGTCACCAGAACTATGACCGACACAACTACGATCAGGACAGCTACAAGCACGACGACCGCGACTACTACGACCGCGAGGATGACTGGGAAGACGTTCACGACGAACGACACGAATACGAGCTCCAAATGCGAGGGCGCCCACGATACCGTCGATACTATGGACACCACCAGGGAAATGCGCCGATAGAAAGCGACATTTCTTCCTCGTCTTCTCTGAAAACGCCACCACCCCCACCCGCTCGCACGTTGCAGGATATCCACCACGACCCACTCACCTCCTCTTCGCACCCTTCTGATGCCAACTCTCTCATTCCCCTCCCTGCCGACGCTGAATGGGAACCCAAACCGTGTCCAAAACTCGACGCCTCCGTACCTCACGCCGTTGAGAAAGTGATGTTCCAGCCCCCATTCATCCACGATCCTGGGAATGGGCCGAGAGTAAGAGATGCTAAGGCATTTTTGGGGTCATTTTTTGCGAAGGAGGCTGATCTTGAGGTGAGTGCGGCAGGGTAGTGATGGCTTTGGGGGATCGGCAATGAGGATCTCGGTTGACGCGTTTACAGGATCCCTTATGCGCAGAATTCGCGCAAGACGAGGTATTGCAGATGTTGTGCACTGTTTTACCCGAAGAGACTGCATTGGTGCGTGTCTGTTGCGTTGTCTATTTCCAAGCATTTATATTGGCTTGCAGATCCTATGGTACAACAAAAGCCGCTCTCAATCACGCGTGTGTCCTGCATGCCAGCGGCTGTATAGACTAGGAGACATTCTTGCAGACCTCATTGACGAAGGCGAAGGAAATAATGGCGACGAGAAACCCATCTCTCCGTTCCTTGTACGCGAACAACACCTGAGCGGACTTTGCTCACCCATGTGTTTTATCCTTGCGTCATTCAACTACCCTGGGGCGATCCGATCTGCATGGGGGCGTATGGCAGAGGAGATGGACGACGAGGCATGGGGACACCTGAACGGGCCTGGGGCGGGGACAGTGCCTAGTGCAGGACAGACGCTGGGGATGCTGGTGAGGATGACGAGACTGGATGACCTGGGACTGGGGCAGCTGTGTTTTGGAGAATAATTATTTTGCGGGGAAATAGGATATTTGATGCCGGGGCTCGGCATATACAAAATAAATAAATAAGAGGGAGATCTGATCGGGGGTGACCCGCATGGCTGACTGAAATTGTGAATTGTGGGTTACTCCCCGATTCACATGGCCTCCAAGACCAAGTCGCCCAACCGCGCCTTTGCAAACGCTCTTATCCACGCAACGGCCATCACCCCCTCGATATCTGCGACTATGCATGGCCAGCCCCTCAGCACAGACTGGCACCAGCCAAAGGCCGTCTCCTCGCCAAATCTCTTAGCAGTCATTGACCCGGCAAAGCAGCCAGCAAGCGACGAGGTACGAGACAACGGTCAGCGAGCGTTACTCAGGTCTAATAATATTACGCAGGCCTCTCCGTCCTCTCCTCGCCGGAGTTCGTCTCCCAGCCAGGAGTCATATACTTCAACTGCTGCATCTACCAACTCTCGCTCTTCCCGCTTTCGTTTTGGTCGCAAGTCTTCCACATCTCTCCCCATGACGGAAGCTCTACCTCTCCCAGTCCAGGACCACGTCGTTGGCGGTCCAAAGCACCACCATGGGCCTCTGCACGACCTCAAGCGTTTCCTCAACCACCACATGCCCAATCACCCGCCTCATTCACAGCCTCAGACCCCTGCAACACCCCAGCGCAGGGCATCATCCTTCTTTGATCATTCAGCCGAAGGAAAGGTTACCGCAGCGCGCACCCCTAAGCCGGTTAAGCAAAGCAAGGATCGAACACCGCCCGAAGGTGCTTCTTCACCGACAGGAGACCATTCGCATCCACATCCTACCATCCATTCACTAAACGACGCCACCCAAGCCCATCTCTCGAAAAAGTACGGCAAATGGGGCAAGGTTCTTGGTAGCGGCGCTGGGGGTACTGTTCGCCTTATCAAAGGCAAGAATGGCGGCCATGTTTATGCCGTCAAAGAGTTTCGCCCGAAAAGGTCAGGCGAGAGCGAAAAAGAGTATCAGAAAAAGGTTACCGCAGAGTTTTGTGTGGGCTCCACACTCAAGCATACCAACATCATCGAAACCGTAGACATCGTCTACGACCATGGTCACTACTATGAGGCAAGCTTTTCCTCCTAGATTCCTTATCTTTTCCTAATCACAATCGCAGGTCATGGAGTTCGCTCCATTCGACCTCTTTTCCGTCGTCATGTCTGGAAAAATGTGTCGACCTGAGATCTACTGTGTCTTCCGGCAGATCTGCGATGGTGTTGAATATCTTCACGAAATGGGCCTTGCCCACCGCGACTTGAAACTTGACAACTGCGTCATGACTGAAGGCAATACCGTCAAGCTCATCGATTTTGGTACCGCCACCGTATTCCACTACCCAGGCAAATCGCACACCCCGGCAACGGGCATCGTTGGTAGCGATCCCTACCTTGCGCCCGAGGTGCTCAGCAACGAGCCCTATGACCCACGCAAGACCGATGTCTGGTCCGTGGCTATTATCTTTTTGTGCATGGTCCTTCGCCGGTTCCCGTGGAAGATCCCCGACCCCAAGACCGATCCCAGCTTCAAAGCCTTCGTCGCTGCACACCCCGACCTGTCGATCAAGCCTGCTCCCAAACCAGCCAAGCTGTCGCCCAATGGGTCTTCTAGTGGCAGTGGGGCAGCTTCTAGTTCAGGGTTGCTACCTGGCAGCACATCCAGCGAGGGTCGCAGGGTCCCTGCGCGTGGGGCAAGCGTACCAATCAAATCGGCTACGCCATCATCGTCTGATCACATCAGAGTGATCCAAACCCGTGAACGAGCCTCGAGCACCAGTACGAGTGCTCAGGCTGTTGGTGACCCCGTTTCGTCGAGCAGCACGAGCACGTCCTCGGAGACAAGGTCAATTTTGACAGATTCGAGTGGGGCCGAGTCGCAGAGCACGTCGCTCACCGACCCGCCCTCGAGATTTGCAAGTCGGGCAGCAGCGATGAAAGCCGAGGATCTGGAGAGGCTGCGTGATACTTTGCGCGTCCACTCTCCTCAAACGCACAGTACGACGACGCTGCCGAGTAATCTGGACATGCTTCGGTTGTCCATGGCGGGTGCCGACATCAGTTCAGATGGAACCCCAAGGGACGTGGATGCATCTGTCCTTACATTCGCTCGACCAGCATCGTCGACAGAAAGCTTGCCGCTCAGCCCAGTCCAAGACGACCTGTTGACGCCACGAGATGGTCCCATGTCACTCGTGTACCCAGCCCGGCCCTCAGTTCCGCTACGAGCAGCCAGTGCTAGTGTACTTGGGAGTTTGCCGATGTACGACGAACCAAAATCTGCTTGTGGAGATGATTTCAGTACGACAGAGTCACTACTAGAGGACCCGGATCCGACACCCACTGTTGCTGTTACTATTATTTCTCCCTCGCCTACACCTACACCTAACGGTGCAGCATCACCGGCTGTCCCCGCATCTCGCAAGTCTTCGCCAGCACCATTGCCATCGTCTGCATCCGTACCTGCCCCTCCTGCAACACCATGTGCACCTCCTTCATCCGCCTCAAGTCCGGTCATTGCAGGACCAGCCCTTCCAGCTAATCTCACTGCCAACAAACGCCGCCAGCGATCGGACAGCGTCGCCACCTTCCATGGAGGTGGAACCGCTGGTTCTGAATCGATCTTCCGCCTCCTCCCTCGTGAGACGCGCCCCGCTCTCCGGCGGATGCTCTTCGTCGAGCCTGCGGGGCGGTGTACCCTCACCGATCTGCTGAAAGGAAAAGGCAAAACGAGCGGGCTTCTATGTGGTTGTGCGGTGGGCGCCGCCAGGCACACTCCAAATGGCTCTGGTGGGAGGAGCCGTGCGAACAGTCGGGCTGGAAGTGGTTCGAACACACCTTCAGATGGGTTTGCTGAAGGATACTGCGTGGATCACGACGACTGCGACGAGGAGGACGAGGATGACGGTGATGAATGGATCAAAAGTATAGAAGCATGTTCAAGGAGTGATATTACGCCGAAGCATGTGCATATCAAGGTGGCGGTGGACGAGAAGCAAGCAAAGAAGAAGTTCTTCTGAAGAGGATCGTCCTAGACCCGCACTCGAGGACGAGGTGGTGGTGGGGGTCGTTGGGCGCGATCTGGAGGTACTGCTTTCGACATCGCAGACGGTGAATTCATGGTTGATGTGGAAATGGGAAGATGGGCACATGAGTGGATGGGAAGATGCGGGCTTTACGTTGGGCGGGGAGTTGTGTGGGGTCGTGGGGGGATTTTTCAGTGCTTTCAGCTTCGCTCTCCCTTTTTCATTTGCTCAAATGTCAGAATCAGCTCCAGACTCCAACTCAATTGTTTCCTCCCCTTCGCCCTCTAATCTTCCTCTGATCATGTCTTGCCTCGCGTTTTCCTGCTCGCGGGTCAACTGCATACACTTCTCCGTTCAATCTCCCATCCTCGCCGGATCACGAGTTAGGATGACAACCGACCATTTCCAGCTCTCTCAACTCGCCGACGCCTCGTGTTCACGGATCTCTTCAACCTCCTAACCAAACTCAACCATATTATGCATTTCTTTCGTTTCTTTTCGCACGTCATCCTCTTTTTTCTCGTTTATATGATTCATGTATAACTTCATACCCACCTTCTTTTCACCCGTGACCTTTGTGGGCAAGGACATCCTGTATCTTTCCTGCGCTTTCTTACCCTCCGATTTCATCACCGCTCACTACCCTCGCCTTCCCTACAGCGTTTTAACGCCCACATCGCATCTAATTGGCACCGAGCTTGAGACCTCCGAACCAAACGGTTTGGAATCCTGCTTCTGTCCTTACGGGATATATACTGTTTATCTTCTCTTATACTTCCGCTATGTCTTACCATTGTCTGATTTGTGTTAAGACTACTAGATCAAATTTAACCTTGCTTCATCTCTGTTTCGTTCTCTTTTGAGTCGCATATCCCTTCGTTCGTATTCGACTTTTGACTCGAGTCTATCGTCTTCTTTCCAGTTGCTTTGCCCACTCGCCCTGAAAAAACCTGTTCGTGGTTGAAACTTGATTGCCTTCTCATTGGCTGTATTCCAAAATCGGTCCTTTTCTCACTTGACATATGCGTTTATCTCGATTATTAGTAACTAGGATGGACCACCTGTACACATAAATCATCACCATCATCTGCACACCCCATTCTCAGACAAGGAATACAACACTCGCCTGTTTTGCATTTGGTTGGAATATATAAACGGTTAAATTCGGCAATTGGCGGTTGAAACTACAGATCGTAACTTGAACCCGTGCCACCATCTTACCTATGGACTTCTTGAATATGTCGAGCTCCTTCCTCTTCTCTGGCTCAATGATACAAATCTTTTTCTGCCAGATCTGTCAGTGGCAATGACATTGATCGTGATGAACTCTGTTCCTTCACGAATACTGTTCCGTGTACTCGCGAGCGCGCCTATTTAGTTGGCTTTCGATGAGATGACAGGAAGACAAAATCGTAATTACCTCCTTTTACTTTCCTCCGCAGGGATAAATTATCCTAACATGTCTCAGGAACCAACCAGCCATCCGAGGAATGGGTATCGTGGGCACGCTCGTCGATCAGCGTCAAGACTATCTGTACAACCTTAAGCATGCGAACCAATATCACTAGCCTATGGGAGACAAGATCATTTCAAGCAACCCAAGTAGATCTCGAGCTTGGATGCATATGCTTTCGATGCTATAGCCAGCACCCGCGAAACCTTATTGACCTAACAAGAACGACAACGAAAATCGAACACTGCTTATGGAAACACTGCTTATGGAGATGAAGTCACGAAACCATCTGGGCTCCTACTGTTCGCCCAAGTCGGTATCCAACTACCCCAGTTCGCACTTCGAACACCTAGCCGTTGTGGAATCACAGATCGACCTGGTTGCGTTTCAGTCGGAATATGTTTCTCGTCCTAGATACACATCACCCGCTCCAATCCTTTGGTGGACCCAAGCGTCGGATATACTCCAAATTCCTCAACCCTTTCCTGGCCGAGATCAAGTCCCGAAGACGTTTCGATCACAGAGGCCCCCCCTCACACGACAATGACGGATGATAGTTTGGGGTTTACTGCATGAATCGGACTACGGAGCTGGTGACGGTTCTGCAGTAGACATCGGAGACCGAAAGGTTTGTCAAAGCCGAGCACATACCGATCGTACCCAGGTAGGACAAATCGGCCAATTTGCGGACTACAATGTAGGGTTCTAATCTGCGAAACTGGCGGTGTACTTGCTGCAGAAATAATTTACCTGCACACTCAGATTGGACTGGACACTTCCGTGTTTCCGCACCTTGAAGCATTCCTTGAAGACATTCACAATCATGGTGTGATTACTTAATTTTGTCGTTGGTGACATCTTGACCAAATATCTTCTGGTAGACACGAGGGTAGCGGGGTGCTGACAATTCTCATTGTCGAAAATTTCCGTCCACTTCTGTGGATTGAGTCTTCTTTGCGGTCTCCCACAAACAGACAGCGGGTTCCTCTGTGGGTCTGATTCCACACGCTATGGTTGGGCCGTATTGTAACTAATACACCATTCGACTTAGAATCAAACTTTATATTTGCACCTCGGATTTTGAACCATACTCAATAAGGTTCTGGGTCTTTTGAGTTTCGAATTCCCGGAAACCCTGAAAGATGGGATAAACATTTAGTGTGTCTCCCTTTGCACCATATCGAGATGTCGGTCAGCCGTTCCCGAGTCGAACCGTCCCGTATGTAACGGAAATTCAAGACAATAAGTTGTGTCAAATAAACATATGACTTCTTAGCATTCAGATATTGAAGGGTGCGATGCTTCGCTACTGCGCGGACTGACTGATTCTTTTATATATCTACTTCCAAATAAATATAGTGGACATAGTACGAACATATCACATCATCATATGATATGCGTCACTTCTGTCATAGTCGCTGTTGAAGCGCTCAATCCTGCCGCAAGTTGTTCCTGGAGAATTCATAAATCATTGGGCCAAAAACAGATCACTCTGTCCATGTCCACGGAGTCAAAGAACCCATGCAAGTCTATCTATTCAGAACGCCATAAGATATTTGAGTGGTTATTTGTTATACAGCACAGAAGTATGATACAGATCTACCTACAATTAAATACGCCCACGTCGATTATTCCTATAGCTCGTCTCGATGCGGGTGGGCACCAGGTGGATGAGGAATTTTCTTCCCAGCAGGTTTCTTTTTATTGTCAATCTTCTTCTCACCCCCTATAGTGATCACCTCCGCGCGAACATCATATCCCGCCGCCCGGAGAGCTTCAACAAGTCGATCACTCTCGGCATTCATCTCCTCCAGGGAATCGTCTTCAAATTCCAAAACAATCTCCTCCTGCTCTTCACGTCTCCCTTTGCCTGCATGCGCCTTTTTATTCTTGTCGTTGACGAGAATATCAAGCGTCTTGCGAAGAAGGTCATCGAACGCCTTCTCCTTGTCTTTACTCATTGATCCGTCGATCTTCTCCCCTTTTGGTACGGCTTTCGGCGCGGGCAAAACAGTCTTGCGTAAAGGAATCTTGACAGGATGGTCAGTCGTTGGTAGTTGCATTTGTTCTTCGCTCTTCATGTCAACGACTTCACGGCAGCGAATTTGCGCTTCCTCTCCGGCGTCACGACGCGATTTGAACCCGGGCTCGCCGCATAGACGTGGTGTATGCACGACGAGAACATAGGAGCATGTTTTTGTCTCCTTGACGAATAAAACATGATCGCTCGATTCCATCGAGCAGTGGAACTATGTTTAGAGCATAGCGCGCGACGAGAGGAAGACGGAAAAAGAAAGTGCCACACATTGGATCGGATTTGATTGGATGGGAAGGTCAGAGAGAGAGGAAGTGGAAAATCAATAAATCAGAAGCTGTCATTATATTCGTCAGATGTCGAATAAAAGACTCACCTGGACCTCCACTTCACGACTTTTTCCCGTTTTGTCGCAAATAGTTCCGTCACTCCAACGTTGGACAAGATACCGTGAGCCGCCACCACGAGCGAGCTCGACGCTTGCGTGAGCATTCTGCTCGGCGACGGTGAGATCAGCGCCAGGATCTGCAGCCGTGGGTGCTCGACCGAGTGTGTAAGCGTCCCACTAAGGAAATCAGATTTAGGAATTGCCTATATCGATGAAAGGATGCAAACGGACCTCGGGGTCTTCTTCCGGCTTGTACGTCCCTGTGATAAATTAAAAGGGGAAATATCAGCTCGCATACTGGGCGGAGAGAGTGAAATGCATAGGAAGAATTAAAGTTCGGGTAGGGTGCTCTGCATGATCACACATGGCCAGCAGGCAAGAAGTCGATGCCAAGGTAAAATGCTTCGAAATGGGAGAAAATTGGACAAAACGAACAAGAACCGGGGGTGCAAAAGGAAATGGAGGGGGTGAGAACTCAAGAAGGAGAGTGGTATCCAAAAAGATACGAAATTTTGAAAAGGGGTGAGACTGGAGAACGCCTTTACGGCGATTCTGGTCGGAGAACTAAAATAAAGTAGCGAAGGAGATGACGAGAAAGGGTAACCGGGTTGAAAGGCACGGATTAATTACCTGTGTATCGAGACTGCGCAGGAATCAGTTCTTTAAATTGTCGGATTTCGTCGTTGTGGCAGTACGAATACGTGAACCAGCCTTGGCGGTGCTTTGAGGAAGGAGCGAATTAGCATTAGGAAGGGCCGTCTTTCCGAAGTCAAAAGCGAGAAGACACACGTAAAGGCACGTTCCAGCGAGAGGTTGGAGCAGGGACCAGCTCCTTGCTGGCGTCACATCGGCATCCGAGTCATCGTCTTCCAAAGGTGGGATATTTTCCAAGGGTTTAGGAATTAAACAAATGTAAGAGTCCCGCGGGCCCATCTTCATATGCTCCAAGGTGTAATTCTCGGCGTCTGAGGAAACTAACGGCTGAAAATACCGTAGGTAAAGGACCTGAAGAATTTGGACACGGGACGTACGTCAGGACTCGACGCGACAGACTCATGGGTACCACTGTCGATCTCTTTAAGGTGTGAAGGGATGCGGTAGTCATCTGCCTTCCACGGTTCGTCTAGAAACTCTGGTATTCCCCCACGAAGACCCTCCTTTAGCCACCGCTCGGCGGTTTCGTTGAGCACAGGAAGACCATTGAGAAAGGCAACTCTAAACTTTGGGAACGCAAAGGTGTCCTCTGGCAGAGAATGCAGTATACGAGCCGAGATAGTCACGAAAGATGCAGCCGCGACGAGGAGACCGTTGCGCATGGGCCCAGTTGGTAGAAAGCAAGAGTGTCGTGTCGCGGTCGTGTCAGAGGTGGCGGGAGTGCCGATGCGGAGTTGAAGCTCAGCCTAAATCTTCAATCTCCGCTGCGGGGTAGATAAGATTCGGCCGGCGTCCGGGAGGGCTGGACGGAGAGAGGTGTTAAATCTTTGCCCACCGTTGACTCCCGCATTATTCCATGATGTTTCTGTTGCATTCGATGCCAACGTTCTGATCGGCGGTTTGTGAATTTATTCCTTGATGCAAAAGGGAGGGTTTTCCCGAGCGGAAAATAAGGGGAAAGATATTCATTGGATCTCCATGTGCTGTTGGATTGTCGCTAATATTTGGCAGGTCAGTTATCCTACCCTTGGGATGAAGTTACGTGACTACAACCCCCCCAAAATCAGGGGTAAACAGTCTACGAACAGGAAGATTGGATTAACGATAATAATAAAACCCTTTCTTTGGCTTCAAATGCACGCGAGGGAACAATACAACTAGCAAACTAGGACTAAATACGGCAGCGAATTGTTCATTAAAGCCGGCTCTTTCATCTTTTCCCCACTTCCTTTCCTCTTTCTCGAACCAGTCCCATCCCGTCCGTCGACAATGTCCACCTCCCCTAAAGACGCCCAGGATGACGGCGTGGACAATAAGTCTCTGGACGAGTTAGACGCCAACCATACTGCAGATGACGCAGAGGCAGGTGAGCACCCCGACCTCCCTGCCATGCCCAGGCCCGCGATCAACCATAGGCGCGAATGCTGATCTCCCGAGACCGTTTCTTTTCGTCATCTAGGCACCTCGACTACTGCACCGGTCAAACGCGGTCGCGGTCGTCCAAAGGGCAGTAAGAATAAGAAGTCACTGGCTTCTGGTGGTTCGGAAAGCCCAACCACACCCACCATCCCACGGAAGCGTGGTCGCCCTCCAAAGGTGAGTTCAGCATATTGTATGCTGATACCCATTATTATACCTTAGGATCGACATTGATTATGGATATGAACTCGTAGGAGAAGAAGCCGGAAGAGTCAGAGGAACCCGCCCCGAAGCGCCCCAGGGGCAGACCTCCGAAAAATCCTAAACCAGCACCTGCCGAAGGTGCTGCTAGTGGTGAAACAGGCGAGTCAAGCGCGAAGAAGAAGCGAGGGCGTCCTCCCAAGGCGAAGCCCGCTGCCTGATTTTCCTTCGTTGCCCTCGATATCCTCCAGTACACGATCTCTCTACCTCTCGCGTTGCTTGGTTTTCTATCTTGACCGTCCTCAGTCGATATGCTGTGCATTTTTATAGTATAGGCAATTCTTATGACCCGACATGATATTTTCGTCTCTCTTTCTACACCATACCGGCCTACAACTTTCTACGCAAAGTTAACCTACGAACGGACTATTTTTTGGGATTAGCCTTCGCTATCGCTTCCACAACTCTTCTCTACGGCCTTGTACATCTGATCCATACTATCGAGCTAGAGCAGGTTTGTGCAATGGATGGCATCCCTCGTTTCACATGCCCGACTTTGCGAGCCTCGTGGTCCTCCCGTTGGAGATATGGGTCAAGTGGAACCAAATCAACAAACTCATGTGAAGATCATGATTTTTGATTGGCCGAAGGTCAATTATTGACCCTCCTTTTAGATCTAATTCGCCGTCGTAATTTCTTGGAATACAGAAACGATCATATTCGCTGTTCTGGGAACAAAGTCAGTCTGGCATTCATCTCTATTCATTTAGTGTCTTGCAAATAATCTACCAACATTTCTCGTGTAATCCACATTAACCACGCTGCAACTGCCCCAACGACGGCGACTCCTATCCACATTATCCAAGTCAAGATAGCTGCTTGCCTTGCTGCCTTTCTCTTCACAGTAGCGTAATTGATATCCGGTCGGAACGTGACCATTGTGTACAATGGAAGCCAGCCTTTAGGTTCACCTGGAGGATAAGGACGCCTGGACAATGTCGGCGTCAGAGTCGCTAGTGAGACAACCTTCGGCGACGTCAAAGAGTATAGGAGGTTGTCCAGAGTCTTCTTGAACAGATAGCTAGCCTGTGTGACTTTGTGTCGCATCTCGACGCTGAACAGGCGGCGATGAACATTTTAATTCCCAAGAAACTCAAAACGAATACACGCACTAGTTGCCCATGGCCAGATCCGTTATAGCGATTAGATCCTCGTGCCTTGTATCCGTATAACGTTGAAGGGCGCGGGCTAGCCGTCGATCATGATTCTCGTGATCATAGATCGGGCTGTGAGATGTGACCCCTTCTTCGTCCAGAATGGTCGACAAAATTCTGACGTCTTCAAGACCTGCATTCAAACCTTGGCCGTAAAACGGAACCATTGAATGGGCAGCGTCTCCCAGAATCACGGCGCGATCCTTATAGTGGTAAGGACTTGCCTGCGAAGGAATACCGCATGCGGTTACAATCACGCTTTTTCGACGCACAAACTGCAAGTAAACTTACCTTTGTACAGATTAGTGGATTTCGGGGATTCCTCATGAAATCTTCCACCAAGGCCTTCTCGCCAATAGCGCGGACGGCGTCAGGGAAATATAATTTAAACCAGCTGAGGACCTCATCGGCGCTACAGAGGCGATCAAGCTCGGCGGTCGGTGCAAATAAGGTGCATGTAAATGTTTTGTCCTGTGATAAGAACAAATTAATGAACGAAGAGCGAATTCACCTCACATGAGGAGAGCCTTACTTTATTGGGGAGTGCTATAAGCATGAACGAATGGCGAGGCCATATGTGAAGGTGGTTCGGATCGAGCAGAAATATCGGTTCGCCGTTGGAATCCCGTCCTGCGGGCATTCTCAGCTCGACATATTCGTCTTTAATATATTCTTGTTGATAATTCATTCTGTAAAGAAAAATCCATGTCAGGGAGAGTTGATGGGAAAGAATATCCACAAGGTAAGCGCCACAGAACGCTACAGAAGGAGAAATTGGGTACGTTACCTCACTGCTCTCATCAACTGCCGTCGAATAATAGAATAACTACCATCCGCTCCGATGCACAAATCAAAGAGAACCGAAGTGTCCGCGTTGGATCGTGTGTCGCGTATTGCAATAATGTTCTTGTCGAAGTCCACCGCGGCCACCTTTTGATTAAAAAACACACGGATGTTGGGCGACGCCACCACCTCGTCCAAAAGTCCCTCATTGAGTATCGCCCTGTCGATCGAATTTATACACTGTTCTCGAAGCACGCCGAAAAAAATCATATCGCCAAAAACAAAACAAAAAAGAGGGCTCGTTTTTTAGAAACCAGGGTTCATGTGGAAACAGAATAACCATCCTTTTCACGCACCTGTCCATCTCTGTCATAAAGCTGACTGTCTAACTCGCCGGAGAGTTTATGGATCATGCGACCATGCATGGGTATGGCATCCTGGAGGAACCTCTGGGCAGCCGCTGGATCGATTGCCTCCAAAGCGGCGATGCCGCGGTGAGAAATGGCGAGATTGATCGACCGTTGCACCGTCGCGGCTTTGGAGCTAGCGAGCCGCATATCTACGATGTTGCAATGGAAACCCCGAGCATCAACACAAACGGAAAATTCCCAACACAGGCAAGAGCGAACCCGTACCTGGGCGGCCTTCAAGCAGGTCGACCAACCACCCGCGCTTTGCGAGCGCCAGTGCTGTCAGACAGCCCACAGGACCTGCCCCGACGACGACCGCCTTTCTCGCTGTTGGAATGGTCATTGTGGTCGCCACAAGTCAAGGAGGGAAATTCTAGACAGCGCAACGATAAGCCCAGACCCAGCTTATCAATTCCATATGTGTCTCAGCTAGTAGATGGGTAAAGTAGTCAGCCACATCATGATGATTCCGAAAAGCTGCGCGGACGGTCGGGACGGAAGGAAATTTCGTTGTGAAAGATCGGTGATGACGCGATCGTTGCGAGAGGGGTCCGGTTAGATAAGATAAGATTCTCAAACTTGCATCTAATCTTGGCTTGAACAGCGACCACAACATACGCTCGGATCTAACAACAATCATGGCCGGTTCAGTCTCTGCACCACTGGTTCTCGGAAATTTTTACCCATCGTGACTCTCACTACAACGATGACCATGGGTTCAGACCTCTACACCCCACTGAGCGATGACTTTGTCTACCCAACCAACAAAGCCATCGGTGCGACTTCTCGTACAGACAGTGGTGAGCACCCTTTATCTTCTTTGCCTACCTTGTCAACCCCGCTGACCCTGCGCTCTTCTAGAAGCCAACTGCACCTACCTCTGTGGGAACTCGCTGGGTCTGCTCTCCAAAACCTCTTCTGCACTCGTTCAAGAAGAACTAAACGCATGGGGATCATGGTTCGTTTCACCTGCTTTACTTTCACTTTCATATCACTCCCGGTAGAAGTAGATATTTCATTTTGTTCCAATTCCTCTCCGCCTCCTTCTTTCCTCGTACTTACACTTTGCTTGATCACAACATTCTCATCCATGCCCGGCTGCGAAAAAAAGTAAAATCCACGAAACAAACCCAACTAATCCATATCCATATTTCATTTCCACAGTGGCGTAACAGGTCACTTCTCGCATCCTGCGCAACGTCCGTGGGTCAAAGCCTGTGACGCCGTCTACCCCTTACTCGCCGAGCTTGTAGGTCCGTGACCCATTCTCCTCCTATCGCATGTTGTGGGCCGCATATACCCTTCAATCATATTGAATTTCACCTTGCCAAGCACTAAGCGACGTACTGACACGAATATTTGAATTTATTCTACAGGGGCACACGAAAGCGAGGTAGCATGTATGGGCACGTTGACGAACAACCTGCATCTCATGATGGACTCGTTCTATAAGCCGACTTCAACTCGATACAAGATTCTTTGCGAAGCAAGGGCTTTCCCCTCGGATCAGGTTCGTACTACCCTTTTCTTCCAATCCCAGTCCCCGAACCCCCCTTCTTTTCCATTATATTACTCAAATCACTCACCCAACCTCTAGTACGCATTTGCATCTCAAGCCCAGTCACACGGCCTGGACCCCTCGAGCACCATCCTCGAGCTATCTCCTCGGCCAGGCGAATTCACCCTCCGCGAATCAGACATCCTCGACACTATCGAGAAAGAAGGCGACTCGATCGCGTTGGTGCTCTTCAGCGGGATCCAGTATTATACCGGACAATGGTTCCTCATGCATGCTATCACGGAGAAGGCGCATGAAAAGGTGCGTTTGCGTTTGCGTCAAGGGCTGCCTTTTGGCATTCCTTTTCTTTTGGAAGGAATTTGTTTCTTTTGTTTTTGCTTTACGAACGAATTAAACCGTTTGGAAATTCAGCGGATATTTGATTTTTGTCCATCCGCCCCTGGTTTTCCTTCTTTGCTTTGATCTCTACCTTCACAACGCGAATGGATTCTAGCCTTAATCCATATTCGAATATTCGTTTCTGTTTCATCTCACTAGCTCACCCCATCGAACATATTTTATTTCATTCTCACCTACACGACATGATCAGATCCCTTCCTGGGTCGATTCGTTCCTTCCCCCTGGCATTACGAAATTGTCGTTCGGACATTCTCCGGATATTCGTTTATCATTCAACCCTGCTCTCCTCCTCCACCCTTACCTCACCATCGCGTGCGCTTCTAGGCAAATTCCTGTCGGACTCTTTCTTTGCTTTATGAACAAACGTTCACATTTATCTTCACCTTCACGACATGACCAAATTGCTTGGTCCAATATTCCATCTTCTCGAATCATTTCTCTCATCTAGGGATCAACTACTTTATCAAACCCACCCTGCGTTTCCTTCTTGAACCCCTTCCTGATCCTTATTTGAACATTTCGTTATATTCTGCATTTGCCTCGAATTGTTTCTTTGCTTTTACGAGAATTACCGTTTTATGCGGGATATTCCATTTTATCCATTTACCCCTGCTTCGGCTTTTCACCTGCGGGACGCGGTTCTTTCCAAATCCATTTTCAGATTCTCTCCTTTGTTTCTGTGTTTTTAAGATTCAATTTCGTCATCCAATCCTTGCTTTACTTTATGTCGCGCTCACGTCGACCGTCGCCTCATGACGCGTCGCGATCAAATTTCTTATCCTTTTTCAATATTCATCTCAGAAGTCCAAAATCCTCACTAACCACTCCCTTAGGGCTGCATCGTCGGCTGGGACCTTGCGCACGCAATCGGCAACGTTCCTCTCTCGCTGCACTCCTGGAACGTCGATTTCGCCGTCTGGTGCACGTACAAATACGTCAACTCGGGGCCTGGTGGGATCGCGGGTCTGTTCGTGCATGAAAAGTGGCATGGTGAACGGCCGAGGTGAGTTCATTTGATCTGTTTTATTTTATTCGTATAATAACACCTTTACTCTATAGATCCGCAGGCTGGTGGGGGCACGACCTCTCAACGCGCTTCGCTATGCCTCCCACATTCTCGCCTATCAAAGGCGCGCAAGGGTATCAGCAGTCGAACCCCTGCGTGCTAGCAGTCGCTGCCCTCCTGGGCTCTTTAAAGCTGTTCAAGAAAGCGGGCATGATGCAGCCTATCAGGGAGAGGTCTGTACGGTTGACGGGGGCGTTGGAGGCGGGGTTGAGGCGGTCAAAGTGGTTTGTTGAGCCTGATGAGGTGGACGCGTTCCCCAGTTCCAAGCAGCATGGGCAGACAGTGGGATTTACGATCATCACACCTCCTAATCCCTCTGAGCGTGGCGCGCAACTGTCTCTGCTGTTCCTCCCTTTGGGATCAGAGACGATGAGGAGCGTGTTTGCTTCGTTGATGAAGGATGGCGTGGTGGGCGATGAGAGGGAACCGGATGTGATTAGGCTTGCGCCGGCTGCGTTGTATAATACGCTTGGGGATTGCGAGAGGGCCGTGGAGGTTTTGGAGAAAGCTTTGGAGGGTTTAGCGGCGGCTTGAAAGTAGTAGCTTGACACAAGTACATATTCAAATATTTGATTTATATTCAGTATCTATGCAGCCTCCAAGAATTCCAGGGCATGGTTTCTGTATCGTTATTTCACACCAATTCATTTACATTCAATTTACAAATCTACCCTACCCTAGAGTCAAATTCCCTCAACGAACTTCTTGACGATCTCCAAATACCCATCCGTTGCGAGTAGAGCGTCGTGTTCGTCCTCCAAATCATCTGTATTCAACTCGACGACTCCATTTTGTGGGTAAAGACGCTTGAGATGGGCATACATGGCCGTCGTCTGGGGCGTGTCTACGAGGGTGTCGCCTTTGGAATGGAGTAGCAACCAACGCGTTTTCGGGGACGCATCTGCATTTTCGCCATCCCTCTGCCTCAAAGGAAATTCCACCGCCGAGAACCGTTGATAACCCCCCTCCCCGGGCGGACCAAATGCTGGTTCGATGAACCACTCTTGATACGCCGGGAAGGTCTCTAGAAGCTTATCGAGGTCGTATATGCCTTCAGTTACGACAACGGCTTTGACGGCGTCGAGAAGACGGGGGGAAGGCACGATGCGCGGATCACTCGAATCGAGGAGGATGCATGCGATTATATGTGCGCTGCAGCTGTGGCCGATGACGATGATACGCTCTGGGTCGTACGGCACTCTAGACTCTTTTGCAGAGTCGATGACGAAATTAAAAAAGGCACAAAGGTCCTCTGCGTGCATCGGATGCCTAAAACGGGGATCGTCCTTTGTAGACGTCAGACGATAGTTGGGCACGGCTACTGCACATCCGGTGGCAGAGACGAGTCTACGGGCGAGACTGGCGTGCTGTTTCTTGTCGTCTCTGTAAGCTGCGGGTTAGACACAGCCTAGGGTATCCGCAATGCCACATACGCTATCCAAGCCCCTCCATGAACAAAACACACCAAGGGTCTATTTTGTTGTGTGTCCTCTGACCAGTGCAAGTCAAAGCTCTGGAGTTGGGCAGTGCTGCTGGTGTATGCGATATCGAGGTGCTCGCAGTATGATGCCATTGCGCACCACGCACTTGTGTCTATTTTTTGAAAAACTATATAGTATGCGGTGAGTCAGGGTGAGTCACACGGATCGGGTGCCAGTGCGAGCTCGGAGTAACCGCTAGCCGAGAAATGGCATGACACACTTCCCGAACTTGGCACAACTGCTTCCATCCTCAGATATGACGTCATACGTAAGCAGCACCTATATAACCAGACCACGACTCGTCTTCATTCTTTTCATTCCTTCCCCTTTACCTACAATGGCTTTCACTACCTCTGACATCTGCAAGGTACGCCCCCACTTTTTTTCCGCTTTAAATCCTTCTCTTTTCTCACCATCACCCCAACAGATCCTCATCGCAATCTTCATCCCACCTCTGGGTGTGTTCCTAGAAAGGGGATGTGGTGCAGACTTCGTATGTCTTCTTTATTTCACATCGTCATCCTTCTAATGTCTTCTTTCCCTCTAGTTCATCAACATCCTGTTGACGATATTGGGTTACATCCCAGGCATCATCCATGGTACGCTTTCACCTTTTCATCTTGCTTGGCACCTCGCTGACACCACGTTCCCTCTGCAGCGCTCTACATCATTCTGAAATACTAGTTATGATCATGCAGGACACCTATACCACTAACCATTTGTGACTCTACCTAATCACGACCCAATGGACCTCTGAACTCTCGCTTCTTGTACTTATACTCTACCATACCACATTATGCACGCTCGTATCCACCTCTAATACAAGCATATGTATAGTTACTGTATTGCAAATCGCATCTGCGTTTGTATATGCGTATTCACTTTATGCATATTAGTCTCCTTCCCTCAGTCGTTGCAGACCATTCTAGACCTTACATGTGCACGATCATATTGTCACCCAGCTCTATTCAACGTAAACTGTACTGCATTTATACATGTTCATTTGTGCATTGTCAGATCCTGTCTATCTGTTCATAAAACGTTCACTAGTACAATACAATAACCTGATAAGATCCCTTAAAAATCACTATCATCCTCATCCTCAGTATTCTCCCCACTCGGACCCGCACTCGAATCATCCCCCTCAGGATCCTCGCTCGCACCCCCATCCGCGCCTTCAGTGCTATCGCTCGTTGCCCCATCCCCATCGCCGTCCACATCGGAGCTGTCCTCTGACAATCCCACACCAGGGGGCGGATTTTTCTTGGGAGGTCCAGGCGTGGCCACAGCGGCCGACTTGGCAGCTTTCGCAAACGCCTTGGTCACCTCTGCAGAGGCGATGGAGATGCTCATGGGCCGGGGACGGGTAGCGGTGGCTGTTTCTGAGCGGGGCCTTCCTCCGCTGCTGCTGCCCCCAGCAGACCCGCCGAAG
>Ga0247741_1000394_pt1 | contig 25416 bp, 27 predicted proteins | sample UWRJL213509R2_FD_180945 | JGI IMG/M metagenome (GOLD analysis project Ga0247741, IMG submission 180945) | Plant litter microbial communities from Arlington Agricultural Research Station in Wisconsin, United States - UWRJ-L213-509R-2 | ecosystem: Environmental > Terrestrial > Plant litter >... | reverse complement strand
CTCAGTTGGTCCCACAGAGTCACAGACTCAAACGCTAACCATCCTTGTGACACTTCACATACTTAAAGCTCAGACGAAATGTGCTGGGTTCCTAGGTCTACCTCGTCCTTCACATCGCTTCTCCTGCGCTAGAGAACCGTACAGCCATGTCCCTCTACGACTCAGATCTCAAGCCCGAGAAAATGGTTATTTCCAAGGAGTCGTCCATTAGCTCGATGAAAATCGAGTCTAATGACTCTGAGTATGATGCTGAGTTTGAGCGCAAGACTATGTGGGTTGAGTTCCCATGAACTCATTCAATGACCCACTAACTAGCTTCTCTGTAGGCGCTATGTCGATTTTAGGATCATCCCTGTCCTCGCGATGGTGTATTCCTTCTGTCTAATTGACAGAATCAACATGGGTGCGGCATACACAGCTGGAATGGGGGTAGATCTGGTACGTAGCGCGCGCTATCCTAGCGAACAGCTTACTCACGTATCGAACCCTATAGAAACTGCTCACTGGACCGCATTTCAGCATCGTCACCTGCATGTACTTCGTACCCTACATTCTCTTGTGCGTTCAGGCCTTCCCTCGCAGCCCATCAGTCTAACTTCATTCACCAGGCAACTACCTGGAAACTTGGTTCTGCGGACATTTGGAGTCCGCAACTGGCTGACATTCATCGTTTTCTCATGGGGTGCCGTGCAACTTGGTATGGGATTCGTTAAATCGTGGGGTCTTCTCGTTTTCTGTCGTGTGCTGCTGGGAATCTTTGAGGTGAAAAGATGTCCGATCGTATTCCAGGGTCTATTGGTTAACCAACTTCGCAGGCTTCCTTTTTCCCTTCACTACTCTTCATCATCTCCACTTGGTGGGTCAAGTATCTGGTTTACTCTGAGGACCTAACTTACGCCATCTCTTCCCAGGTACAAGCGCCACGAAGTACAGAAACGGTATAACCTTTCATACACACATTGGATATGTACTGACAGCCAATTGATTTAGCCTTGCTGTGTTCTACTTGATCTCCGTGACTGCCGGTGGACTCAGCCCCATACTTGCATATGTCTTTAGTCTTCTCAAGGGACGGTCGAATCTCGCAGGCTGGAGGTGGATCTTCGTAAGGTTCTTCCCCTTCGATTCAGAGCTTATTTCTTATGAGCCCTGCTTACAGATCATTGAGGGCTTGATTACTATCTTCCTGGCGGGCGTAACGTGGTTTTTCATTCCAGCTTTCCCTGATCAGAACAACTTCTTGACGCCAGAGCAAACTGCTCTCGTGTTGAGACGCATTGACGAGGATCGCGGAGATGCAATTCCGGACCCTGTGACACCTGCGAAGGTTCTGAAGCATCTATCGGACTGGACATTGTGGGCGTATGGTAAGTTCCTGTGTCATATGTGTTGTATTACCGTACTGAGGACTTTCTTGTAGGCATAATGTTCATGTGCGCAGCGATGCCCTCTTGTAAGATTATCTCCTCAGGCATGATGTTACGATGACTCAACTACATTGCAGATGCCCAGTCTTTCTTCCTCCCTATCATTCTCAAAGGCATGGGTTGGTCGCGAACGGCGTCTTTGCTCTTGGTATGTCATTCCCCACTTCTACACTTTATGCCTCTAATAGTCCTATGCCAGAGTGCGCCTCCCTATGGTCCGTCGGTGAGCCTTCCGTCATATATCGATCTAAATTTCCCGTCGCTTACTTGGCCTTAGATCCCGACCACCATGCTAATTGCATTCTTTTCGGACAAGTACAAACTTCGTAGCGGCTTCATCCTACTTGCTGTTAGCGTTTGTATCATTGGCGTCTGTCTAACTGCCTTCGCTTCCAATAATGAAGTCAGATACTTTGGTATGTCCATGAACTTGCTAATAGCTCGTTTCTTATTATCCGCTCTTAGGTGCTTTCCTGACCAACGCGGGAAACTCAGGCGCCATCCCCACGATTCTCGCATATGTGAGTCTGTCGATGTCGGCATCATAATCCGTGCTCATCCCATACGCAGAGCTCCAACAATGTGGTATCTCACAGTAAAAGGTCAGTCTCTACCCCTTGTCACTCGAAACTCCGAATTTAATGTCTTGTTAGATCTGTGCAGACTGCCATGACGGTCTCTCTAGGAGGCATCGGAGGCATCATCGCCACAACTGTATTTCGTTCTCAAGATTACCCGCGTTACATTCCTGGTGCGTACGCCTCCTCTGTTAGTAGCTCCATCACTGACTAGTATCTACAGGTCTTGGTGCAACCATCGGGTCTCAAGGTGTTTTGCTCTTGCTCCTGGCAGCTACTACAATTTATTTCAGTCGACAAAACCGATTGGTGAGGGAAGGAAAGCGGACGGAACCCATTGAAGGACAACCTGGATTTTTCTATACTCTCTGAGGATTACTGGCATTCAAAATTAGACGACTGTTGTACTACACTAGAAACAGACTGCTACAGATTTGTGCAGGATATATAAATCATCATATTCTCGTCCGATTCATCCACCTATCTCGTTCTCTTTGGTGCCAAACCCCATATAATCTGGCAAAAACAGATTGCATCTGGATTTTGGACCCTCGCTAGTTGCTGGAACTCATGAGGTGTGACGAACAGCAGCCTGCATGTCTTGACGTTATCGTCTTCCCAAAATTGAACACAAATTATCGGAAGGTCAACAGACAACCAGTGATCACATTCACTGGAGGTTTTTTGTGACCCTCAGGTTCACGCAACGAATTAACATAATCTCGATCACAACGGGTAACGAAGCTGGACTGAAAGTGGGTCTGACAGTGTCCAATCCTGAATTTCGATACTCCACCCATTTGTCCTTCATCTGTCCTTCAGAGTGGGGATACATGCAGTTCGGCATACTTTCCGTCTCTTCTGTGACCCTGTTGTTCACCTCGTGTCCTTGTGTTCGTGGCCGCCGGGTGCCAAAACTTTGATTTTCCTTTCATTTCCAGGGCAGCCACTCTCACCTGCCATTTTCGCCGAAGGTTCAAACGCTTGGTGACTGGAGTTTCTGGGTGCCTACCCCCGCTTCTGGTCTTATTAAATGTACTTGAGTCCCTGAACTTCTCGAAACATGTCACCTCCGTCTTACAACTCTGACAGTAGAAAGCGATGATGTTGCGGTATCTCTTGCCGCCGGCCCCGATCCCAACAGAAGTATTTCGTGAAGATTATTCTGACCCTTCGATTATCTGAAGGAGGCAATGCCTTAGAGTAAATGTGCGGCAGAATATTCTCTCCGCTCTCTCTACAATATCCCACCTGGTTTCATCAGTCTTCCGCGGTCACCGCCCTCCGAAAACTCTGATATACTCGTCTTGTAGCTGTCTCGTCGAGTGCGGAATCTAAAGAGAACTTGACCCTTGACGGAGATGGACTAACTGTCAATACCCACTGTAAAATTCCGCATCGATGCATGATGTCAAGACCCTGGCATTTCGATGCCTGGATTATTACTCAGCTTTCCGAGATATAGGTGAAATAGCAATCTTTACCTATAGGGTTATAAGTAGGTGAGGCTACCCTATCTCATCCGGCTCTGAGGACCGGGTATTGATAGGGAATCTAAGGGTAAGCTGATGAACTGTACTTATTCAAGTTCATACCCCGAAGACATTGACTATTATTTACATCCAATGTTACTGCCGACAATTAGATGTCATCATATCAACACCTTCTAGATTTATAACCTTGAATCGGTGTCAATGTAGAAGGCAATCGTGTGATTTGTGTTCAAAAGTCCTCTATCAGCACTCTCGCCAGACAACACTTACCGTGTGCCCCTTTCCGTTGCACCCCTTTGACTTGCGCCACAGCATGCTGCGAGTGGGGGAAAGCGCCGCTTTCGGTGTGGGCGTCAAGTCAAGTTGAACTGCCTATTTTGACAACTTTAGCAAGCTCATAGGAAATGGAACTCCACCTTGAAGGTGAAGGCGGGCTCTCGTCACGATCTCGTTTTAAGCACTCCGAGATTTTCTGACATAGTTCTGGCTCTTTACCTTCCACACTAGGAAGTTAGTTCGTATGAATATTTGAAGGGTCTGCACAGTGTGCACATTCCGGCATTCACCATTACCGGGGTTGTCTCAGCAGCGCTTCAGTCCTACGTCATGTTGTAAGTTGTATCTTCATTGATTCTGAGCGAGAGTTTTAAATACTACGAATTATCACCATGCTCAGAACCGTCTCTTGGAAAACAGTGTGCCCATCGCCAATGTTAAATAACGATCTAATCCCCGTAGAGGAAATCGATTCAGAATGTAATCATAGCTTCAGAATTCTTGAAACGCACGTGGTCAGGGCATTTGGCACATAGACTGAGATTTGCCTTTGATGCCGTCCATGGAAGCCACCATTCAAATATTGCAGACGCTTTCAAGCGTTTTCAAGCGCACGTTGGCATCAGAAGTAATCGTGATGGAAACAGATGGAGACCAAATGAATACTTAGCCATGGTTAACAACGGTGTACGAAAATATATTTAACAAGCATCATAGCATTGGGACACATGCACTAATGGACTTCAAATTTTTTGGGGTTTGGTCTCTTTTAAGGCCGGGCTTGTTGTACGTCTGGTCTGTGATGGGCTGAGGAAGCTGGTCCTTGGCCGGAGGCAACTGAATAGGTGTAGAGTGATAAGGCAAATACTTTGCGTCGAGGCTTGAGAAGTTGGTTCAAAGTGGACGACTCACGGTCTTGTTCTCTTCCGATTGCTGCTGGACAGTGAAAGGTTAAAGGTTGATCATGATGAAGGATGAGCTTTCGACTGTAGAGGCGACCTCACCTGATCTAACCCCAGCGCTCAGATGATCAGCGATTACGAGCACTAGTAGGGGCTCAAATGCAGTAATGCACCCGTTCCGAGGCTCCTTAGATGGTCAAGACAGAATGGTTCCAAAGCACTATCGGGTTCTCAGCAGAGAAACCAAGTTAAAGCTGCCGATACGCTGGACTGCACCCCTCAATCATAGGCGTACAATGATACATGGTATTAGGCACAAGTAGGATGTACGGCAAAGCCCAGAGTGAGATAATTTTCGGGGAATTCTAATCCTCTCAGAAGCCCTGGATTACTCCGAGTGGCGGAGGGCAGGACGCTCAGTTTGGCACACAAACTACATAAACGGTCGGCAGCCAAGATAGCGTCTTTCGTGCCCAGGCCTCAGCTATGTGCTTAGCGCCTCGAGGTGATGTTCATGCGTGAGTGAGTGTATTCCCTCTCGACTTCTCTTCGATATTTAGCACCCTGGGTCGGCGTGGGTAGAGGTTCACATACCTTGCATCGCCATACATCTTATCAGTTTTGCGATAGTGAGATTTTTCAACCCCATTAGGGACGGAACGAAGTCTCCCCATCGGTCCAAAGGCGGAAAATGGAGAACATGGAGAAAGTGGGCGTTAGAATGTTCTTGGCACGATGCTAATACTGATGCTAGATAGTCACTACAATGACCCGGGACGAGGAAGGAGCCGTCTGCAAGAATAGATAGACATCTGAGGTAGAATCATGAGATCATTGTCAGCTGATGAGTTTTCTGTGAAGATTGAGTTGAAGGTTTTCTTATACTGACTTCAGCTTTTTGCAATACTAGCATCAGAGAAGCAAACAAATCTCGCCGACGCCCGTGGAGTAGAAAGAGGAACTCGGGCTTTGAACGTATCCGTTCCTCACTACGCCTCTAAGGATGCGATGATAAGATCACAGGAGACAAAGAATAAACGAAAGCGGCCAGGTATCTGACTCGCGCCGTAAATGGAAGGAGGATGTATATATTTAGTCGCCAGTGACTCTCTGTGGCGTCGTCGTGAGTCCTAGTCCGACCTGTTGCACAAGATGAGTAGGCATAATTAGCCATAAAAGATGCGGCAACTCTCACTATAATATCTTCTGATAAGATTGTGTAGAATCCGAACTCGAATTTCGAATTATGAATGGACTGGTAGATCGGGGCGTGGAGTGAGAGAACTCGGATTTTCAAAGAGACAAGGCCAGGCTTAGATAATTGGAGCTTACTAGAGCTCTCGAATGCATGCCATTGAAAATCAAATGAGTTACATACAACATTCTTTCAAGACATTGAGAATCCACTTGATTCAGCAATCAAGACCTAAATCAGGACTCGATAGGGGCGAGGCTATGGAGTGGTCCAAAATGGTAAGAGGATGTTTATAAATAGACGCCCATCGTTCGAAGCGGGTTGGTGGTAGCATGCGACTCTCAGAAAAAATTCTCAGCCCTGAAAAATGGCCTTGGTTCAGTTGAGCAATTTCTCACAGGGAGAGAATAGATTGGTCGATGATCATGCGGCGGCGTCTTCTGATAAGATGATGTTTTGAAGGTTGGAGTAATTGAGTTTGAAGGTTTTGGTTAGGGCTATGTTGTGATTCGAGTTGACTTGGTGGTAAGAGTGTGTGCAGCGTGCTGCGAGGACGATCTTGCCAAGCCCAAGGGGTTATGCGATAGTTTAATGTCGTAGAGATAGGCAAACAGTTTTTGTGAATTTAAACCATGTATAACTATGATTTCAAGTTGTCAGAAAGCTGGATTCTACAGGTAGAATGGAGTGGACTTCCTTCAAACTCCAGAGTAAGCCTCCGCTCTCCCTCGATGCCTACATCCCAAAGAGTAAGCTCTTCTACTAGAATCCGCCGGCCTTTAACCACAGAAAAATGCACATATCAGATGGGCCGTTCGAATGAGGAAATCCATTACCCCAGAAGAGCATATAAATAGACGCCCGTCGCTTTGCCACCGACTGTCATGGCATTTCAAACTTCATGATCCAGGAACTGGAATCAAAGTTCTGAGATCGATTATGGAAGAATGCAATAAATGTCAACCGCACAAATGTCAAATGCACTGTTATTAGCTCGGCCGATGGGTAAGGCTTTGTGGGTGTTCAAGGTACATGTTATTGACATATAGATATGAGTAATGGTCGATGAACGTCGTGTGGTGTATTGGTCTTCTGATAAGATATGATAATATCATACGATCGTGGAATGGAGGTGAGTTTGAGATGGTCGTGATAGAGTAAATAGGACTCAATCTGTTGCTGAAGAGGTCTATTTTGCTCGACATGGTTTCGAACGAACTCTGCATAGAGTTAGATAAATATTAGGTGTAATCAATCCCCCCCATCGTAGTCGACTATTCCGACATTATGATACAATGCAGAATATCCTGGACAGTTTAAGCGACAATTGTACCCGTAAACCACCCCGCACGTTCGGCAGGTGAAGACCAAGGCCCATCATATAAATAGATGCCTGTGCTCGTACACGACTGTACGATGATATCGAATGAGGCACACCTAGATGGGTAGGATGTATAAATAATTACTTGCACTTTCCACAGAATGTTGCGATACACTCGGTGGTATACAGGATAAAAAATCTTGGCGATCTCCAGACTTCTGAACGCTACCCCACATCATAGAGGCTTGTGGTACACAGTCAGGAAAAGAACACCGGGCCAGGGTAAGCTCCCCCCCTCACCTACTGACTCTTAAGTCTCATTTTAGATAGACACCGACGCAGCTCCAAATCCGAAGGCGGATCTCCGTTTTAAAAAAAGTTGCTAGAAGTCTACATAAGCCGTATAAATAGACGCTCGTCGCCGTGCGCGCTTCTCACCAGAGGGCACGAGATATCAATGTCTATGTATAGCATCTGCGAGTCGGCTCATTAGCCTGATTAAGCGGATGGGGCTCTCACCGATTATCTTTGATTTCAGAGTTCTGGGAATCTATAGAATTTGCATAGAGGATGGGATGTACACCATTGGTACCCCCTTGGAATTCTGGTTGGGTTAGCGGTCGAGAAAACTTTGAGTAGGGTCGGATAAATCACACAGCTGCTCTTTCGAGCTCTAGAGTCTCCTCGAATTCTTATGTGCACTATAATCATTGCCGGTACCGGTATTTTGGAAGACGGGCTGTGAGTGTGAATATCTGGGTGAAGATGCACCCACATGTGTCTCATGATCAGCGAACCATGAGATCAAATGCAATTTTGAGTTTGAGGAGAAGATTCGACTTGGGGATTGGTGGTTTCGAAATTCCGGTGCCGCTCATGGGAGGCCGACGAGTTCGACTATCGGCAAGAGCTTGAGATATCGGCAGTGATCAATTGGAAATACAGGGAAATGCTAGAACGACGAAAGGAATACCATCGAAAATTGCGTGAGGAGTTCCATTGCAATGTTGATAGCTGAGCAACGTAAAGTTACTTGGAAACTTGAAGGCGTCCGTCGACGTCGGTTAACATTATTGAACTGTGCAGTTGTGGTGTACCTTTCCCTCGTCGTTTCTTTGGTGATGATCGTTAGGAACTGGGCCTATGGCTAGAAATTTGGTTGCTCGGTTGGATCCAAGCCGGTCAGGGTCTAGAGACGGGATGCTGCACAGTGCAATTGTCCAAACACCCAATGCTCAGTTGTCCCTCGGGCACACTTTGAGTTTCGGGGCTACAAAACGTGCGAAATGGATATTGATAGGGGTGTACGGCGAGTCAAACAGTGTATATAGTTTTTGTTCATTGATAGTATCCAACATATTGACTTCATGTGATGAGTGGGGTATCAGTACCGCTAAAGATGTGTACTGCACTGTTGCAGTGAACGACGAATATTCTAGGAACACGTCCTTCTTCTGGAGATATGGGGATATCTACGAGGATAGATTTAGACTTGAACACGGCCTGTGCTGAACAGCCGAAATGGGGATTGGGTACTGGCATGAGGATCGCACCACGCGCGGATGGACTTCGGACGCGACATTTGACAATCCTCAAAAAAGCGGCTGGTAGAGATCGAAGAGCGGACGTAAAATAGACACTGACCCGATCGATTCGCTTCGTTTGATCGCGTAATCTGGGGAAAAGAATGGTCGGGTGGGGGTGGATATATTTCCGAGAAATGACCTGTGGAGAAATATGTGGTTCCGGAGACGACGACGAACGTAGATGTAGTTGCAGTCGGTCGCAGAGACAGTAGTAGTCGCTGGGTCGGTCGGTGTTGGCCGAGATGGAGGTGGTTCGGTTGGTGGTTTGATGAGAAAGTGAGCCGAGCGACATAAATCCGTTTGGCAGGACCGAAAAAAGATTGGACGTTTGACTTCTCTTTCTCTTACTTCTCCCTAGAATCTCCACTGCTCTCCCGTAGCTTATAATCCGACTACTTTTTTCTTTGCAAAATGAGCAAACTGACCGCGCTCTCCATCCCCATGTCCCAGATCATCGCAGCAGACGCGCCTCTCCTCTCCCCCGTATCCATGGGCAGCGACAACTCCTGGGACCAACCCCTCTTTTCTCCCACAGACAACTTCACCTACGCCTACTACAATCTGCCCCCATCCCCACCCCTCTCAGACAACTCTCGCTCCCCAGTACAGGCCAACAGAATGCTCAAGATGCACGGAACTCAGGACACTGCCTCGGACGCCTGTCTGCCCACCCACCAGCTCTTTGACTTTCCCGCAGAGGTTGAACACCCCCCAACGCCCCCGTCGCGGTCGCCATCGCTTGCAGCAGACGATGCTGCCCACCAGGCCGAGCTCGCAGCCTCCGAGACCTCCTCTGTTGGTAACAAGCGCTCAGCGAGCCCGGCACCCTCCGCTACCAAGAAGCGCGCAATTGGTGAACGTATCTCCAGCAAGGATTTCATCCCACCAGATGTCTCTGGTCTCAGCAAACGGGAGGCCCGGCTGGTCAAGAACCGTGCAGCAGCTTTCCTCAGCAGGCAACGCAAGCGTGAAGAGTTTGAATGTATGGAAGTGTATGTCGCCTCGTTCTTTCCTGTGCTATTGTCTTGCATGCCCTACTCCATGCATGTTTCCTTTGTCTCGTTCATTTCGCCTTATCCTTTCATCATTGACTAATCTAATTCATTACGTCCCTAGACGCGTCGCCGAACTGGAGCAAGAAAATGCACGCCTTCTGGCCCTTACCCAAAACGGAAACGGGGGTGCCTCGAGTCCCTCTCCTCCGCAACAACCCCAATCGGACATCAGGCTTGTCTCGGAAGTCGAACTTCTCAAAGCACAACTAGCTGCTGCCCAGGAGCGCGAACGCACTCTCAGCGCCCAACTCGCTTCGAGTGCTGCCTCCAAACCCACTATCAAGCTCGAGGCGACAGAATCCAACTTCTCTGCCCTCGCATCGCCTCCTCGTCCCATCGCGTCAAGCTCAAACATTCCTCCTGCATCAGCTCACAAATCCGGCGCCAGTCTCGGATTGATGGTAAGCCTAATTTAACTCTTTCATTATCTCATTGTAATTCAACTCTAACGCACGTCCCGTTCCAATAGGTTCTCCTCTGCGCTCTTCCCAGCCTCCTGTCTATGCGCATGCAATCGACACCAACAAGCTTCTCGATCCCCAACCCCTTCCCCGCCTCTGCATCGGCCTTCGATTACCCCTCTTCTGGTTCTTTCATGCCAAGTGAATACGGCTGGGCATCCAAAGCCGGCTCGTTGATGGATCTCGACTCTGATCACCTCCAACAACATCTCCGAGCGGCGAGTTCTAACACCATGAAGAAACTGGAGTTCACCGGTGTCGATGGTGCGTCACCTGAGATGGGCGCTGCGCTGGGCGACCTGGACATCTCGTTTGATACGACTCCTTCGGATGATGGTAAAATCCGGGTGAGGATCCATTCGCCTTCATCGGCGATGTCCTCAAGGGAGGGCTCGCCCGGTGTAGATGGAATGAACCAGGATGCTGTGCACTCGATTCCTTCTTCCGCTTTGGCTTCGCCTACTTCAGCGAGCTCTTCTTCTCTAGCTATGTGGTCCGGCCCGGTGTCATCTGAATCGGAACCTTCCTTCTCCCAATCCTCTTCATCACAAAGAACGTCGTCATCAGATCCTTTCCTAGGGTTCGCTATGCCGTTTACTCCGGATGGCGGCCTGTATGGTGGCATGGATATGGATATGGGCATGGGTTCGTCCTTGAACTTCGACTATCAGAAGTCATCGGATTCACTGTACGGCATGAGCTTGGGCTCAGAGTACAGCGTACCAGACAGCACAACTTCAAGCGGCAAGCGGAGAGTGAGGATCGCGCTGAAGAGCATGCCACAAGCCGGTGGTGAGGGTGGTGAGTGGGAGGTGCAAATTTGCTGAACGGACTTTTTTGGGGTTTATGAAGTGGACTTTGGGGTGGCGTTTCGGAAACTCAACATGCAAAGGAAAAATTGTGTCTCTATATGGCTTTTATGGTGAAGTTACCTCCCTCCCCAAGCGGGAAATTATGGCCCTTTCCTCTTCTCTACTGTCTTTTCACTTTCGATCTTCGATTTTTCACTTCGACTTCGACCCCTTTTTTTTATTCTTGTTTATCGCTTCCAACTTGAGGGTTTATTCAACCCTTATTTCTGCGCTCTGTCAACCTTGCTATCTGTATCAATACCATCAACCACAACCCCCCCAGCCCATGGTGCCGTGCAATACCTTATATTACCATCTTATCCCGACCCCGCCTAACTTCCCTCCATTCCTCTGTAGCACTCATACAACTCCGAGCACGATACCATGGCGCCTATATATTATTTAGCACCCCATCCCTCACAACCTCACAACCTCCCTATACCCACTTGGCTTTGGGTTGTTGCTTGCATACATACCTCTTACCTCATACCTCTCTACCTAGTCATTACCCAAAACCAAAAGTAATCATCTCACTGCGCATACCTCTCTTCGCTCTCTCGCCTGGACGACTTCCAACGCCTGACCTGGTTCGCTATTCGACTTGCGACTTTCTACTCCAGCTCGTTATTGAGAGCGCTCGCCCAGCTGCCTCCTCTCGTCCTCTCGCTACCCATGCCGCTCGCTTCCCGCTGGATCATTCTCTATCGACTATTTGGTATCCCTTTCTTTTTCCCTATTCCACTAGTCGACTTCGTTCTATTACTTACTAGTCTCGTTTACTTTTACTTATGCAGATACAGATATACACACCTAGACTATCATACCTTACCCTCTTTGTAAACTACCCTTTCAACCGCCAATGCTGCTCACCGGAGACTCGGACGAGATCCAGAGTTGATGGTGCTTTGTGAAATATAATCTTTCGTCAAGTTCTCATCAACTCCTGAATTGCTTGTGGCAGTACATGCACTAGAGTGCGATCGTCTCTGTAAATTACTGTCAGGTGTCGGCAAGTTCACGAAACCGCAATCTAACTAGCATACCTTACTGAACTCCTATATACCACTTATATGCACTTTTTATGTTAGCCCTTGTTCGTCAATAGGAATTCGCCGTCGATCTAATTGACAGTTTATTACATGCATTACACCTGCCGACATAATGCACAGCAGCCGACATTACCTAAGTAAAGGCATGCAGGTCCGTGCGCGATGGCGAGAACCTCTAAAAAATTTCTCGACTCCCAAGTACGTGAAGGCCGTGGGTGGTTCCTCAAGCGGATGCCCCAATGTAGGTGGTTCACGCTGGTTCACATCACTCGCATCTCTGCGGGGCGGAGCGAGATCAGAGACACCCTGATGGACGCATATGTCCAAAAAAACCCTCGCTATCAACCTCGCTATCATATCTGTCAGGAGGAATTGCAAAGCAGCTGAAATCGTGTGTCTGAATTGAATAGGATCTCCCAGCCCGCGTGGGAGTTTTTGTTCGAGGAGACATATGTCAAGCGCCCGTCGCACCAGGCTGCTCCGCTGATAAGCAGAGAAAGGCTCGGGATGCACATGATACTGCCAAAACGTAGTCGGCCGTTGACATTGCGACAGGACGAGTCTAAAAGACCTGCAATCATAGAATGTGCATGGTTTGCTTCTGAGATTCTGATCACCAAGTATGAGACCTTTACCGAATGCCGAATTGTTGTCCTATATATATAGTTTATCTTTGTAAAAACGATCATGAAGCTCGAGGCTCACATTGTGCTTTAGGATAAGCGGAGTCATCCAGGGTGCCATGGTACGCCGCTTGCGTTCAAATTGTAGGTAATTCCTGAGGTTGCATCTGAAGACGGCGTCTAACCATTTGGTAATTTACGAGAGGCGTGAATTGCCCAAGGAGACGACTGGAAGACGCCGTCGTAGTGATACTGGGGTATCAACTAGAAATAGAAAGGGACATGCGCCCCCATACCCGAAATTTGATTCGAAACACTAGTAGATACATATCCAATATACGCCGCAGTCCCTAAAATTTAGAGAAACCAGGAACCTTGCACTGCGAAGCCTTAGATCAGCCTGGAGCAGAAAATTATGTCTGTTAAACTCTTGGATTGATCGAGGCGACTCGGAGTCGCCTACTAGTCGCCTATATCAAAGCTACCTATTGCCGACAGAGATTTGATAAGATGAGATGGAACAGGTAACCATATCATAGGCTTACTTCTCTCTGATATTGTCGTCCAAGGTCCACAGAATATGAGTGGGATATAGCAGGTCATGGTACTGTCGCAATTTGCTACCGTGGTGTCGAAATGCGGATATCACGTTCTTGGGATTTGTTTCCGTCTACAAATTTCGAATTTGTCAAACAGAAGAAAAGCGACTTACCTACATCCGCTCAGTGATCTTCGGAAGTATTTGAAACGGTACTTTTAACGAACCGTGGGTGTATAGTCCAATTACTTCGGCGAGGGAGGAGTGAGGGAGGACGGCGAAGCGCGGGGTAGTGACGAAAATGGATGGCACATGGCATTCACATGGGTGTTTTAACTTTATAGTTCTTCACTTGAAAATTTGACAGGGCTGATGAGAAGAGCTTGGAAGTGGTGTGAAATCACTAGCTGGTTTGGAACCGTTTGTTTCCAACTTCGCATCGTTGATAACCTGGGGACGACGGGCTCTCCAGTTCATCCGATGGTCTGAGCCGTACGAGCGTCAGGAACCACACCAAATTAGGTCGCAGAATCGAGGAGCTGCTCGAAGTTCAAGTATGAGATTTCAGAGTTTGTTGACCCGAAGTTTTCGAGCTTTAGTATTGTCGGCCGCAGTACCTGCCATTGGGTGAGTCGGTGAGAGATTCGGTGAGTAGGAATAGTATATAGGATGTGATCTACACCCTTCTATCCAGATGGACCTAGGGAAGCTGAGTTGACCAATGACATCGCAAGTGCTACGGCACTGAGAAAGAATTTCGCCGACAACCAGACCACGAGTAAAATCTTGGAAGGATCAAGTCCATCTACTTACCGTGAACCAGCCCGGCTCCCTCAGACGTTCGTCGGGGATCGCCTTGACGTTTATCGGTGACAGGAAGTGTACATCCGAGAAAGAAGATATTCGGATTCTGAGGCAAATCCACAGTGTCTGCCTAGAAATTGGATCCTAGATGCGGGAACTCGAGTGCACCCGCCTCAGTGTTTGCGACGTTTGGTTAATAGTGGATGTACCCAGCTTGGTAGCCTCCCAGGTAGGAATGTCAATTTACTAGACCGCGACTCGATGCGAAGGATCCTCGACAGTCGGGATAAGAATGACCCAGGAATGAACCGAAGCCGCCTGCGACGGTGCTTCGCGAAAAAACTGAAGTCGACACAAAAGGCGTCAGAAGAGACACGCTCCGTCAACGGACGTTCGGAGTTATACCCCACACTCATTTAGCAGAACCAGATGTCAGATGCGCAAGCGCCAGTACCCTCTCGTCGCACCTTCCTCGGAGTATTCAACGAAGGTAGAGAAATTTAGTATATAGAGGTTGGGGCCTGGAGAAAAGACCGCCATTTTCTAGCAACACTTTTTCCCGAAACTCTTCCAGTAAGAAGGTTGAGGATTGGATGGGGAAACCGGGCACCAGGAGCTGGCTTGCAAGTTCGTCGAGATGCCGTACGGTGGATCTTGTAATCTCTGACTTGAGTACTCCTCCTGGGCCAGATATTGTTGCAGCCGTGCAATAGGGCGATAACCACGCTGTGCTGATTCCAAGAGACCAAGCGAGGTGAGATTTGAGCCCAAGATAATAGCTCCTGGATATTGACCCATATCTTTGTAGTAATTCTCCCAGAATATTGTTGACAGTTTCAAAAACAATCAAAGCATTTGGCTCTTTGATTTATGATAATAGTTGTGCTCGAATGACAGTGAAGGACTCGATACAAATTATATCGACGACCCCACATTCGAGATATATGCAGCACACAGCACTCCATTCGTGTTCGCAATCACCTCCACAATGTTCATCACAACGTCTTCCGTGGCTAGAATATCACAGCCAACCCAGAGCCGAAGAGGTGGTGGTGGTTGAGGTCGAAAGAGCGAAGCTGCAATGCTGCTGCATACTGGATCGCTTGAATGCCAACAACGTGATTGCCACCTGTCTCATGATAACACATCTCACGATCACACTCCCTCCCATCCCTCGTCCGTGCACACTCTGCTTTGGATTTTTTGTTGCTATCGCCGCACAGACGCGTAGCGACCTCTACAGGATTGGCGATGTGTACCACTCGGCTCGACACGTCAAGAATCCAGATGGCCCCATGGCGCATACGAGAATCATGTGCCACCCATGCGGCTCGAAGTCCATCCTAGCCAGAGAATCTTGGCCAATGCGACCCCAAATAGAATGGAGAACATGACTTGGTATGCGAACGTTCGTTTTGCATTCTTGCTAGGAAACGTCAATGACCTCCGCCAACGGCCTCATCTGCTTTACCAACTGTCTGCTTCCCCAGGAGGATGGAAGCTTGGTCGAGAAGGATCTTTGGATCGACGAGCGTGGTGGTCAGATCCTGGATGCCCAGGTAAACTCATTTTGCAATGTTTCTTACTGGCGGATCTAACCCTTCTACAGAAAACATTCTACTTGCGCAGAGACCGACCCAGCAAGATAATTGACCTAGGAGGCAACATCCTTAGGTATATTCTACCCTATTTTGATGAGCTGCCATTCACGTCTTTATTCCACAGTCCAGGATTCTTGGACATCCAAATCAATGGAGCCTATGGATTTGACTTTTCAATCCACGAAGGCGACGATGAAGCCTATCGTCAAGGTCTGCAGATGGTGGCCGAAAGGATAGTCGAGACTGGAGTCACATCGTACGTTCCATACACCCTAAAATCCTAAGCTATTAGCTCATAACTCGCAGGCTTTTACCCACCGTCATTGTACGTCCCAATGTCACGCTCTCACTCTAGGTTTGACTAACTAACATTTCAATAGACGCAAGAAAAGTCTATGTACCCGAAGCTCTTGAGCCTTCTCAAACCTTTCTCTACCCCGACTTCAGCAACACTCCTGGGATGGCACGCGGAAGGTCCTTTCATTGACCTCACCAAACGCGGCGCGCATGCACCTGCGTATCTTCTGCCCGTCACCAATGGGTTCGCATCCTTCGAAGAAGTATATGGCGCGGAGAACTTGGTTGACGGAGAAGACTGGTCCATGTCCACTCACGAACCCGCCGTCCGTATGATCACTGCCGCTCCAGAAATACCGGGTGTCCTGAAGGCATTGGATGAAGTCGTATTGAGGGGTGTTACATTCTCCATTGGCCACAGGTTCGTTCCATCCTTTCAAGTGCGAAAGAAGTACATCCCTAACTGATTATGTAGCGTAGCGACCACAGACGTGGCCACTGCCGCAGTTCAGCGCGGAGCTAGGCTGATTACTCACCTTTTCAATGCCATGCCGCAGTTGCATCATCGCGATCCAGCCATCATCGGCCTACTGGGTGCCTCGCCGTATTTGTCTTCTCCTGCCCCAACTATCATCCATGTGCCATGCCATGTCGCAGAGCCCGTTCCACTTGACCTTTCGACCTCGTTCGATGATGGGAGCGTTTTACATTCCGCTCCGGCGTCTTCTGAAGCCTTTGAAAGCGTTGTCAACACTCCAAAAGGACAGCCCACTTCACGTAGCGGCTCCAATACACCAAGATATCCGACGAAACGGCAAAGTCGACCCACGCTGCATCTCGACAAGGGTGAGATCGCTGATATGGCCTTTGAACGTCCTTACTACGGAATCATCGTTGATGGCATCCACTGTCATCCCAACTCTGTACGGGTAAGTACGATTACTCTTTTCAATGTGGCATGGAGCACTGATACTCCTTGTAGCTGGCATATTCATCTCACCCTCAAGGATGCATTCTCGTCACCGATGGTTTGTTTCTCTCACTATGACTGCTCAAATCAGTCTAAAATTGCATTGGCAGCCATGAAGATCTTGGATCCCAATCTCCAGGATGGTATTCATGAATGGCGCGACGGGAAGCGCTTCATCAAGGAAGGAGACAAACTATATCTAGAAGGAACCAACACTCTTGCAGGAAGGTGAGTAGTCATTTTCGCGCGACATTGAGCGGACTCGTACTCACTCACCCTTCTCTGGTGTATTCTTCCAGTGTCGTGACTCTAGATAAATGCGTCAGGAACTTTTCCCGCTTCACAGGGTGTTCTTTAGGCGAAGCTATCAAATGCGCAACCTACAACCCCGCAAAGTTTGTCCTAGCTTTAAATCTGTGTATAACTTGTATTAACCTCCCATCTAGATGCTTGGGGATAGAAGACAAGAAAGGGACTCTCCGAGCAGGTGCTCATGCAGACTTCGTGGTCCTGGACAGGAATGGCATAGTACTCAGTACCTGGGTCAGGGGGAAGGAAGTATGGACACGGAAGGTTTAGAATGCCTTTCGATCCACCTAACTTAAATTGCTGCAATTTTATGAAACTCTCGGTGCCCCTGATTGTGAACTTATGGCAGTCTAATACACTGTTGGATTCTCGGGTCTTACTTGAGATGGATTCCTCAATCGCACTCTACAAGTTATATTTGGTTTGTCACCGCGGCCCGGTAAGATGCCAGCATTAGCGCCAGGCGACAAGTTCGGATTGATCATTGACGGCCGTCGCGGCAGCACCATCCTAGTACAACTACCCTTGACTCTCCCCACATCATCTGTCCCTCGAGATACTGCGGAAAATAGTCAGTCCTCCACTGGTGGATATTCAGCACAACTTGAAGACTGCGGCGTTTCCTCTTCGTTCTGCGCCCGCAAAAACACATTGTGCCTAAATCCGTAGCGCCCACCAGTTCCATAAAGATTGCTTCTTCCAAATTTCTTGTTCTCGTAGACGCCGTCCAACGAACGGCTGAACCTCAAGGTCACTGTAGTCCAGCCCTACAACTGAATTTGGTTCGTTGGTTTCACTTGTCGTAAAGTTGTCGCTTACTGCCAGTTTCAGTGCTTTCAGCTGTATTCAAGACGATATTGCCATGTATATGGACGGAAGAGATCCCTCTCCTAATGGGAGCTCAGCTCAGCTCTATCAAGAAACCCTTGCTATCACTTCCGAATCAATACCAGCAGAAGTGCTCTCGTTGATTCTCCTACTTGCGCATCCAAAACGTCGATTTCCTCACGAGCTCCCCTTTGAAGTCGTCGCCAGCCATGTCTCGCGCTTCTGGAGAGGTGTGGCGTTGATGACTCCCTTTCTATGGAACGAGATCAACATCTATTCCGGGAAATCCATGGAGTGTGCTGCTCACTATATTCGACGGTCTGGCACCACCCTACCTCTCAATGTGCGCATTGACCTGTACAGAGCGGATAAACAACTCGCCAGCAACCCCTTCATAAACCAGAGCAAGGATCTAGCACGGGCTGTAGCGGATAAATTGGTGCCTCATCTTCATCGCGTCGGGAAACTCACCATCCTCTGCTATTCGGACCAAACTGCAATTGCGCTACAAAGTCACTTCCGCACAGCAAATGTTCCAGTCCTGGAATACTACAGCGTCGGTTATGGCAGAATTAAAGCTACACAGCCTAATGCGCGTGCCACCGGATTCAGGATTTTCCCAGAGGAGGCGCCAAAGTTAACCTTCTTGGAAACGGAGACATATCAAGTGCTTCCGTCCTTGGAGAGTCTCAAGAATCTGACCACACTTTACCTCCACTCCCTCACTCCCGGGAGTGGCATAAACTACCCAACCTTTGTGACCAACCTAACATCACTTCCATCCCTTACCAGCCTTTCCCTGCAAGGCACCATCGATCTACGGAACTGGCCCCTGCACTCCGCGGCTCCCGACTTTACTCTCAAGAGCTTGAAGTCGCTGAGGCTCCTCGATGATAGTTCAATGGCTGCCCGGTTACTACTCTCAATGGCCGCTCCCAGGCTCGAGTCGATCTGGTTGGATTGTTCCTTCGACAACTTTCACTTCCTCTTCGACTCACCGCAGCTGAAGACTGCAATAAAATTCAAGAAGCTCAAGTACCTCACCATCCAAAGCGACAACCTTGCTCTATCTCCTCAGTTCTCTGAGGCCTTCCCAAACGTCACCCACGTCCACTTTCGCTATCCTCTTTTCAATCACGTTGTCAAACTTGAAGCAGCTCTCAACGTTCGCTGGCTCACAGTGAATACTCTTGTTTTCACTATGTTTAAGGAGCACACGGCGACCAAGCTGAATGATTGTCTGAAGAACCTTCTACCTCGCCGTCGCACTGCTGGCCACCCAATGGAGGCCCTTTTGGTTGATGCCGACCATTTACAATTCTTGAAGCAGAGTGCACCTCAGCTCTTCAACCAGATTCAAATTGAAAACATTTCGACGAACAATTACCAAGAATTCTGGTGGAACAAATTTGAGGAGAAGCAGCGAGAGCGTGTATGAGGTGGTTTCCTTTGTTGCATATATTGTACCCAATTACGCTGATAATACCATCCTGAGAGAACGATGACGATGACGATTTATAAGAGTAAAAATACAATGCATTTACAGAGTCTGAGAGGGTCCACAATCCAGATCTATTGATACAGCCCGTGGGGTAAGATAAGACCAGATTTGTGTGCCAACTCGAGGAATGCAGGGGTTCGGGAGCCGTGCAGTGCTGGGCTTGTCCAGGAAGAAGGGGAACAAAGTTAGTGAAATAAGCGTGTATGTCAAAGACAGAGTCGGCAGCGAAAAGACGAGAGCAGGGGATTGATGGTGGAGAACAACCACTCCCCGAGTGTCAAGCGTTGAGATTTGGCCCTGTGGTAAGGGTGTTGCTTGTCATTAAAATCACTTCAAGCAACGAGTTCCCAATAAGTACGTGATTATTGTCGTGCGAGATAACCTAATACAAGAACCCTACTGAAGAGATAAAACATAGCATGGAATACAAGTAATGTAAAACATATTAGAGAATATAGTTTAGGGATTCCTCAGAGGGCAGCAACGCCATTGGACACCGGCGGAGGCCTAGATCGAGCAGCAGAAGCAGGATCGTCGTACGCAGGTGGGGCCTCACCAGCTTCGCTTTCCTGTCCGGACATCAGGCGCTCGAATAAAGTATTTGAGCGTAAAATTGAATCGCTATAGTCGCCCTGACGGAGCGAGCGCATCGTCGGGTGAACGGGGCTTGTCTCTGCAGCTGACGCAACAGAATCGGAGGAGTGTCTCGTCGTAATGCGCTCAAGAGCACCACGAATGCCCGAGGGATGTTCGCTTTGTTGGCGGGCAACTTGACATGGGCAGCTAGGTGAGATGGCGGCAGCTGGATCCTGGAATACCTCGGAATATCGAGGAAGTGCAGTCCATTCTGGATTGCAACGACACTGAAAAGGATGCAGTGAGAATCTGCCGTGTGACAATAAGGACAAGAAAGACCCACCGAAAGGATTAGGACTGGTGTTTGAACTACGATATCAAACAGCTTCCTCTTACCCGACTTATCCATGTGGAGATCATCCCCCCTCTCAACCCTCATGACGAGCTTCAAGGTATGAGTTATGACTATGTTCCCTCTCCGATTCCTGTTCGTGAACTTCATCTGGTCGCACGAGGCTGGTAGATTCAGATCACGGTGGAACGTCCAAGGTCCTGGTCCCATCAAGGAAGACGCCATTTCATCGAGATCATCTTCAGGATTGACGATCTGCATAAGCGGTGAGTTTCGCAAGACCTCAACGTCTTCAGACTCCAGTGGTAAGATGGGCTCGGGATTTTTGCCCTCGTGCTTAATGGAGAGGAGGGGAATTCGGGTTATCGGGTCTGTACGTGCGATACGCCTCATGTGGGTGTAGTAGTCGACTCTTTCTGCATGGATGAAATAAGTTACAGGTGCTCGTCTTGAAATGGAAGACGAAACTTACCCTCAATGAAAACTGATATACGATACAGCTTGACCTTCATCAGAGGCATGAGCGTGAAGGTTACCGGAACCGTCCCACCAATGTAGAAAGCTTTACCAGAGACCGCGATCAGGTACTGAAGTTGCTGATCCCAGTGCCGTTCCACAATGATGTTCTCTGACTCTTCAGTATCGTCCTCAGTTGGGCATGATATTACAGTGACATCCCGGATGGTAGTCATCTTGGATTTGAACGTGCCAGGACGATGGATGCTGGCTTTAAGACGCCATGTAACAGTCCCGAAATCGGCCTGCAGAGACGGGGGTGCGTTGCTGGGTATACTAAAAGATATTGGGTATGTGTAGGTGCCTAATAATTTCCTTGATTCAGGACCGAGCCTTCTACATGAAATGGATAATGCAACGTACCACTCTTGAATTCCTTCCAATTATCCCCTTTCTCCTTTTCTTTGTCTTTGTCTTTCAGCAGGAGGGCGAGTACGGCGCTCACTTTGCTTTCCTTCACCTCTCTTGGTCCCTCGTCCTCGCCCTCCCTATCCACAGGCATAGGCATAGGCGTTGGCTCAACAGCAATAGTTCTCTCCATAGTTCGACCTCGTCGACTCGATCGCGCCGGACTGGGTTCTACAAACCTCTCCCCCTCTGCAGTCGACCGATCTCTTTCACTCGACCTACCAAACTTGCTGCTCGCTCTGGGAGAGCCAGAACGCACAGCATCCATGAATATATTCGAAACAGCTGTTAAGCTAAATCGAGAGCCCTTCCTTCCACGTTCGGTCGATGGGGTAAGTTGTCGCTGCTGTGAAGTAGTTGGCGAAGATGCATGATTCTCTGCAGTGGCCGAACGGGATAAAGAAGGTGAATGGGTTTGTGAGCGAGAGGGGATCGGAGCGGTCGGGGAGTGCACTGCAGAACGGGAACTTTGGGACCTTAGTGCATTCGTGCTTGGTACGGGTGATGAGTTGCGTGTTCGGTGTGGGGATGGTGAGGCTGTTTCGTCCTCGGGGATAATATCGCTAAAGCTTGGTCGGCGCGAGAGAGATCTGTCCTGTTGTCGAAGAGAGTGCGACGAGAGAATGGAACTCGACCGGTCTGTGTATGGTGAAGACCTTACACGCATCTACAAACGTTATAACAAACTCACTATGGGGTGGGCGACTATCTCGCAAACTGTTATGCAGCGAGTTCCTGAATTCCTCAAGATCATGTGCAGCAGAGTTCGGTACAGACGAATTGAGCCCGGGGGATTCGAGCTGAGGTGTGGTGACCAATGAACCAGCGTAGATCTCAAGCTCCGAAGTCGGTGGAAGAGGGGAGTAAGGAGGAATCGCAGCCAATTCACCTGGACTTGACTCATACGCAGCGCGCTGAAGTTGCCCAGGATCCATGCTCACGCGGCGGTTGGGCCTGGGATGTGCCGTGCTAGAAGTTGACTCAAGGTGCAAACAAGCAAGGGTGTCATGCTGTACATGTCGATGGCGAGGAACACGATGGACTGGGTGTACTGGCTCATTAGATTGGTGGGCTAGACTGTTTTGTCGACTGACACTCCTGGAACGAGGGGCGTCCTGTATGTCTCCTTCTCTGTGAGGTCTACGACTTTCATGAAGGTCATCCCAACTTCGGTCAAGACCCTCGTCTTCCTCTCCGTCGCCGTAGTCTCCATCCAGACTGTGTTGGAGACTGTGCGAATACGACACGCCAGGCCCAATGGAGGCTGTCCGTCGAGTAGACGCGGGAACCTTCCCCGCACGGAAGTAGGTGGTCGAAGCGTGGAAGACACGGTGTTCCTCCGTTACCTCCACACGGCGTGCACCAATGCCTGTGCAATCAATAACAGTCAGGCTAAGGATTAAAGTAACGGCACACGGGTTGAGATCAAATCCAAAGAGGCGAAAACACTGATCATCGAAGCTTTGTACCACAGAGGGGATACCGTGAACCACGAGAAACTTACCTTCAGGCCATGCAGTCGACGTGGTGGCAGTCAGCTGGACATCGATGCTGGTTATTTTCGTGGGCTTGACCAGGTCTAGTACGAGAAGACCGCGAAGCATGGAATTGCGAGTCTCGTTGTTGGTGCGCCGTGCTGAGGGGCCATCGGTCCTCAAGAAGATGGCAGACTCGTTAAGGCGAATCGAGACTGCGTTCTTCTTGGGTTTTTGTGGATTTGGCGCCATTCGTGCGATAGGGCGATCAGTGGATCAAGAAAGGGGATGTTTGGGAGGTCGAAGGCACTCTTTACGAGTCGAGACCTATGCTTAGGCAAACGCCGATGCCAGAATTGTGCAATCCCAGTAGAGAAATGGCTCCAGTCTCTTCGTACTTTGAGCTCTGCTGGAGTCGATTCAAATGTTCTGCAGTAGGTAGGAGGGAGAAGTACCCCAAAGTACACAACCGTCTTCGCTGAGAAGTTCCTGAACTTGTCTAGACCTGATAAAGGCCCTAATAAGGTAAACAGATAAGATGCATGTTTCCCGATGCATTTCATGGAACTGACTCGGACTCACCCGTTCCTCAATTGAGTTCTTTCCTTCGGCTTCCTGTTTTCCTTTCTTCAGCCCTCTAAAGCACCTCTATTGACGTCACTCGACGTGTCTTCGTGAAGGTAATACACGGGCAAGCAAGCCTCTTAAAAGAGACTATAACACTGTAGTGCAGCACCTTGGGTCAACGATCTATGTCAATGACCAGAGCTTGCTTATGGAAAGAGAGCGGAGAAAATAGTACACCCACCTAAAGGAGAACGCAAAAGGGAGACAGGTCAGTCGCTGAAGTACAAGTAGGTGTGTAAATCTTAAGGGAAAAGTTTCAAGGCTATAAATAAGAATGATTTACTCCGATCGTCCGAATACATTGTGCCTGCCCGCCGTAGACCTGTGCAGGGCGGGTACACCCACGTGCGTGTGTCGCTCAAGAATATGGAATTGAGAAGGATCATGTGTCTCTGCATTCCACCCATTTCCGTGGTTACATCGAACGCTATTTCCGAATGTCTATCCATTTGCGAAGGCTCAAACGTTTAATACATGAGTCAACCACCGAGAAGAGGTCCCAAGATCTCCTACCTTTTGTATTCTTCATAGCATAACACGGATCAAAGTAACATTTGAAGCCAAGTATGAAGGCGTTTCATTAGGGAGTCGCCGTCCATCATGTGCTCGCAAGATTCCAGCCATCGGTGCAAGGAATTCGGAATGGCTGTCATTTTCACGGCTACGTCCGTTTAAATATAGTCTCGAGGGAATGTATGTATACCTTGTGCTCATCAGGTCCCAGGAGTTGACGGGACTGTGAATCGACCACTGACAGGCCGCCAAATTCAAATTCAAATTGCATCGAGTAAAACGACATCCTCGAACAGGGTAAGGCTTTGGTACACTTTCTTGTCACTTTCTTGCGGCAAACTCATGATCGATATCCTGGACACCGCCTCTAACAGTAATAACTTGAGAGTGTGGGCCGTTTATAACTGGTCTTGTATCTGAGTGAGAGAAGAAAAGTAAGTAAATGCCGGAGAGGAATCACGAATGCCTTGAAGATAAGATTGTGACGCATGGGAATCCGGTATTTGTTCATGCGCACGGCCTGATCAGTACCTCGCATTTGAAAGACCTGAGCTCTGCCTTCAGGTCGAAGTAGTAGCATGCCCAGGTTTGAATCCGAGTCTCCACTGAAACTTGATGCTATAGAGGCTCAGCGCTCATCACCCGGTCCTCCTCCGCGAAATGGCATTTCCTATTCTGTCTCCTTGATCTCATCGCCCTTTCCTTTCACGGATTCCCTCAATCTTCCAACTCGCCTCTAACGAAGCATAAACTGTTCGAATTCCCCATCACTTGGTCAATGTAGCGTCGTCCATCCGCGACGGCTCTCCTCTACGGCCCTCAACGTTCGGCGTCAGCTGTTCCAAAGCCTCGGCGCCTACTCTTCCCTCAAATCGCTCCCTCTCTCTTGCGAAACCTCCCTATCATTAGCCTCCTTTGCGTCATCGTAAATCTCATCCTTCGATGAAGTTTCAGCCCTTCTTAATTTCCTCACACTTTCATTCAGAACTTGGGCTCCTTTCGATACCGATCCGTTCTTCTATCTTCAAGTCACGTTAGAAAGTTCTGTTCGTGCCTGATTGAGACAGATCCTTCGCATCCTTGCTCTGCTTTATCCCATGACCCCACCGTCTCTCGATCTGCTCACAAATTCTAGGCCTCTCTACCTTTACCTGCATCCCTTAACCTTATTCTCGCCGCGTTTTAGCAACTTACATATCCAGCGCAGGTGAATGTTGAAGGCATCAGGTTGGCTGGAAGAACTTGCAGGGTAAGTCGTGCTCAACCCATATGCTTCCAAATCCT
>Ga0247741_1000393_pt1 | contig 25444 bp, 27 predicted proteins | sample UWRJL213509R2_FD_180945 | JGI IMG/M metagenome (GOLD analysis project Ga0247741, IMG submission 180945) | Plant litter microbial communities from Arlington Agricultural Research Station in Wisconsin, United States - UWRJ-L213-509R-2 | ecosystem: Environmental > Terrestrial > Plant litter >... | reverse complement strand
AGGGTCTCGTTGCTCGTCGAGAGCAGGCCGAATCCGATGCGCACACCGTCGGGGGTTCCCGCGATGCTGTAGCGCAGCGAGCGGGTGAACCGGGTGATGTAGAAGCTGCCGGTGCCGATGAGGGCCGGAAGCACGCCGATGAGGAACAGGTAGGAACCCGTCGCCGCGACGCCCCAGATGATGCCGCCGATGAGGGCGAGCACAAACAGGCTGAATCCGCTCAGCAGCAGCGAGCCGATGAGACGGCCGGTGTGCATCTGCACGACCGACTCGGGCGGGGCGAGATTGGGGTCGAGCTCGGGGGCGAGCAGTTCGGAGACCCGCTGGTCGATGATGCCGGTCGGCCCGCCGGCCACGGGCGACGAGGCCGCCGCCGCGACGCGGGTGCCGGAGGCGAGGGTGAGGATCTCGCCGCGCAACTCGTCGGCCGCTGCAGAGGAGAGGTAGTCGAGCTTGATGTTCGCGTCCTGCCCGGCGACGTTCACCTCGAGGCGGGCGGCCCCGAGGAGGCGGGCCAGAAGCGGGCGGCCGATGTTGATGCCCTGGATGCGGTCGAGGCGCCCCTTGCGGTTGCGGCGGAACACGATGCCGCTGCGCACCTCGACGACCTCGTCGGTGATGCGGAAGGTGTTCATCTTCCAGGCGAGGTAGTAGCCGACGATGACGACGGCGAGCACCACGAAGATGCCGACGATCGCGAGCCAGAAGTACTCGCTCTCGTAGAGCCAGACGAGCGGTTCGCTCTCGCCGCTGCTGGCGCCGAAGAACTCCTCGATGAGGATGTCGCGCACGTTGTAGAGGAAGAATCCGAGGATGGCGACGAACGCGATGCCGCCGCGCAGCAGTGGCGTCAGCGGGTGCAGGCGATGCCACTCGCCGTCGGTGAACGAGGTCACAGCCCGGCCCTGCGGCTCTCCGCCAGGGCGACGAGCCGGTCTCTCAACTCCTCGGCGTCGGCCTCGGCGAGCCCGGGGATCACCACGCCGGTCGCCGCCGCGGCGGTCACGAACTTGAGCTCGCTGAGCCCGAGGGCACGGTCGAGCGGGCCGCGGTTGATGTCGACGAGCTGCATGCGGCCGTAGGGGACGGCGACAAAACGCTGGTACAGGATGCCTCGGCGGAACAGCACATCGTCGTCGCGAAGCTGGTAGCCGATCGAACGCACCCGGCGGGGTGTGAGCGCGAGGGCGACGATGAAGGCGACGGCGATCGCGGCCACAACGAACCAGAGCCAGGCCCACCCGGTGAAGTACGCGACCGCCGATCCGGCCCCGACGACGACGAGCGCGAAGACGAGGCCGCTGACCACGTCGACCACGATGTAGCGCGGCGAGACGCGATGCCAGGTGATCTCGGGGAGGTCGAGCCGATTCGTCACGCGTGGTCCTGACTGGCGGGGAGTTGGGTGGGGTCGTCGTCGCTCGGAGGCAACGTGCACATTTTCTCAGCAATGAGACCGCCCGCCAACAGCAGGATAGCGGCCACGACCGTCGCGATCGCGGGCGCGAGCGACGAACTGGGCGGAATGACCGAGCGGGTGAGCAGGAACACCAGCAGGGCGGCGGCCACTCCGCCGAGCAGGGCGCCCGTCATGCTCGACGCCTTCGCCAGCACCACGGCGCGGGTCGCGTAGAACGGGTCGACCCGGGTCTTCGCGGTTCCCCGCACCACCCGGTAGACGGGCAGTGCGAGCACCACGACGATGACGGCGATGAGCGCGAGGGCCGCGGCGAGGGTGACGGGCGGCACGAACGACGGGCGTCCCGACGCGACGAGGCCGATCTCGAGGAACCAGCCGGCGACCGCGCCGATGACCGCGAGCAGGAGAAGCACTGAGGGGCGTGTTCTGGTCACAGGAGGGGCCTCGCCGGATAGGGGCGCACGTCGTCGAGGGTGGCGGCGGGCAGCTGGTCGACACGGCCCCGCGCGAGCAGGGCGGCGTGCGGCTCGATCTCGAGCCAGGGCACGAGCACAAAGCCGCGTTCGGCGGCCCGCGGGTGCGGGAGGGTGAGCCGCTCGGTATCGATGCGGAGTCCGCCGAAGTCGACGATGTCGATGTCGAGGGTGCGGTCGCCCCACCGCACGTCGCGCACCCGGCCGTGGTCGTGCTCGATGCCGCCGAGGGCGGCGAGCAGTTCTTCGGGGTCGAGGCTCGTTCGAATCGCGACGACCGCGTTCAGGTAGGCCGGGGCATCCGTATCGACGCCGTCGAGTTTGACGGCGGCCGTCTCGACGAGTCCCGACGCGGCGATCACCGTGACCTGCGGCAGCGCGGCGATCTCCGCCACCGCCTGGCGCAGGGTCGCCTCGCGGTCGCCGAGGTTGCTGCCGAGCGACAGCACGGCGGGCAGTTCGACGCGCAGGCGCTGTTCGCGCAGCACCATCAGCTCCGCCCCCGGGTGATCGTGACGGCGACGTCGTCGAACGGCACGGTGATCGGAGCGCTCGGCTTGTGCACGGTGACGGTGACCAGCTGGGCGGCGGGGTGCGCGAGCACGACCCGTGCGATGCGCTCGGCGACGGTCTCGATGAGGTCGACGGGGTCGCGTTCGACTGCGGTGACGATCTCCTCGGCGAGAACGCCGTAGTGGATGGTGCTCTCGAGGTCGTCGGATGCGGCGGCGGCCGCGAAGTCGAGGTGCACGGTGACGTCGAGAACGAAGACCTGGCCGTCGCGCCGTTCGTTCTCGAAGACGCCGTGGAACGCGGATGCGCGCAGCCCGGTGAGCACGATCTGGTCGAGGGGATTCACTCCGCCCGGCCCCTCTCCCACTCGGTCCACACGTCGAGTGCGGCTCGCGTCGACTCCACGTCGTGCACGCGCACGCCCCAGACTCCGGCCTGGGCGGCGAGAGCGCTGATCACGGCCGTCGCCGGGTCGCGGTCTGACGTGGATGCGTCGGCGGAGAGCAGATCGCCGAGGAAGCGTTTGCGCGACGCCCCGATGAGGATGGGGTAGCCGAGGCTGGCGAGGCGGTCGAGGTTGCCGAGCAGCTTCCAGTTGTCGCTGCCGGTCTTCGCGAAGCCGAGACCGGGGTCGATGACGATGCGTCGCTCGTCGACCCCCCAGACGATGAGCTCGGCGACCCGGCGCTGGATCTCGGTGCGCACGTCGCCGACGACCTCGTTGTAGGTCGCGAGCTCGTTCATGTTCTCGCTGTGCCCGCGCCAGTGCGAGACGATGTAGTCGCCGTCGAGCGAGGCGATGGTGCGGTACATCTCCTCGTCGGCGAGGCCGCCGGAGACGTCGTTGACGATGGAGGCGCCCTCGGCCACGGCGGCGCGCGCCGTCGACGAGTTGAGGGTGTCGATGCTGACGCGGATGCCGCGGTCGCTGAGTTCGCGGACGACCGGCAGAACCCGGTCTTGCTCCTCCTCGGCCGAGACACGCACGGCGCCGGGCCGGGTGGACTCTCCGCCCACGTCGATCAGGTCTGCCCCCTGCGAGTGCAGCAGGGCGCCGTGCGCGATCGCGTCGTTGACCGAATTCCACCGCCCGCCGTCGCTGAACGAGTCGGGGGTCACGTTGAGGATCCCCATGATGCGCGGACGCGGGCGCGCCGCCCTGCGCACCAGAACCATGTCGCTATTCATGTTCGCCGCCTCCGATCAGCGAAATGATCTCCGCTCGAGCACTAGTGTCGCTCAGGGTTCCACGGCTCGCCAGAGTCACCGTCGAACTTGCACTCTGCCGCGGACCCCGCGTGGTCACGCACTGGTGCGCAGCCTCGAGCACAACGAGCACGCCGAGCGGGCCGAGGCCCTGCTGCAGCGTGTCGGCGATCTCCTCGGTGAGACGCTCCTGCAGCTGGGGTCGCGCGGCGAGGGTGTCGACGACGCGCGGCAGGCTGCCGAGCCCGACGACCTTGTCGCCGGGCACGTAGGCGATGTGCGCGGTGCCGATGAACGGCAGCAGGTGGTGCTCGCAGACGGAGCGGAACTCGATGTCGCGCACGATGACGACCTCGCCGCGCTCTCCGGGGGCCAGGTCGACCGCCTCGGCGAGGTGGTCGAGCGGGTCGACCGCGAGCCCGGCGAAGAACTCCGCGTACGCCGACGCCACCCGGCGCGGCGTCGCGACGATGCCGGGCCGGGTGACGTCTTCGCCGATGGCGGCGAGGATCTCGGCGACCGCCGCCTCAATGCGTCCGGTGTCGATGGCCACGGCGGATCAGGCGGTCGCGATGCCGGGGGTCTTGCGCGGGCGCGGGGTGCGCTTCGGCGGGACCGGCGGCTCGGAGTCCACACCGCCGTCGACGACCTCGGGGTCGATCGGGAGCTTCGCGGGCACCTTCACGGGAGGACGGTCGGAGAGCGGACGGCTCGTGCTCGACAGCCACTGCGGGCGCTCGGGCAGCTTCTCGAGCCCCTCGAAGATCTCGGCCAGCTGGTTGTGGTCGAGCGTCTCCTTCTCGAGCAGTTCGCTCGCGAGGTTGTCGAGGACGTCGCGGTTGGTGTTGAGCACCTGCCACGCCTCGTCGTGGGCCTGCTCGATGAGCACGCGCACCTCGGCGTCGATGGTCTTGGCGACCTCGTCGGAGTAGTCGCGGCTGGCGCCCATGTCGCGGCCGAGGAACGGCTCGCCGGCGGTCAGGCCGAGCTTGACCGAGCCGACGAGCGAGCTCATGCCGTATTCGGTGACCATACGGCGGGCGATCGACGTGGCCTTCTCGATGTCGTTCGAGGCGCCGGTGGTCGGGTCGTGGAAGACGATCTCCTCCGCGACGCGGCCGCCCATGGCGTAGGCGAGCTGGTCGAGCAGTTCGTTGCGTGTGACCGAGTACTTGTCTTCGAGCGGCAGCACCATCGTGTAGCCGAGCGCGCGGCCGCGGGGAAGGATCGTGACCTTGGTGACGGGGTCGGTGTTGCGCATGCTCGCCGCGGCGAGGGCGTGGCCGGCCTCGTGGTAGGCGGTGATGAGCTTCTCTTTGTCGTTCATCAGGCGCGTGCGACGCTGCGGTCCGGCCATCACACGGTCGACGGCCTCGTCGAGGGCGCGGTTGTCGATGAGCTGCGCGTTGCTGCGGGCGGTGAGCAGCGCGGCCTCGTTGAGCACGTTGGCGAGGTCGGCGCCAGTGAAGCCGGGCGTCTTGCGAGCGAGCACTTCGAGGTCGACGCCCTTGGCGAGCGGCTTGCCCTTTCCGTGCACCTCGAGGATCTGCTTGCGGCCCTGGAGGTCGGGTGCGTCGACGCCGATCTGGCGGTCGAAGCGGCCGGGGCGCAGCAGCGCGGGGTCGAGCACGTCGGGACGGTTCGTCGCCGCGATCAGGATCACGTTCGACTTCACGTCGAATCCGTCCATCTCGACGAGCAGCTGGTTGAGCGTCTGCTCGCGCTCGTCGTTGCCGCCGCCGACTCCGGCGCCGCGGTGACGGCCGACGGCGTCGATCTCGTCGATGAAGATGATGGCGGGCGAGTTCTCCTTCGCCTGCTGGAACAGGTCGCGCACGCGGCTCGCGCCGACACCCACGAACATCTCGACGAAGTCGGAGCCCGAGATCGTGTAGAACGGCACTCCGGCCTCGCCTGCGGTGGCGCGGGCGAGCAGGGTCTTACCGGTTCCGGGAGGGCCGTAGAGCAGAACGCCCTTCGGGATGCGTGCACCGACGGCGAGGAACTTGGCGGGCTCCTTCAGGAAGTCTTTGATCTCTTCGAGTTCTTCGATCGCCTCGTCTGCACCCGCGACATCCGCGAACGTGACCTTGGGGCTCTCCTTGCCCACGAGCTTGGCCTTCGACTTGCCGAACTGCATGACCTTCGAGCCGCCGCCCTGCATACGACCGATGAGGAAGTAGAAGATGACGCCGATGATGAGGAACGGGAGCAGGATGCTGAGGAGCGAGGCGAAGAAGTTCGTCTGCGGGACCTCGTCTTTGTAGTCCTTGATGTTCGCGGCCGTGACGGCCTCGACTACCTCGGTGCCACGCGGCGCGACGTAGTAGAACTGCACGAGCTTGCCCTGGTCGCCGTCGGCCTTGGTGAGCGTGAGGTCGACGCGCTGCTCGCCGTCGACGATCTTCGCCGACTCGACGGTGCCGCCCTTGAGCAGCTCCAGCCCGTCTTTCACGGAGATCTCTTTGAAGCCCGACCCGGTCAGCAGGCTGGAGCCCACGATGACGGCGATGATGGCGACGACGATGTAGACGATCGGGCCGCGAAAAATGCGCTTGAAATCCATGATGTTCCGGGCCGAGACGCCCAGCACCTTCCTGCTGAAGAAATGTAGGGCTAGGTTACTGCCTCAGCACTGGATGGCCGCTGGATGTTCGCCGTGGGCGTTATGCGTACACGTGCGGCGCGAGCACGCCGATGCCGCGCAGGTTGCGGTACTGCTCGGCGTAGTCGAGGCCGTAGCCCACGACGAAGGCGTTCGGGATCTGGAAGCCCTCGTACTTCACGTCGACGACGACCTTCGCGGCGTCGGGTTTGCGCAGCAGGGCGCAGATCTCGACCGAGGCGGTGCCGCGCGACTCGAGGTTGCCCCGCAGCCAGGAGAGCGTCAGACCGGAGTCGATGATGTCCTCGACGATGAGCACGTGGCGGCCGTGCAGGTCGGTGTCGAGGTCTTTCAGGATGCGCACGACGCCCGACGACTGGGTGCCCGAACCGTAGGACGAGACCGCCATCCAGTCCATCTCGATCGGGATGGTGAGCTCGCGGGCGAGGTCGGCCATGACCATGACGGCTCCGCGCAGCACGCCGACGAGCAGCACCTTCTGGCCGGCGTAGTCGATCTCGATGCGACGGGAGAGCTCGGCGATCTTCGCGTGGATCTCCTGCTCGGTGTAGAGCACCTCCGCAAGATCGTTCTCGATGTCGCTGAATTCCATGGTGATCCGTTTCGTTATTGCGGGTTCGCGCTGAAGACGAGCAGTCCAGCGTGCCGTTCAACCCTAACGCCCGGCAGATCGATGGCTCCCTGCCCGTGCCAGTCGGTCACGAGGCGCGCGACCTCCAGCGTGTGCGCGCGGCTGAGCGAGACGTGGAACTCGCTGGCGACGGCGAGACGGATGAGCCGCTGGCGCAACGCCGGCGGATTGGCCTCGAGCGCGCGAACCGGTAGGGAGATTCCTGCCTCGGCGATGTGGGCGAGCTCCTCGGCGATCTCCTCGGCGAAGTGGTCGAGGGCGTCGCCGTCTTCGCGCAGCTGCTCGGCGGTGCGCGCCAGCGCCTCGGCGATTCCCGGGCCGAGCTCGCGTTCGAGCAGGGGCAGCACGGTGGTGCGCACGCGCACCCGGGTGAATGCGTCGTCGCCGTTCTGCGGGTCGTCCCAGGGGTGGAGCCCGGCGTCGGCGCACGCCTGCTCGGTCTGCGAGCGGCGGATGCCCAGCATCGGCCTCGAATACAGGCCCGCGCGCGTCGCCATGCCCTGCAGGCTCGCCGCGCCGCTTCCGCGTGCGAGGCCGAGCAGCACGGTCTCCGCCTGGTCGTCGAGGGTGTGCCCGAGCAGCACCGCGACCGCGCCGGTCTCGGCGGCGGCACTCTGGAGCGCGCCGTAGCGTGCGGAACGGGCCGCGGCCTCCGGGCCGCCCTCGGTGCCGACGGCGACGGTGCGCACGATGACCGGGTCGAGGCCGAGGGCCGTGGCCTGGCGTGCGGCGGCGGACGCGACATCCGCCGACCCGTCTTGCAGCCCGTGGTCGACGATCACGGCGCCCGCCCGCAGCCCCGCCCGCGGCGCCTCGAACGCGGTCGCCGCGGCCAGCGCGAGCGAGTCCGCCCCGCCGCTCAGCGCCACCAGCACGAGCCCCCCGCCGCCCGTCGTGACCGAAAACGAAGGAGATGGCACCCGATCGGCACCGGGTTCGTCGCTACCGACGCCACTAGCGCCGGAAAGTCCTTCGTTTTCAGTCGGGGCGACCGGGAGCACCGCACGCACCGCGCGCCTGATGTCGGCGATGGCGGGGGTGAGTCTCGGGCGCGTTGGTTGCATCCAGTAACGTTATTGCAGCAATCACCAAACCAAGGAGCGCTGAACCATGGCCGCCTACGATGCGATCATCGAAATTCCCAAGGGAAGCCGCAACAAGTACGAGGTCGACCACAAGACGGGTCGGGTGTACCTCGACCGTGTGCTCTTCACCGGTTTCGTCTACCCCACCGACTACGGATTCTTCGAGAACACGCTGGGCCTCGACGGCGACCCCGTCGACGTGCTCGTGCTCCTCGACTACCCGCTCTTCCCGGGCGTCGGCGTCTCCGTGCGCCCCGTCGCGGTCTTCAACATGACGGATGACGGCGGCTCCGACGCCAAGGTCATCGCCGTTCCCGCGACCGACCCACGCTGGTCGCACATCCAGGACCTGAACGACATCCCGGAGTACACGCGCAAGGAGATCGAGCACTTCTTCGAGCACTACAAAGACCTCGAGCCCGGCAAGTGGGTTCGCACCGAGGGCTGGGGCGACGCCGCCGAGGCCGACGAGATCGTCAAGGCGGGCATCGTGAAGCTCGCCGCCGAGGGCCACTAGGCACCTCGGCTCAGCGCCGGTCGAACAGACCGCCGCGCCGCATCGGACCCTCGGGTCTGGATGTCGGCGGGGGGGCACCTGTTCGCCCGGCGTTTTCTCGTTAACCGGCCGTGATCCCGTCGGTCGCCCGGTCGGGCGCCAGTCTGGGCGTCGGGCTGCTGGGCGCCCTGGCGCCGTACGCCCGAACTGCAGCCCTCGGGTATTGGCGAGGCGCTCGGGTCAGCCGGTGGGACGGCCGGCGAACGGCACGAGGTCGCCGCCGCGCACGCCCGTGATGCGCACCGGAACGCCGTCGCGCGGCGCCTCGATCATCTGCCCGCCCCCGATGTAGATCGCGACGTGGTACTTCTCGCCGACGGTCTTTCCGCCGGTCGAGTAGAAGAGCAGGTCGCCGGCGACGCGCTGGCCGACGGGCACCAGGCGTCCGGCGTTCGACATGGTCGAGTACTGGTTCGTGACCGAGTGCGTGCCGATGTAGACACCCACCGACGAGTAGCTCATCTTGGTGAGCCCCGAGCAGTCCCACACGTTCGGGCCCGCGCCGCCGAAGCCGTAGGCGTCGCCGAGCTGGGCTCGCGCGTAGGCGATCGCGCCCGCCGCCGCGCCGTTGCCGGGCGCCGGCGGGGTCACGACCGGAGGGGTGACGACGGGCGGCACGACCACCGGGGGCGCGACCACGGGCGGGGTCACCACCGGCGGCGCCACCACGGGCGGGGTCACAGGCGCCGTCACGGGCGGGTTCGTGGTGGCCGGCGGGTTGGTCGTCGCGGGCGGCGTCGTCACCGGCGGGCGGGCGGCGTTCTGCGCGGCCTCCCAGGCGAGACCGTCGCGGTAGCTCTGCTCCGCCGCGGCGGCGTTGCCGGTGAGGGCGACGAGCTGCGCCTTCAATTGGTCGGATGCCCCGGCCTGCGTGGCGATCTTGGCCTCGGCCTCGCGGGAGGCCGCGGTGGCCCCGGCGAGAACCGCTTCGGCGTCGGCGGCGAGCGTCGCACGCTGCTTCTCGGCGAGCTTCGCCTGCGCGCCGAGCGAGCGGGCGGAATTCGCATCGGTCTGTGCTCGCCCGAGGATCTCGGCCGACTGCTCGGTGAGCTTGCTCATGGTGCCCAGCTGCGAGAGCAGGTCGTCGGCCCCTGCGCCGTTGACGAGCAGCTGCATGGTGATGTCTCCGCCGCCGGTGCGCGCGAGCTGCGCGACGAGGTGGGCGGCGCGGGTCGCGGACTCCGCGGCGGTCTGCTCCGCGGCATCCGCCTGGCCCTCCAAGGCCGTGGATGCGCGGGTGGCCGAATCGAGCGCGTCGCGGGCGATGTTGTACTTCTCGCCCTTCTGGAGCGCGTCGACCGACAGCGCGATCGCCTGCGACTCGAGGTCGTCGAGATGACGCTGGATGCGATCGATCTGCGCGGCCGTCGCGGCCTCGCTGACCCTCGCCGCCTGAACGTCGTCCCAGCTCGGGTACACCGGGTCGGCGTGCGCGGCCGAGACGGTGGTAACGCTGGCGAGCAGGACTCCCGCGGCGACGACGACGAGCGCCCGAGCGGGGCGAGAGCGCGGCGCCATCAGCTCAGGAGTTCTCGCAGGCTAGCCAAGGGTGACGCCCTGGTTGCGCATAAACGGCACGGCGTCGGTGGCGACACCGTTGACACGCACCTCGAAGTGCAGGTGGCAGCCCGTGGAGCCGCCGGTCGTTCCGACGTAGGCGATGAGCTGGCCGCCGGAGACGGTGGCGCCGCGCCCGACGAGCAGGCCGCCGTTGACGATGTGCGCATAGCCGGTCGCGATGCCGCCGCCATTGTCGATGAGGATGAAGTTGCCGTAGGTGCCGTTGGGTCCCGAGTACGTGACCGTTCCCGACTTGGCCGCGTAGATCGGGCGGCCGCAGGCGGCGCCGATGTCGGTGCCCGCGTGCAGGCGCCAGACGTGGCTGTAGGGGTTGAGACGGTTGCCGTAGCCGCTCGTGATGCCGCCGTAGGCCGGCTTGGCCCAGCCGCTCTGGCCGACGATGCCGGCACCGGCTGCGGCGCCCGCTGCTGCCGCTGCGGCCGCTGCTGCCGCCGCCGCCGCCTGGCGCTGGCGCTCCTGCTCGGCGCGAACCTGCACGCCGGTCATGTAGTCGGCCTCGGTGACGGCGCGGCGCTCGCTGAGAACCGTGAGCTGCGCGTTGAGCGTGGCCTCGTTGGCCTCCTGCTCGGCAACGGCCGTGGCGGCGGCGTCTGCCGCCTCCTGCGCGACGATGAGCGCCTGCTCTGCCTCGAGCTTGAGCGCCTCGAGGAGCTCCTGTGCGACCTTCGCCTGGGCGGCGAGAGCCCCGGCCGCGTTCTGGTCTTGAACGGCCTTCTCGTAGATGCCGGCGGTCTGCTCGGTGAACTTGTCGGCCATGCCGTAGGTGTAGAGCATGTCGTCGGCCTTGGCGGCGTTGACCATGAGGTTGGTCGACACGTCGCCGTTGCCCGAGCGGTACTGCTGGGCGACGATCTCGCCGGCCCGCTGCTTCGACTGGGTCGCGAGGAGTTCTGCGGCATCCGTCTGCGTGGTCAGCTTCTCGGCCTTGAGCGCTGCCTCCTGGAACCGCTGGTCGGCCTCCTGGTAGGCGTTGCCCTTGGCGACGGCCTCGGCCTGGGTGCGCTCGACCTCGGCACGGAGGCCGGCGAGCAGCGCCTTGATGGCGGCGATCTGGGTGACTGTGGCGTTCTCGCTCGAGCGGGCGTTCTGCACGTCCTGCCACGACGGGTAGTCGACGGCGTAGGCCTTCTGCGAGTCGCTGGCGACGATCGTGCCGACCGCGGCGACGCTGAGGGCCAGGAACAGGGCGACCAAGCGGGTCGAGCGACGAGCGCGCGACGGCATGGTGCGTGAAGAGGCTCGATGCAGCCAGGTGGTCATTTTTCCCCGAATCGTGTTGTTCGCGTTTTATAACGCCAGTCACACTGTCAACTTCAACAACAGTAACAAGTGAGGGCCGTCAGGCCCAGTCGCAATATTCGTGAATTACTCCGGAACGTTCAACGACCACTTGAACCTACATTGCAGGCGTTTGCTCGCATGTCTGCCCCGCCGAGGCGTGTCAGATGACTCGGTTTGGCATTTGGGCGCGAGACACGTATGCTTTTCCCTCGGTAGCTATGACGTTTTGTTTGACGCATGGCCCCATCGTTTAGTGGCCTAGGACGGCGCCCTTTCACGGCGTTAACACGGGTTCGAATCCCGTTGGGGTCACAAACACAAAATTAAATAGCATGGCCCTGTAGCGCAGTTGGTTAGCGCGCCGCCCTGTCACGGCGGAGGTCGCCGGTTCAAGTCCGGTCAGGGTCGCAAAGTACGAACAGCCTCTTCGAAAGGAGGGGCTTTTCGTCTTTATGAGCAGATTCGTCTGCTCATGGCCCTGTAGCTCAGTTGGTAGAGCGCACGACTGAAAATCGTGAGGTCACCGGATCGACGCCGGTCGGGGCCACCACTTCGCGTCACGCTCATCCCCCGCTTCTCGCGGGGGTTTTTGCGTTAAGGCGCGCGCCGGTCGCTCGGGCGTGCGCGCCAGTTCGGGACGCGCGCGCCGCCTCGAGGTGTGGCCGGCGTACCGGGATGGCGCGGAAGCCGCGGGGCGAAGCGGGGCGGGGCGGCGGAGCGGGGCGGAAGCCGCGGAACCGGCCGCGGAGCCCCCTACGGCAGGATCGTCAGCGAGGCGATGCGCCCGCCGGAGAGGAAGAACTGGAAGCGCAGGTCGACCGTGCCGCCCGGGAAGTCGCCCTCGAGGTGGTTGGTCACGGTGAAGCGGGAGTCGTCGTGCTTCTCGGTCGAGAGGATCGTCGACGTGAAGGTGAACTCGTTCGCCTCGCGCGACAGCCAGCCGAGGATCGCGTCGCGCCCGGCGAAGGACTTTCCGTCGTCGACGACCGTGGCGTCGTCGGTGAAGTGCGCGAGGGTCGCGGCATGGTCGTCGCCGGCCTGGTCGGCGAGGAAGCCCCGGACGGCGGCGGGCAGCTGCACCGGCGAGGCGTCCGACACGGGCGTCGCGGCGGGCGCGGCCGCCCCGGTCAGCAGCCCCAGCGCGGCCTTGATGCGGTCGGCGTCTGCGGGCTGTGCCCCTGCTGCCGCCAGGTTGGCATCGGTGACCGCGCGCAGCACTTCTTCGCGCTGGATGGTGATGCCGCGGGGCGCGTCGATTCCGATACGCACTCCATCGCCTCGGGAGTCGAGGATGGTGACGACGATGTTGTCACCGATGAGAATGCGTTCTCCCGGCTTGCGAGTTAGAACGAGCATTTCTTGAGCCTACCAACCGCTCTCGAGCCAGCCGACGGGTAGACCCAATTGCGACACGGAATGTGGCGAAGAAGTCTCGTCGGGCGCCCAGCTCATCACCGCGGCGACCGGCACGATGGCGGCGACCGAGGTCACCCAGCGGGCCGTGTCGTCTGGCTTGCGTCCGGCGTCTACGGCCACCCAGATCTGGTCGGCGTGCAGGTTCTCGAGCTGGATCGCCGACTCGGAGGTCGGCCCGCCGCGGGGCAGGCCGAACGCGACGACCACTCCGCGCGAGCGGCGAACGCCCTCCGCGCGGGCGGCGATGGCCTCGCGCCGGTCGTCGACGCGGGCGATCGCCGGCCGGTCGACGGTGCCCGCGATGCGCAGAATGGATGCGCCCACGCCGTTCGCGATCGCCGTCGCCACCGCGAGGGAGTCGTCGCCCAGCCCGATCACCACCACGAGGTCGCCGGCGCCGCGCAACGGCACGGGCCCGGCCGGCACCGACGGACGGATGGAGGGGATGGCGGCCGTGGTGTTCAGCGTGAGGTCGGCGAGGATCGCCGCGAAGTCGACGGTGGAGGTCGACGGCGCCCAGTGGGCGCTCGCGACGTCGTCGGCGGTGGTGGGGCGCGCCGGCTGCGCGGCCTGCCGCGTGACCGGGATCGCGACGGAGACCTCGTCGACGGCGTCGCCGTAGTCGGCGCTGTCGAGCAGCGCGGCGATGCCCGCGCGTGCGGGCAGGTCGAAGGCGTGGGCGTCGTTGGGGGTGCCGTCGGCGAGTTCGACGGTGGCCTGGAACTTGCGGGTGGCGAAGAAGCCCTGCAGCCCGCCGCTCGTGACGACGGTCGTCGCTACGACGGCGGCATCCGGCCCGTACTGTTCGAGGATGCGCGCGTTGAGCTCGTCGACCGTGTCAGCCTCAACTTGATATCGACTCGGTGACACGCACGACCCCCACTGTTTCGATGTTCACGTTTGCAGAAGTGACCTCTTGGTACGAGAGCACCGGCAGCCCGCCGGACTGCGCCGACACGAGCCGGCGGATCGCGGGCCGCAGGGCGGGCGCGCAGACGAGCACGGCCGACTGGCCGCTGGCCTCGAGCCGGGCCACGGATTCGCGCAGCGAGTCGAGCACCGACTCGAGCGTGTTCTGGTTCAGGAGGATCTGGGTTCCCTGATCGGAGGGGCGCAGGCCCTCGAGCATCGACTGCTCGAGCAGCGGGTCGATCATGATGACCCGCAGCGACTGACCCTCGATGTAGCTCGTGAGCAGCGCGGGCCCGAGTGCGAGGCGGGCGGCCTCGATGAGACCCTCGGGGTCGGTCGAGACCTTCGCGCGCAGCGAGAGCGACTCGTAGATGCGCGGCAGGTCGTTGATCGGGATCTGCTCGGAGAGCAGGCCCTGCAGCACCCGCTGCACCTCGGCGAGGCTGAGCATGGCCGGAACGAGCTCGTCGACCGCGGCCGGGTTGACCTGCTTGACCCCCTCGGTGAGCACACGCACGTCTTCGCGGGTGAGCAGGCGGGCGGCGTTCGCGCTGATGATCGACGAGAGGTGGGTGACGACCACGGAGACGCGGTCGATGACCGTGGCGCCGAGCATCTCGGCGCTGTGCCGCATCTCGCTCGGCACCCACTTGCCGCTGAGGCCGAAGACGGGGTCGACCGTGGTCTGCCCGGGCAGGCTGTCGAGGTTGTCGCCGAGCGCGAGCACCTTTCCCTGCGGGGCGATGCCGCGGCCGGCCTCGACGCCCGCGATGCGGATGACGTAGGTGGCGCTGGGCAGTTCGACGCTGTCACGGGTGCGCACCGGGGGCACCACGACGCCGAGGTCCATCGCGATCTTGCGGCGCAGGGCGCGCACCCGCGCGAGCAGGTCGTCGGTGGCGTCGGAGACGATGTCGACCAGGTCGGAGGCGAGGAGGATCTCGAGGGCGTGCACCCGCATCTGCTCGATGAGACCCTCGGTGGTGATCGGCGCGGTGACGTTGGACGTGTCGACCTCGGCCTCTTCGAGCTCCTTGAGATCGGCGGCCTTGCCCGCCTTGACCCGCTGGGCGATCACGAAGAGCGCGGCGCCGACGAGCACGAACGGGATGAGCGGCATGCCGGGGATGAACGCCATGCCGACCGCGGCGGTGCCGGCGATCATCAGCGCGTTGCGCGACTGGGTGAGCTGCGTGGAGGCCGAGGTGCCGAGGTCGGCCTCGGCGTTCGAACGGGTGACGATGATGCCCGTCGCGACGGCCATCAGGAGGGCGGGGATCTGGGTGACGAGTCCGTCGCCGATGGTGAGCAGCGCGTAGGTGTTGAGGGCGTCGGTGATCTCCATGCCGCGCTGCAGCATGCCGATCGCGATGCCGCCGATCAGGTTGATGATGATGATGATGATTCCGGCGATCGCGTCGCCCTTGACGAACTTCGACGCGCCGTCCATGGCGCCGTAGAAGTCGGCCTCGGCCGACACCTCGGCGCGGCGGGCGCGTGCCTGGTCGTCGGTGATGAGCCCCGCGTTGAGGTCGGCGTCGATGGCCATCTGCTTGCCGGGCATGGCGTCGAGGGTGAACCTCGCGCCCACCTCGGCGACCCGCTCGGCGCCCTTGGTGACCACGACGAACTGGATGACCACGAGGATGAGGAAGATCACGAAGCCGATGATGATCGATCCGCCGATGGCGACGTGCCCGAAGGCCTCGATCACCTGGCCGGCGTAGCCGTCGCCGAGCACGAGGCGGGTGGATGCCACGTTGAGGCCGAGCCGGAACAGCGTCGCGACGAGCAGCAGCGAGGGGAAGACGGAGAAGTCGAGCGGCTTCTTCACGAACATCGCCGTGAGCAGGGTCACGAGCGACAGCATGATGCTGATTATGAGGAGGAAGTCGAGCAGGCCGGCCGGCACGGGCACGACGAGCAGCAGGACGATTCCGACGACGCCGACGGGAACGGCGAGCTTCGAGAGGTTGCGGTTCACGTCAGTGTCCTCCGGTGGTCAGTTGCGGGGCTTCGATGGGCGACGGTTCGCTCATGGTGTGGACTCCTTGGGCGGCGCCGCGCGCCTTGAGGGCCATCACGAACGCGAGGACGCGGGCGACGGCGGTGTACAGCTCGACGGGGATCTCGTCGCCCAGTTCGCAGGCCTTGTGCAGCGCGCGGGTGAGCGGGATGTCGCGCACGAGCGGCACGTGGTCTTTCTCGGCCTGCTCGCGGATGCGCGCGGCGACTTCGCCTGCGCCCTTCGCGACGACGCGGGGGGCGGATTTTCCGGGCTCGTATTTGAGCGCGACGGCGAAGTGGGTGGGGTTGACCATCACGACGTCGGCGTCGACGATCGCGGTCATCATGCGGTTGCGGCTCATGGCGAGCTGGCGGGAGCGGCGCTGCTGCTTGATGAGCGGGTCGCCCTCCGAGCTCTTGTTCTCGTCTTTGACCTCTTTTTTGGTCATGCGCGTCTTCTTGCGGTTGCGTCGCATCACCACGAACACGTCGGCGAAGGCGAGGACGAGGCCGGCGACCACGGCGAAACGCACGAGCGAGGCCGCGCCCTCGGTGGCCGCTCCGATGAGCTCCGAGATGGGCAGGCCGCCCGCGGTCATCAGGATCGGTAGCAGGCCCTGGATGACGAAGTAGAGCACGATGCCCACGACGGCGGTCTTGAGCAGGGCCTTCACGCCGTTCCAGATGGCCTGGCCGCCGAACGTGCGCCCGAAGCCCTTGACGAGGTCGAACTGCTCGTACTTGCCGGTGAACTTCTTGAAGTGGATTCCGCCCTGCAGTGCGGCGGCGGCGAGGATCGCGATCGTGACGACGACGAGCATCGGGGTGAGCAGGCCGAGGATCGAGCCCATTCCGGCGTCGAGCGCCGCGACGGCGCCCTCGGCGGTGGGGTTGAGCACAACGCTGCGCACCGTGAACAGCTGGTCGACCCCGAGTTCGGTTCCCGACGCGATGATGATCGGCATCATGACGGCGACCGCGCCGACACCCACCCACGCGGTGAGGTCTTGCGAGCGGGAGAGCTGCCCCTTCTCGCGCACCTCCTTCATGCGTTTGTCGGTGGCTTGCTCTGTCTTCTCGCCCGAGTCGTCGGCCATCTACCTCACCCCCGCCATGTCGCCCACGGCGGTCTTGGTGACCGAGTTGACGATTTCGGGCAGCGCCACGAACAGCAGCGGCACCAGCAGCAGGGTGAGCAGGATCTTGACGGGGAAACCCAGCGCGAAGGCGTTCAGCGCCGGAGCTACCCGGGTGATCAGGCCGAGGCCGGCATCCGCGAGAAAAAGCACGACGATGAGTGGGCCGGCGATCTGCAGGGCGGAGAGCAGCATCTGACCCGTGGCGCCGGTGATCGTCTCGAGCGGCTTGGCGAGGTCGACCCCTCCGCCGATGGGGATCGCGCCGAACGTGCTCGCGAGACCGGTGATGATCAGCTGGTAGCCGCCCGAGGCGAAGAGCAGGGCGAGCGCGGTCATCTGGAAGAGGCGGGTGAACTGGGCGCCGTTGATCTGCAGCTGCGGGTCGAAGCCCTGGGCGAGGGTGAATCCGCCGAAGAGGTCGATGAGCGCGCCGGCCGACTGGATGGCGGCGAAGACCAGCATCACGAGAAAGCCGAGCAGCGCTCCGACGACGAACTCGAGAACGAGGGAGACGATGAAGCCGCCGGTGTCGGGCGAGACGTAGCCGGGCGTGACGCGGGGTGCGACGGCGATCGCGAGGCCGAGGGCCAGCATGCCCTTGATGCGCAGCGGAAACGCGTTGGTCGAGAACGGCGGCGCGATGACGATGAACGCGATCATGCGCACACCCGCGAGCATGACCGCTTCGATCCACTCGAAATCGAGGCTGATCTCCACGTCAGCCCCCGTTCAACAGGCCGGGGATGCGCGAGAACAGCTCGGTGGTGAAGGTCACCATCTCGGAGATCATCCAGTGGCCGGAGACCAGCAGAGCGATCGCGACGGCGACGAGCTTGGGCACGAATGAGAGGGTGACCTCTTGGATCTGCGTGATCGACTGCAGCAGCGAGACCGCGAAGCCGACCACGAGCGCGACGATGAGGATCGGCGCACACAGCTTCGCGCCGATCACGCAGGCCTGCAGGCCGATGTCGAGTACCGCGTTCGGGTCCATCAGCCACCGCCCTGATAGCTCGAGACGAGAGACGTGATGACGAGCGCCCAGCCGTCGACGAGCACGAACAGCAGGATCTTGAACGGCAGCGAGATCATGACGGGCGGGAGCATCATCATGCCCATCGACATCAGCGCCGACGAGACGACGAGGTCGATCACGAGGAACGGCACGAAGATGACGAATCCGATGATGAAGGCGGCGCGCAGCTCGGAGATCATAAACGACGGGATGAGCGTCAGCATGGGCACGTCGTCGGGGCTGTCGGGGTTCTCGGCGCCCGAGACGCGGGTGAGCAGCGCCAGGTCTTCTTCGCGGGTGTTCGCGAGCATAAAGACGCGAAGAGGGGCGGATGCCGCGTCGATGGCCTGTGTCACGGTGGTGGTGCCCTCGAGGTAGGGCTGCACCGCGAGCTCGTTGATGTCGGCGATGACGGGGGCCATGATGAACAGCGAGAGGAAGAGCGCGAGGCCGGCGAGCACCTGGTTCGGGGGGACCGACGGGAGGCCGAGCGCGTTGCGCACCATCGCGAGCACCACGAAGATCTTGGTGAACGAGGTCATCATCAGCAGCAGTGCGGGAGCGACCGACAGCAGGGTGATGCCGACGAGGGTGACGATGGCCGACGACGGGGAGCCGTTGGGCCCGTTGATCTCGATGTTGAGTCCGTCGCCGCCGGGGGCGGTGGGGTCGACGGGAGGTGTGGGGTCGACGACCGCGTGGGCCTCGAGCGGGCCGAGCAGCACGATGGCCGCGGCGATGATGAGCACGAGCAGCGTGGCTATGCCGAGACGCAGCCCACGACCGTGGCGGTAGGCGGCGTTCACCGGTTTCGACCGAGGGCGGCTGCGGCCTGACGCCAGGTGGTGGGCGACAGGATGGAGCCGCCGAGGGCACCGGGCAGGCGTCCGCCGGGCGCGACGAGGCCGGTGTCGAGCGTGGTGGCGGCCGTGCGGGCGGCGACGGCGATCGGGCGGTCGACGGGCTCGGCGACAGGCTGCGGCAGCGCGACGGGTGTCTCGAGGGTCTCGGACGTCGAGTCGGCGAGGACTTCCGCGAAGGCGGCGGCGGGGGCGACTCCCCCGTGGATCACGGTGATCGAGTGCTCGGTGACGCCGAGGATAAAGCGCTTGCCGTCGGCGTCGACCACCACGACGGAGGCCTTCTGGCCCACCGCCTGCTTGCCGAGAACGGTGATCGGCGTGATGGCGAGGCGTGCCTTGCCGCCGCGCGTGAGCCGACGGTGGATGAACCAGATCAGTCCGAAGACGACGGCGAGCGACAGCGCGACGCGCAGCGCTACGACCAGGGACTCCATTTAGGCGAGGCTCTCGATCACGTCGAGGATCTTCGTGATGCGCACGGCGTAGTCCTGGTCGATGACCACGATCTCGCCGTGGGCGATGAGGCGGCCGTTGAGGAGGACGTCGGCGGGGGCGCCGGCCGATCGGTCGAGCTCGAGCACCGCGCCGGGCTCGAGGCCCAGCACGTCGCGAACGGAGATGCGGGTGCGGCCGATCTCGACCGTGAGCGACATCTCGACGTTGTTGATGCGTCCGAGCTTGCCGACGATCTCCTCGTTCTCGAGGCGGCGGCCGCCGGTGAGGATGCCGCTCGTGCGGATACGGATGGCGAACCATCCGGATGCCACGCCGTCGTTGGTGAGTGCGAAGACGGTGGTCTCGGGGTCGGCGAACAGCGCGCTCGCGTCATCGACGCGCGCCTCGCCGAGAACGCCGGTGCCCAGCTGGCCGGTAGCCGCTTCGAACGAGGGACGCAGGATGTCGGCGATCGACACTGCGGTGCCGTCGGGTGATGCCGCCGAGACGAGGGCCTCGGCATCGAGCAGCACCAGCGCGATGTCGGCGGAGATCTCGCCGACGTAGGCCGCGACGACCGCCGACGACTTGAGTCCGTGCGGCGCATCCGAGGCGTCGACACGCGTGGGGCTGAGTGCGACGGTCGTGGGCAGGAGGCGGGTGAGCGCCTCGGCCGCGGCCGTCGCCTCGGTGATCGTGGTGGTCAAAGCTGTGGGGTTCACTTGTTCTCCTCGGCGCTGGTGGTACTGACGATGACGCAGGCCAGGCGTGCGCCGTTGGCCCCTACTGCTCCGCGGGCCAGGACCTGGCCGTCGACGGCGATTTCAAAAGGACGGTGTTCGGGATGCGGGATCGAGAGCACGTCACCGACGGCGAGCCCGAGGATGCGTCCCGGAGTGACCTGCGCCGGGGTGAGACGCAGGGCGAGGTCGACGGGGACGCTGCTGAGCTGCGCGGAGATCAGGTCCTTCGCGTTCGCCGCGGGGCTCGTCGGGTTGGCTTCGCCGAGCTGCGGCAGCAGGACCTCGGCGGGGATGGCGAGGGTCGCCGACGTCGTGGTGTCGCCGACCCGCACCGTGAAGGTGGCGACGATCATCAGGTCGGCGGTCGCTGCGGCCTGGGCGAACTGCGAGTTGTACTGGATGCCGTCGACCGCGATCGGAGTCACGATGAGGGGGCCGAACGAGTAGCGGAGGTCTTCGAGAGCGTCGTCGAAGAGCTTGCGCAGCAGGGCGAGTTCGATCTGCGTGAACTTGCGTTCCTCCGTCAGCCGGGGGCGCATGCCGCCGAGCATGTAGGTGACCCAGCCGAGGGCGGCGGCGGCGGGCAGCTGGAGGACCGCCTTGGCGTCGCTCGAACCGAGGGTGCACAGCACCATCGCGGTCATGGGAGGAAGTGCGGAGGCGTATTCGTCGTAGGTCTGCATGATGACCTGCTCGCAGGTGACCTGCGAGACGACGCGGACGCTGGCGGTGAGCTGCGTGCCCCACTGGCGGGCGAAGGTCTCGAACGCGAGCTCGAGCACGCGCGAGTGTTCACGGGCGAGGGTGGTCGGGCGTCGGAAGTCGTAGAGCTCTACGAGGGGGGCGGGCTTCGCGGGCGCGCCGACGGCTATGTGTTCCTGGACAGTCACGAAAATGACTATCGGCCGGTCTAGCCCTCCGGTAAGGAGTTGCTCGAGGCGTTCACGTATTGCTGCAGCACCTGGGGGATCAGCGCGCGAACCGACTCTGGCTGGTCGGAGATGACGACGATGTCGACGCGGCGGTTGGCGGCCATCGCGGCCTCGGTGTCGCCGGTGGCCATGGGGCGAGCGGAGCCGAAGCCGACGGCTCCGACTCTCTCCTGGCCGACGCCGCCCGATTCGACCAGCCGGCGCAGCACCTGGGTGGCGCGGCCCGACGACAGCTCCCAGTTGGTGGCGAACGGGGCTCCGGGAGCGCGGCTGTCGGCGTGGCCCTCGACGGCGATCTCGTAGGCGGTGCCGGCGAGAACCGGCGAGACGGAGTCGAGCACGGCGGGCGCGACTCCCGCGAGCGAGACGCTGTTCGAACCGAAGAACGTCTCCGACCCGACGAGGCGGATCGTGAGCCCGCGCTCGTCGATCTTGAATTCGACGGCGTGCTCGAGGCCGTTTCCGGCGAGGTTGACGCGCATCTGCTCTTTGAGCGCTTCGAGCTTGTCGACCTCGGCTTTGGCGAGTTCGATCGGGGTGAGCGGCACCTCGACCGGCTCGCCCTCTTCGCCGACCCGGTCGGCCGGTACCACGATGCCCTCGGCGGTGTCGATCGACCCGACCTCGGATGCGCCGAAACCGGTGGCGAGCGAGTTTTTGAGCTTCTCGAACTTGTCGGCGTCGACGCTCGACATCGCGAAGAGAACGATGAACATGCACATGAGCACGGTGACCATGTCCATGTAGGAGGCCATCCAGCGTTCGTCTACGTGCTCGACATGCTCCTCCTGGAGGCCGCCGCGCTTACGCGGCGTGCTCATGCTGCTTTGGCGAGCTGGTCGGCGGGCACCATGGCCCGCAGTCGTTCGCCGAGCAGTCGCGGCTGGCTGCCGGCCTGGATGGCGAGAACACCCTCGAGCGTCAGCGTCATGCGCTCGACGTCGAGGTCGGAGAGGCGGCGCAGTCGCGCGCCGATCGGCAGCCAGATGAAGTTGGCCGAGAGCAGCCCCCACAGGGTCGCGACGAACGCGGCGGCGATCATGTGGCCGAGCTCCTCGGGCACCGAGAGGTTCTCGAGCACGTGGGTGAGCGAGACGACGGTGCCGATGATGCCGACGGTCGGCGCGTAGCCGCCCATGGTGGTGAAGAATTTGGATGCGTTGCGCTGCGACTTCGCCTTGGTGGCGAGCTCGTCTTCGAGCAGGATGCGCAACTCCTCGCCGTCGGTGCCGTCTGCGACGTTCTGCAGAGCGCCCTTCAGGAAGGGGTCGTCGACGCCCTCGGCCTCCTGCTCGAGCGAGAGCAGTCCGTCGCTCCTGGCCTTCTCGGCGAGGGAGACGAGCTGGTCGATGGTGACCTGCGGTTTCGACGTCTTGCCGATGAACGCGCTCGGCAGGGCCTTGAACGCCGAGATCGCGTCTTTGATCGTGCCGCCGGCGATGCCGACCGCGATCGTGGCGCCGAAGACGAGCACCATCGGGGCGGGGAGGAGCACGGAGGAGACGCTCGCACCCTCGAGGGTGATCATCGCCAGGAGCGATCCGAAGGCTACGACGAGCCCGATTATGGTTGCGGGATCCATTACAGCTTCCTCGGGCCTATCGAGGTAACGCCGTTGTCCTCGTCGTTGACATTGTCTTGTGCGGAGTGCGCATCGATGGGGCTGACCAGCCCGAGTGGACGGCCGCCGACCGACGGGCCCGTCTGGGAGATCTCGTGGGTGAGCGCGATCACTCTCGCGCGGTAGTGCGCGATCTTGTCGATGACCTCGGTCATCGACTCGGTGATGATGTACTTCGCACCGTCGACCATCACGAGCGTCGTGTCGGGGTTCGCGTGGATGCGTTCGATGAGGTCGGGATTGATCGCAAACTGGCTGTTATTAAGCCGCGTTACAACAATCATGGAATCCATCCCCAGTAGAGGCGACCCTTCCTGGGTCGCTTATCCAGCACTATCGGCCGTTGTTCACCCGGTGTTAGGCAAACGCGACGCAGGATTGCGCGAACGCAGAACGGCCCCGGACTCAGCGTCCGGGGCCGTTCTGCGTTGCTGCGGGATCAGCGCTTGAGGTTCGTGAGCTCCTGCAGAACCTCGTCGGAGGTGGTGATGATTCGGGCGTTGGCCTGGAAGCCGCGCTGGGCGACGATCAGGTTGGTGAACTCCTGCGAGAGGTCGACGTTCGACATCTCGAGCGCACCGCTCGACAGCGAGCCGAGGCCGTCGGCGCCGGGGGCGCCGACCTGCACGTCGCCCGAGTTGAACGTCGCGCGGTACGACGACCCGCCGGCCTTCTCGAGCCCGGCCGGGTTCGTGAAGCTGGCGAGCACGATGCGGCCGAGAGCCTGCGACGCGCCGTTGCTGAACGAGCCGATGATCGTGCCGTCTTTCGCGAGCGTGTAGGAGTCGAGCTTGCCCGCCGAGCGGCCGTCCTTCTCGGTGGTCGAGATGCTGGTGAGCTTGGCGAAACCGCTCACGGTGCTGAGGTCGAGGTCGATGCCGTTGACCGTCATGAGGCCCGGTGTCGTCTGCACGCCGTCGGTGAAGGCGAGCTGCGCGGTGACGGGGGCTCCGGGTGTCGCCGAGTCCACGCCCGAGACGTCCCAGCCCGCCGCCGTCTTGGTGAAGGTGAGGGTGACGCTGCGCGCGGCGCCGTTCGCGTCGAACACCTCGATGTCGCGCACGAGCGGCGGGCCACCGACCACGGCATCCGACGGCAGGTTGCCGCCCAGGGTCGCCCTGGTCGTCGCGATGCCGGGAGAGATGGCGTTGAGGGGGAGCTGGATGTCTCCGACCAGTCCGCCGTCGGCCACGACGCCGTCGACGGCGCCCCAGCCCTGCACGAGCGAGCCGTCGGGGGTGGTGAGGCGGCCGTCGGGGCCGAAGTCGAAGTTGCCGGCACGCGTGTACATGGTCTGGTTACCCTGGCGGGTGACGAAGAATCCGTCGCCCGAGATCATGAGGTCGCTCGCCTTGCCGGTGGCCTGGGTGGAACCCTGCGCGAAGTTGGTCGAGATGCCGGCGACGAGAACACCGAGGCCGACCTGGGCGGGGTTCGTTCCGCCGACGCCCTGCTGCGGTCCGCTCGCGCCCTGCGTGAGCTGCGAGAGGGTGTCTTGAAACTGCACCGACGAGCCCTTGAACGCCGTCGTGTTGACGTTGGCGATGTTGTTGCCGGTGACGTCGAGCATGGTCTGGTGCGAGCGAAGACCGGAGATACCTGCGTAGAGAGAGCGAAGCATGATTGAGCCTTTCGATTGGTGGAGAGAAGTTGAGAGTGCTTAGGAGGTAGGTGTGGGGGTCGTCGCGGGCTTCGCGGCGATTCCGGCGACGAGGTCGAGCGGCACGTCTTTGCCGCCGATCGAGACGGTGGGCACGGCGCCGGCGAACGAGACGCTGTCTGCTGTGCCGGTGACGGGCAGCCCGGTCTTCGGGTCGAGGTAGTTGACCTCTTTGCCCACGATCGCGGCGGCGGCGATGCGCATCTGCAGCGAGAAGTTCTCGGTGCTCGTGGCGGTGAGCTCCGTCATCTTCTCCATCATCGCCAGCTGCGTGGTCTGCGAGATCATCTGGTTGGTGTCCATCGGGGAGCTCGGGTCCTGATTGCGCAGCTGCGAGACGAGCAGCGACATAAAGACCTCGGAGTCCATCACCTGCTTGGGCTCGCGGGCCTTCGCGGCCGCCGCCGCCGCGACAGCTGCGGATGCCGCGGCCGCCTGGTCGGCGACGGATCCGGTTACGGAGTCGATGCTCATGAGTGGGTGCTCCCTAGTGCTGTGGTCGTTGCCGTGCTCGTCATGGTCTAGGCCATCACGTCGATGGTCGTGGTCGGGTCGGCGAGCATCCACGGTGTGGCGGCGCTGCCGATCCCCTCGAGCTCCGCGCCCGGCTCGCCGCCGGTCTGACGGCGGCCCTGGCCGCGCTCGTCGCCGCGGTCGGCGGGCTGGTTCTGCGACGACAGGTCGAGGTTGCTGCCGAGGCCCGCGCCGGTCATGTCCTTGCGGATGTCGGGGAGGATCGCGCGCAGCGCCTCGCGGGAGGCGTCGGTGGGGGCGAAGAGCTCGACCCTCACGCCCTCGGCTCCGACGTGCGCGCGCACCGTGATCGGGCCGAGGTTCTCGGGGGTGATGTCGATCGTCATCACGTGCTCGCCGGGACCGGCCGCCGCGAGGGTGAAGATCGGTGTGGCGACCTGCGCCTGCAGCGCGACGGGTGCGGCGGGGGTCGCGGATGCCGGCGCGGCGACGGGCGTGGATGCCGCGGTCGGCGAGGCGGTGACGACGACCGGGGGCACAACACCGTCTTTCGGGACCGCTGTCGTCGAGTCGGCCGCCGGCGCTGTCGGGGCTGTCGCTGCGACGGGCTGGGTCGGCTCGTCCGCCGGGGCGGCCGCCGTGGCCGTCGCGGCGACGAGCGTGGCGGATGCCTGCGGCTGGGCAGGCAGCGGAGCCTGCGCGGGCACCGGGGCGGCCGGTCGTGCGGCCGCGGTCGGTGCGGCGGGGGGAGCATCGGCGTCTGCCGTCGGGGTAGCCGGTGCGTCGTCGGCGACCCCCGCAGCCGTGGTGCGCGGTGTCGCCGCGGCGACGACAGTCGCGGGGGCGGGCGCCGCT
>Ga0247741_1000392_pt1 | contig 25456 bp, 17 predicted proteins | sample UWRJL213509R2_FD_180945 | JGI IMG/M metagenome (GOLD analysis project Ga0247741, IMG submission 180945) | Plant litter microbial communities from Arlington Agricultural Research Station in Wisconsin, United States - UWRJ-L213-509R-2 | ecosystem: Environmental > Terrestrial > Plant litter >... | reverse complement strand
ACCTGTAAACTTGTGGTAGAGTAGGACATCGGAGGTGCTACCTGGTTGTTTTGGGGGTCATCCGCCAGCACCTCCATCGTCCTACGCCCTGAAGAGACACGGTTCACACCGTCTGCTCTTCACCCCCAAACTAACTACCACATACATGACCGGAGGGGCACGACACCAACCCTCGAGATCATATGGAATAGTCTCTGAATAAAATTAAATGATTGTCTCCCTGGGTGCTCGAGGAATTTAAATTGTGTCTTGATTGTTGTCTCAATAAATGTTCTTTCGCTCATCTTCTGATAGCCTTTTGTCGTCAGGTGGTGAGAATGGAGTCAGCTTTCCAGATCTGTGAGACGACCAGTGATCTCACTTGTTTTATTGGTAAGTATTGGAAGTAGGTGAATGAAATATCCGATGAAGGAGCGTTTGGGATAATTGTACCACTGGCGGGGCAAGGCGCCGAAGCGAAGCGAGGGGTTCGTCTTGTTCTCATTTTAGGATATCCAACAGCAGGCCCGTGCGCTACGGGCGCATACAGAAGTTACTCCGCTCAATTTCCACAACTCAAAAATCGTTATAAATGTAATAATCCTCAAAATAAGTAGTATCAATCCTCTTAGTTGATATTTTGGCTGTTTCTTGACTTCACAATTCTAACCGACGCGGCGATATTCGAGGTTACGGCTGGTTGCGGCCACTCTGGTGCTTATCTCAAGCGTTATTAAGTGCAGAAGCTCACTTGTTCACACATTTCGTATGTGTATGTTCTAGAGAGCATGTACTTTGATTTAGAATAGGATCTTGTTTGTGATGGCCTCCAACAAGGTTGTATAGTTTGGTTGTTTACTCGAGTATTCCGACTCACAGTCTTGTGAGTGCCCCTCACCTCTCATCCCCTCTATAACATTATCTCTGCTGTTTGTAGTCACCTACTTGTATCTGTCACCGTGCCTTTCGGGTATGGACCTGATACAGAGGTTAGGCGCCCGTATCCCACTGAATCCGTGGACATGAGTTCAGGCGCTCACTCCATGCACACCCAGCCGATTGGTACTCAAATTATCATTGATTTCTACGGACAGCAACAGATTATAGAGATTCATAACAACTGTACTGTTTACTTTCATCATTTTCACAAAGTATACTCCTATATTGACTGGTGGGTTAGTGAATAGTATAAATTTTTTTAAAGTGGATCGCTGGAGCGGGCCAGGCGAGGTAATTGTATATCCAAAAATCTGATCTCAAATACTGTGCTGGATATTAGCAGGTTTTTCGAGCCTAGGGGTGAACAGCAGGTGTCATGGCGCGGTCCTTATAAGTGACTCGTTTGCGTATTTAGGGACACATCCTCCGAACTTAAATATGGGTATGAGTTCAACAAGCTTAACTACTTCTTTAATACATATGGATTCACTAGCTGTGCGCAGACTAAGCGCTTCCAAAGCTGCCTCCAGGATATTGGATTTCCCTGCGGATTACTGAGGTGAGTGACTTGTGTTTTTTGTGAACAAGAGGTCAACTCTACCTCATCTCGTTTCATGATACAGAAACTACCTTCAACCCCCTTCCAATGAAAACTCTCAACGTCCACCCAACCTTTGAGAATTTGATTTCGACCATCTAATCCACCAATACGTAGCTTTTGTACGTCCTCGCCACGCTCATTGGTGAGAGTTTTACAGTGTTTGCATTTTATTTTGAAACTCTCCAAGGAAGACTGAATAACTTCTGCCATTTTTATGGGCTCTAGAGATGAGTAGAAGCGTGTAAGCTGGGGTGTGTACCTCGTCCCTGAGGGGGTTTGTGACTGTGATAGATCGTAGTCAACGGATCAGACTGGATATCAGACTCGCAACTACTCACGAAGAGTAAAAGAGATTGGGTAAATTGAGAACCACTTTCCAAATTAGCCCCATTATTCTCCATTTGTTCGAAGCTGTTTAACTGCGTCAAGGTGGCAATTATCCGCTATTAAGTTGACCATACAAACCTTTGATGGAACGAGGGGGACGCAAGTTCCAAGTCTCCAGCAGTTTTTATAGCTCGTACCAGCCTATCTGCGATATCTCCTGGGGTAGATTCTGAGATCTGTTCGTCCAGACTTTGAAAATAAGGCATCCAATCATACTACCTGTATTTTATATGGCCATACCTCATCACCCAAGGGTGTCGTGATGCTTCCTCGAGGGTTAGGCGTCTTTCAGGAGAGATCTCGAGTAAACCCTTGAGAATATCTGACAGAGTAAGCATCAGCATATAGTGAAGACAATCAGTGTCATCCACCTAAAGGGAGCTCTCCAATTCTAGTCCAGGGATCCTGCGAGAATATAAGGCCTCTTGAAAAGTAATAGAACTCTAGGCTTTTATCACTAGGCTCATCCCATGGAGTATCTATGCTTCATTATTTAGCCTCATCTTGATAATTGACGCGCGGCCATATTAAGTAGAACAAACCTCCAACCAAAAGAGCAAAAAGAATTACTCCGACGCCCCAGACGTCGATGGGTTCTGCGTTGTATGAAGAGTTTCCATTCAGCTGGGCATGAATGAGAAGGGATTGAGCGAGGGCTTCATTGATAGAGATAACATGCAGTGTTTTTGAAAATACCTCAGGTGCGACATATGGTAGAGTACCACACCTCTCCGTTAAAGTTCTCGTTTTTCCAGTCGCTTTGAGACGGAAAACGGTCGATAATCCAAAATCCGCAATTTTGAGGGTTCCTGCTGCATCTAAGAGTAGATTCTCGGGTTTTAAGTCCCGATGACAGACCCCCTCCGAGTGAACGTATCGCTGACGAACACGATTAAAATCGTTGTAATCGAGAATATAAACAAAAGAACTACCATCCCAGATAAAAGTTGGAGGAAATAATAGCGTGCGAGACCTTCATCCACACCAATATATGGCGCTGTAATATTCAGTTAGTATGATATGGAAGGCAATTCCTGTGCAGTCGCTTACAAACCTATTTTATCGAATAGATCCCCACCACCTGCAAATTCCAGCAACATATACATACCGGGAACGTACTCCTTCCTGTATTTCCATTCAACAACAACGGCGTCGAGAAACTCAAGAACATTGCTGTGCTTCAGTACTCTGTGAATGGTCATCTCCCTCTCAACAGCTTTTCGTTCTGTAGGGGACATTCCTGAGTTAGGTCCAGTGACCAGCTTGCAAGCTGCAACACGGTGCTCGGATATGTTCACCGCACGAAATACGCTATAATCGGGTTGAAGCGGATTGCAATGTCGTAGTTTAAATAATGGACGCACGTAGAAAATCCTCCACCACCGATCTCGCTAACGAGGTCATATCCTGCGCGGATTAAATACAGTTCATCAGTAGATTCAAAAATGCAGCTAACCAAGTACTCTGGGGTATCTGGGAGCGTCCATGTTATCCTATCAGGCCGAGTATTATGTGGCAGATACTGTCAAGAAGAGGAGGGCTGCAAATGGAACCCAAACAAGTTCGGAGGCTGTACACGGCCGGCATTAGCACCGGAAATTTAAAAGACCCGGAGGGGAAGGACCTGCCGCATGACGCGACCCGTCATCTTAGCATATCGTAATACCTTATATACCACAGCCAGCCCGCCTCGGAAGTCGCGCCTAGTCGCACTCAGCTCTGTATATGTTTTTTTCTAGCCGCCCATCCATCAACCTGTTGGGTACCCTATGCATAACGCGGAAATATTGGTCCGTACATCATCATTGTACTTACCTTATTTCTATTTATTTTTGGCCAAAGCCAATTTTCGTGTATCACATATTTTGGGCTCACCTGAGCAATCGAAAGTTCACAATGGAACCCCAGTAGTGAATATAATCTCCCATAAGAACTCATAACTTCCATATTTCACTGAGAAAGTCCTAGATGTCAAAACATCTTCGGAGAATAGTCCATTTTTATATCAGTAGTAATGAATTAAGGAGACTTTTGAGTAGGACCGTTGAACTTGGGTCTGCCTCTCAGTGGGGGTCCTCCGCCGGACTTTACATCAAACCTAGGCTATGGAGGTGAGAAGGGTTCCAAGTTGTCGAATTTTCACGCCCAAACTACTAGCGATGTCTCCTTCATCTACAGCAGGCACGGAGCACGATTTTCCAACTTGAAGCTAACCACTGCCACATTAGTACTTTGATGATAAAATGATCAAGTGGAAAGCAGCTATGGCAGCCTATATTTTAAAAGCCACGAATTGTGGACTCGGAGGTTACAGCTTTGATAAATATGCGAGGTACTCATGTCGAAATGCTAGGGATTCTTCGGAAAGATACAACGATCAAAGACAGAATAGTATTCTACAGGCTTTTATACTACGAACGAAATATGCACACTAAGTAGAAATGACGGTGAAATATGGAGAATTATAAGACACTGAATAATGTCCATAGCGTCGAATATTCGAGCGTTTAGTTGAAGTGGAGCGTATACAGAAGTTTCCGTGGGCGCTTACTGAGCGGGCCGGGATGTCGCCGACCATTATCCCAACAGCGGTGGTCGCCTTTGGTAATCGCCCGTTCAGGTCACGCACGTCTCCCGCACGATTTCTCAGGCTCACCACATAGTAATCACAGCTGTGATACCCGCCGCGCCGTACGCACTCGGTCAACTCTCAAATTCTATTCTACTGGGTTGCAGTACATTTTGGTATCTCGAGGCCATAGCTTCTTATATAGCAAGGATCTGAAATTTTTGTAACAAAGAGTATGTCACAACTATTATTGAACCATCGACGGTTCATATCGACTAAATGCGAAATAGAATCCAAAAGAGACTCGTGTGTCTTGCAAATAATCGTAGTACGGGCGTCCAGCGGCGTTCTCTTATGTCCTAATTTTTCTCCTATAGGTTCCTTTCAACTTTTTACGTATTCGCCAGCCACATCCCGCTATGTTGATAGTTATTATCAACCGAGACATTTCTACAAGAAGGCTGAATCTAATCCAAGGCCTCAATTTTTGGTTTGACAAATCCTATCCAAGAATTTTGGTGGTGGAAATTTGTGAATCACGATACTGTGTACCCTCAAACTAAAATCAATAGCATGAACCATATAATCACCAGAATGACTAAACAGAACGGAATACACATCCGACCCTTCGAATATATATCAGATTGTTGGAATGTTATCCAGCACTTACTATACATATCTCGTAGTTACCAGAACCTTTTGTATTACTAATATGCTTACTTATCCAGCCGTAGATAGCTCACAAATATTCTAGCTACTCGTATTGTAGGTATATAAGCTTCTCTGTAGTAGAACACATAATTATCATTCTGTCTACTGGAAATCCACTGCGCGATATATTTACAACACAGATCAAAAATCAGGAAATGGGAAGAGGTCGTTATATAAAAACAACTGAATGGATTGTTCTTGACCTTGGTTTCCGCGGTTGAACATTATGTGATTAATTAGAATCAATCTCATGTAGGGAACTCATATCAACGTCTTCATCGGAGTCCCCTACTATGTCTGAATCTGAAGATTTCTCAGAGGATTGGGGAGTTGTGATTATTTTTCTCCTGGGGTTTCGTTGCGCAGACTTTTTCCCGGAAACTGTAGCCTTCACCTTCTTGAAATCACGTTTGCGCACGCGTGTTCTTCTCTGGTCTTTTCTGACGGGCCGAGTGTTGCTGAATTGCGATAAGTAAAAAAAAAAAGGCTTTGAACATTGATTTCCTTACTTTCTACCGTAGAGCTTCTTTTTCAGTGCAGCAGCACCGATCTGTGCCCTCCTGGTCGCCGGCGCTCGCTCAGCGCTGACTCCGGCTACGGGATAGTAATTGGAGTTGGTTTCAAACTGTAGACGTCCATCGCTGCCTCTCCATACGACATGTCTCCCCCGCTCTTTGAGGCAGGCGGGGATACACTGCAGTGCTTCCAGGATAGAATCGAGGTCTCTATTAAGACGGACCTGAGAGTCATTCGACCCAGCTTTGAGCGATCGATGGTATAGAGAGAGGTAGGTGCTGTCAGTGACTGTGAAGCCCTGGCAAGGGTGAGATCCCAATGCGTCCTCTGGAGGGAAGAAGAAAGGACGCTTTCCTTTGAATTGTCTCTGTGGAAGTTTTCCAGTGACTTTGAGGTGGTCAAATGTTGGAAGAAGAATGATCTCATGGCATCTCGTTCGAATTCCTTGCGTTGTCCAACTTTCCATTGCCGTGCTCAGCGTTGGATACTGATCGTTTCGTGTTCCACTGAGATATTCGTTGGCTAGAAGCCAGATGTCCGAAGAGAAGGACCGGAATATCTGAGCTGAATCGGGATGGCTCATGTCAGCCTCCGTCAAGAGAATAGGATCCCTGAGGAATTGATCACTATTTTCTGAGAGGAGCTCATTCAGCCTGGAAATTCCGAGATTTGTGCCCCAAGGATATTCCTCGCTCGCAACACGGGGGATGAGTGTAGAGTCCTGTACCCTCGACTTCGATTTGACTGGAGTATGGAAAGGAGTTTTGTACACCGTCACCAAGCTGTGTGGGTCCTCTCTCCGGATGTAATCTGAGGCCAACGTCTTCGGCGACATGTCAACGAAGAATATCCCAAACGACATCATAACTTCCTCAAATCGTAGCTCCCGGAGTGCGTGGCGCAATTCAGGTTCTCGTTGACTTGGGGTAACCATGACATGTCGCATGAGATGCCCGAACAGGATACACATTAGTCGGTAGTTGGGCAGCCGAGAATTGTAGCACTCCTCTAAAATCTTCAAGTACTCGAGGAACCTCCGACGTGCCAGAGTAAAGAAGGTTGATGACTTTATCCAAAGAATTGGGTCTGAAGCAAGAAATTCTTGCGCCTGAAGGGACTTTATTAGGTTTTGGGTTGGAAATTGGATGAAATGAGTGTTACCTTTTCTACTGCCTTGGGTAAGAATCGAAGGATTGAGGGGCCAAGTCCTCGAATCTCATCTCGTACGCCGTATGGGCGACTCTCGCCTGAGGAAAAGAGATTCATCCACTTCGAACAAGCGCTCTTGAAACGTGCTGAGCGTTCAATAATTTCCTTGTCGGAACAAAGGTATTCGTCGGTGCCAGGAGCTCTAACTGTCTCGAAAGCGAGGCAGTAGCTAAGCCGGCTCACGACGTGTGTTTCTACCTTGCAGCTAGCCTTCATCTCGGACTTCAATCCTCCGTAGTGTGCCAGAGTACCAAAATGGTGTACGGTTGGTGCTTTGGAGCCTAAATGATTAAAGGACGCCTTCAAGTGCGGCAGTCTCCATAGACCGGTGAGAGGAACACTGGACTGCGCATGATATGAGATTCCTACATCGAGAAAAAGCTCCCCGAAAGTACGATCCAACATACGTTCCCAGTCTAGATCTGGGAACTGTGCCTTGATGAGATCGAATGTTGGCGGCTGGTTCTCTCGCGAATCTGGAGGAATGCATTGCTTCGTGGCAATTTTCATGCCACGACCGTCTGCAACGATAAAAAACGATCCGAAACACGCCAGAAGGTCAGCATCTTGTTGGATGAGGGCTTGCATCTCGGTGACCACCTTTGCTGAGCTGTTGACGAGGAAAGATTTTGCCTTGTAATCTGAAAGATGCCTGATGTGTTGCAGGGACGCAGGAAGATACTCGGAGTATCCAGGGATCGCCCCAAATACGCTGTTACATGCAGAGATGATGACTTTGTCGTACCATAGGTCCTTGACGACCTGGGGAATAAAGGTCGCATATCGAGAGGAACCTTTTCGCCGATGAATCATTCTAGGGAAGAAGACATAGAAATTGATTCGTCGCTCTCCATGTCCGCAGAATCCAAGGGGGATGTGGGGTATGCGGCTCAACGATAGGTTTTTCTGGGATCGATGAGGAGGGAAATGTAATTGATCCTCGTTCATGGGGGCCTCCATGACATTAACGTAGACAAAGTTGTTGACTGAGAAGGCGACCTTTGTGTCCAATGGAGGAGAGAGGTAGATGTTCAATGATTGAACCCGGAAGTTGATCGCGGAGGTAACCCAGATTAAGCTGTCAATGTCGACGGATACTCCAACATCCAGTAGGTCCGATTTAATTCGATCCTTTTCCATATTAAGTAGGAGTCTTTTGGCATTTTCCCCCCCAGATCTTTCACATCCAGTGACAATTACGCGTTTAGATTCTATGCTTCCATCACTTCGTCCAGCCTCATCCAGAAGTTGTGAGGCAGACACTTGTATATGATTTCCATGAGATGATGTGTAGGGCCATGAACCTGAATTCTGTACGTCGGGGACTGAGAATTCGAGGGCAGCGTCTAGATCTTTCGTTGCGCCTAAACTTGGGATGGTTCGATAAAACAGGCAGTGCGGGAGCCTCCATCCATGGTCTCTCCACTGTGACCATGCTGCGTGTACTACTGGTACTCCGCTGCATGTGAACGTATATGTTCCGATTGGTTCGTCCTGAGGCTCCTCCTGTAGCGGCGCTGATGAGTAGTCGTCGAAGTTTGGATCAAAATCTTGGATTTCTGAGTCGGGGACATCTGGTTCTGGTACAATAGTGATGGGTGCTCCACCTTGCTCCTGGCGTGCGTTCATAGGTAGATTTTTGATCGGACCCTCATCTAACGAAGAGAGGCTGTCAGAATCGCCGTGGTCCATGGCATCGACAATTTCTGCAACCATGGTGTATGGTGCGTCGGTGAGAGAGTGTGATTCACAAGACTTGCAGGACTGTAGAATTCTTGTATGTCGAATGGCGGCGTGAGTCACCCAAGCAAAGTTGAGTAAACCAATTTGTACATCTTGAGCGATTGAGTCGTCCAACGGTTTCCAAATTTGGTGTTGAATATGGTGTTGCTGCCAGTGCTCACTATATTCTTTGCACCTTTCCAGAACCAAAAAAAACACCTTGTTTCGCATCAATGCACTGCAGGGAAATAGTGGAGCGACCATTTCGAAACTTCCATTTCGCGAGAAATCCCATGCATGATCAAGAATGGCGTGGAAAATAGAGACGCATTTCCAGCCAAAATCGTCTGTTTTCTGCTATGGTTGAGCCAAATTGAGTGGGGTTAGTTGGAGGGGAACGTACTGTTATCCAGTGAGCATATGTTATCACTGGGGACATTCTGTTCTCAGATTCCGGATGTCGAAGCCTCGCCATACCACTCCATAGTCGATAGAACCATTGACTTTCTTGAATGGGCCTCCGATGTTGCTCTTCGTTGATGGTCAAGACAAGAGCCGTATTATCAGGAATGTTTAGCGCCATTATGAACGGGTATTCAAAATCGGGATATTTTTCCACAATCAAAAACACAAGCGCATTTGAAAGAGCGGAGACTGTGTAGATCCGTTCATAACTTGAAATGGGTCCACCTCCAGAGACGATATCTGCGACAGTTTTCATATCCACATAGACAAGTCGAAGAGGCTCTTGAAGAGACCGTCCTTTACGCTCCATCCACTCACTGACGAGGTAGAAATCCAAAACATGCAAGTCAGTTGCCAGCGTTGTGGAGTATGACATATGTCGAAGACCAGTCCATGCAGTGCCCCAGTGGCTGGGATCCGCTAGAATCTCGTCTTTCAAAAAGATACTCAGGATTAGTTTATACACGTTCTTACATCTCATAACTCGTACCTTTCCAGACAACACCATCAGGACGAAAAACATCTTCGGGTCCATCAGAATTGTCTTCAAGTCCATCCTCAAGAATATCATCTGCGATCAAGGAGGGTCTAAACGATGACACAGACGACTTAGAAAATGTATGCGTCCGGCTGTTGCCCTTCATCTGACCTGAGTGACTATTAATACGAAGATAGGTCGCTGCGCTCACCACATTCAGCCACTCTGACTTAGTAGATGATGAGGTCCGGTCTGAGTTCTGTATGAAATTACTGAGCGATATTATCACAGAATACATGAGTTATATGCTTGCCATGTTTATATTTGATGATTTAGAGGAGTCCTTAAAAACGTGTAGTTATTGAAATGCTCGAATAGAAATAAGAATCAGACACACACCTGCCTTGAGATTGATGTGCTATGCTGTTGAAATCCATCTGAATACGAGGCAGACTATATCTATCAGCGTGCGATTCGTATACAGAGAGCGCTCGTATTTACAACACCCAGGGAATCTCTATCTTGAAATTCCACATCATTCGAAGTTCTCTGTCTTGATCCGATGGAACGGGCTTCGGAAGAGGAACATGGATATGAATTTCCCTTGAAAAAGCTACCTCATTTTTCCGCATACACAAGTGAAAAAATACTCACTATTCCCAAAGAATCCTCTTCTGTGACTCCGTTCGAGCCTGACATTGAGTCTGTATATGATTCATCCTAGTTGGTTGGTCACCATGGTTTCAGATACACGTCAGGAGCATGCGTACAATTCCCAATGAGTCCGCAGAACTTATTCTACTTCTCTTGATTTTAGACGTCACTGGGCCGTATTCATGGGTAGGCGGACATTCTGCGTTGTTCTAATGGGAAGTCCTTGTTTCACACTATGGAGGCGCAATTCAATTAAAAATTCACGTACAGATATGTTCTCTATGTTGGCACCAGTGGACAACGAGTAAGCACTATACACACTGTTTATTTTCTCTGAAATTAGTGCGTTTTGGACCTGGAGTCCCCCCTCTTCGACATATGGCCCATGCTAGCCATTGGAGATTGGCCATCGTATTAGGCTAATGAATCATAAAGAAGGGACACACGTAAAAGTTCGGGGTATTCTCTTGATCCTCTGCTCCAATCTCGCTAGACTGAGGGGGGTCACTTGGTATGGATCCCAAATCAGACTAATGTCAGCCCATCAGTGTGACCATCTTATCAGGTAGCAAAGATATTCGTACTAATGAATCAGATGTGCCTTCATCTCTCTCTTCTCGTTTCTATTATCAGGTTCCAGATGTCAATTTTCATGATTTAAAAAAGGTTGAGTACCCTATACGCAAAGACTCACCAGAGGCACTGTGACCGGAGTTATTTGGGTATCACGATATTCTGCACTGGAGAGACCAATGGCTTGGATGTGGACGTCGTTGCGCCATATATGAACTCTAGCTGTGTTCATTATCCGGAAATCCCACTTTTACTTGGTAATAAACTAGTATCGTGGACAGAAATCGAGTTTACCCAAGGGAGAAGATGGTCGTTCCTTTGCAACAAATGTTGCCCTCAATCATAAATTACCGTGAGAACAAACTAGAAAGGGGGAGGCGAATACCTGATTGCTCACAAACTTAGCTTTGGAAGAATGAAATTAGTTAATACACTGCTTTTATATCTACATTATTTACTCTCCTGGTATTAGCTATGCCTGGACTTAAGTCCAGGTTCTACCTACGAAAGATTGTGCAAAAAGTTAGAATGGGGATAAGTACACCCCTAGGTTCCGAAAGACGTATCCACTTTCTCTCGCACATGCAAACAGGGATGTGACTATGACTTATATACTTTGAAATCATTGACAAAGGGCATTTTCTCTGCGTAAGCGCCGATTTGATTTTTAGAACTCGCTGAGCCAACGTAAACTATCTCTGTTGAAGAAAACTTAGAAAAATGAGACTTGATTTGGTGGAATTCCATGAGGCCGATCGTTGAGTTTTGGGTCGGGCCGGCCAGGTCTGACCAAGCTCTTGCGAGCAGATATAATTTTTTCCAACTACTTAGACCGATTTGCAGTTGAATTTTTTGATCATCTGAATTCACTAAAGCAACCCAAAATGCGACAGTATTTACTCGTTGACTATTCCGTCAAAGAGCTTCTGGGCTGCTGTTCTTAGATGTACTAAATTCCAGTTCCAGGCTCTGCCCGAGCGGTTAGGTCAGGTTAGACCTACCTAATTTAGAAATTAGGCAAACCTAACCTAACCTAACCGAATCTGCCATTCGGTAACCCCTTGGTTAGGGTTTGGTTGGACCTCGCGATATGTCACCCAGCTCCCAGTGCAACTCGTGTGAATGTAAGATGCATCGTGACTCGTGAGCCACAATAAGTACTCCAATAATTCTCGATCCATTTCTGCCCTGTTAAATAATGCTCAAACTTCGCTTTTTTGGAAAGAAATGGGGAGGATTTGGATTTGAAGACAATTTCGAATTTTTATGCACATCAGAATATTCGGGCCGAGAATCGGCGTACGTGCGCTAAACGTAGGTCGCTGAACATCTCTTGAAGGGTTGCATTGTGCCATTTAGGATTCCGTGGGTCTCTAATTTAAGTGTAAGTATACATCATAAGGCACTGGCTGCAGTCATTGCGTACCAACCAACAGGGAAACCTCCCCGTCCCAAACGGCCTGCCCCACACGATATTGGTGACTGAATAAAGCAGAGAAATATAGCAAACAAAGATTCGGGGGGTCGCACGCTTTCCCCGAGAACTACAGAAAATTATTGAACAATTGAAGAGTCATTATCGATCTAATATTCTATGAAAACGTACCAAATCCGCTAGAAAAAAATGGATACAGGCGGCTACATGCGGTAGTTCACGCGACATGAAGGAGGAAGAAATACCAAGAAGAATGGATGGATGGATGGATGATGGATGTATGGATATGTGAATAAATAGGTAGAAGGCTCAAAGGATGGAGGATGGCATGACAATGGAGGAGATAAAAGCGAATACTGGATGGAGGGGACATGCTCTTCAAAGGAAAGAAGATGGATAAATGCGTGTAAACGAGGCTACACTACTTACTGTGATTATCCATACTAATTCTATGCTAACTACTGTACTTTTGTCCATCACTGTGCCAGCTTCTGGTGTATTCGCACTCATCTGAGGCCTTCGAATGGTTTATGGAAAATATTTGTACGCCGCTGAGCTTCGGATATGATCACAATCGACTTTATGGTAGAACAGTTACTGGTACACGATATGATGATGTACATCTCCCCCTAGGGGCTACATTACGGAACATGCGCTATGCGCTAATTTCCTGGTAACATCGGTGGTTTGCACTTCAAAGCTGTGCGTCGTTAGATATTCGATCGCAAGTAGTGGGGAGTTCAGAAAGAGAAGGAGAGCGCTCATCGGTCCGTGAACGTTCCTTGATGCGTCCTTATTGTGCTAATTAACGCTGGAATGGATAATCAATCTTAAATGGATCAAAAGCTCCCTCGACTGCTGCGAGGTCCGTTTCTGAGTCATTCCGAGTTCGTGCATCAAACTGGGCACCTGTGGAAGCGTTGGGCTGCTCGTGTCTGGCCAGCTTCCAAAATGAGGAAGTACTCCCTCGGAGGTCTTCATTTATTTAAATAATATGTTATTTCGAATATATATTTCAGACGAGCCTTGAGAATCGAGATATGGGTTGCGTGTAGAGTTCTAGAGAATGTGGCTGTGCTGGCGCATTCGCCTCAAAAGAGTTGGCACTGCCACTATGAGTTGTTTCCATACACAGGAGGTTTATTAAACTGAGGACAAACTCTATAGAGATAAATTTGGACTATATGAGTAGTATTGCATAAATTGGGTTCGTTGCGACAGATGACTTTGAGTTTGTTATAATCCTCTTTGCATATACTTACCTATTTGGCTCCATGCCGAGTTCCAATTATAGCTGGTTTAATGGCGTCGCATTTTGAATAAACGGATGACCTTATTTTAGCATACTGGTGCTCGGTAGTCTCGTATTCCCAGTGTCTATTGGGCATCCGCAGAGCTCCCAGAAGAGGATGGACGACTTCCGTGCCACCTCCCTTGACAAGCTAGAAGTTCCCCCGTCCCTTGGTGCCTGACCATGCCCTGTCATATAGTGCCTGACCATGCCCTGTCATATAGTGCCAATGTATATCTATTGGATTTGAAGAAATATTGAAGGTTCAATATAGAAGCATCTGAGCCACACTGAAGCCAAAGAAACATGCTAGTCCAGCATCAATCAAGCATAGGTGCAACAGTCCGGGTAGAAAGAGGATCGGCGCGTGAGTGATTTTCTGATCCAGAAACCATGGCCAACTGTGCTACCAGAAATTGCATATCCAGAGACGAAAGATTAATCCGTTGGAAGTAATTCATATATGTCAATATTGCGCATTCAATTGAAATTTCATCACAATGATCCTACCAACAAGATGCGTCATGACGATCGAGCGCTAAGTAACAACAATTACCATTTTCATGGGGAAACTAAACAAAAACATAATCCGTAATACTGTACCATTTCGTTCAGTTCAATCAGAGGACGCGTACAGACTGGTCGAAATTTGGACGTCGGCCGCCTTCGGGGTGAACAGGGCACATGTCCCAAGTTCGGCCAAAGCAAAGGTTTGGCCACTTCTGTTAGCATAACATATTCATGTCCATTTTCACCTAAAAAGTGGAAATACCTTATATTGGACCCGGAATTCGGGAATTAAAGGCAATCTATGCATGATCTGTAGTCCAGGGTGAGTGGTCAGAGAAATCATTGTCCGCCATGCCTCAGACGGTAACTACAATGTGGAATTCAAGTGTCGAGGTTAATGGATGTCTTCCCTGTTGTAGGCGGTGTTTTTTACAGTACTTCTCGCTGAGGTTTAACCTCAGTCACTTTGAGATGAACATGGGTGTGGTTTGGCCGCGCTATTTATAAATACACATTATTTCATCTTTTCGGTAGGATCATATTCTCAACTGGCCAGATGATTCTGAAAATTGTATCTTACCGTCATGCGCCACATGTTTGGGTGGTTAGACCGAAATTGGTTCCAGGTCACGGGTCACACAGTCGAAAATGGATTCAATATGTGTGTTATGTACCTACACTAACTCCAGTATAGGAGATGTGCAGACCCAGGTATCCCCCCAACTCCCCCCGTCTACAATAGTCCACCTCTGTTCTGTTTTAGGTTGCAAGACGCAGGAGCAATGAACACAAACGTCATGGGGAGAGTCTGATCCCAGATCTCCCTGTGTGTAGCATCGATTATCTTTACATTTCAAACCCTGTTTGACCTTGTCTAGTTTCCAAAATTCCAATCGCGTCGCATATGTGTGATTTCCTGCCTCTAATTGTATGAGTTCGGCGTCATGGCGAAACGTACTTGTTAAAATTGCCACAGTTGCAGAGAGATGCTTTCCATGTTGAAACGTGGTGGCAACTAAGGACATAAACTCCACCACATCTGACGGTTTTTCTGAACGGGTTGCGATGACCCATTTAAGAGCGCCACTTCAATGTCCCATGTTAGAGCTACCCAATGACCACTTGGTTTGGAATGAATCACCTGTTGACGACGGCCTCTAACATGTCTGCGATATCTTCGTGATCAAAAAGTCTCCAAGGGCTCAGAAGAATGAGGACTGTTTCTAGGCTTTTCGTCCTGATTATAGGAATATTTAAGGCAGCATTGAGTGTCTGAAAGAAATAAGGATACAGTTCGTGTTATGAATGGACACAACGAAGACAACGCACCTCGGAGAACTCTGAGGTGTCATGCATTTTCCAATCCAATACAATAAAGGACAGCGGACGTGGATTGAGCTCTATCCATCTAACTTGCCGGTTCCATTCATCATCGTCTGGGAGAAGATGAGAGACCGTCGTCGAAAGGAGCTGTATAATGTTGAAGCTGTAAGCCTATGAAGGTGTTTCCCATGATCTTTCTTACCTTCGATCGTACCTGATTCTTCTCGAAAAGTGTGGCCATGTGCTCCTCGATGGAATCGTTGTACTTAATGTATGTTGGCAAACAAGCTGGTTTCATCAGCACCGCAATGGCCGTCGATCTTATGGCGCGGAATGTAGTTGCCTCTGGAACTAGCTTGAGAGTTTGATCCTGGTGGTATGGACACGTTAGACCCGACGGGTATGAGTGACACCGACACTTTTCACAAAAAAATGCTTGACATCCTTGAAAACTACATCGTGTCGGTTGAAGGACTATATTTTGACATCCGGAGCATATCTATGAGCTGATTCAGCGAGATGGAAAGGAGCAGTTGAGGCGATCTATAATACCTTCATCATCCCAAAGATGTTTTTGTCCCCTATCGTTATTATTTTCGTTGAAACTACCGTAAGAAAAAACTTTATGGAACGTACCTGAATCTGCTATCGGCAACAAGAAATCCCAGAGCTCCTTGCTACCACAAATTGTCTTCATATGAGTGTCCTCTCTGGGTTGTATGTTACCCGACGTCATTGCGATCGTTTTAGGTCTTCGGGAGTTCTCGCCTTGAAATAGATCTTCCAGTGGTGCATAGAGAGTAGCTTCTCCTGAAGGAAAAATGGGCGCCGATACAACAGTTATGAAATGTCTATGGGCATACTGGGAGGTGAACCTCGTGGGATGGTCCATAAAGCCGGTTCCTCTGAATTTGTGGCTGTATGAAAGCAACTTAGCTATAGAAAGGTATCACCTTAAAAAGGAGACCATATTGTAAACGCACTGTATTCTGTACTTATTCTCGGGGGGCCGTATGGAGTAGTCCCTTCGAAGCGGTCTAACCTATCATCTTCGCATTGATTCTCGTATTCGGGATGGGGGAGTAGAGGGGAGAGGGACGTCCAGTCACCACACGCTTCCCTCTGTGCAACGCCGGTGATAAAATCAGTCTTCATGGCCCGGCTGGTTGGAGAATCAAGACTGTTTTGATATTTGGAGAATATTATGGAAACCCTAATGTCACTGTCACGTGAGTCCTCACTCGATCATGAGGGCACAGCAGAACGAGCGTCACGTTAGTGAAGAGCAATTTACTGATGGAACTTAGTAGTTTTAAGGCCTTATTATATCTGCCGTACATGTTATTCACCCTTGATGACCAATGTCCAATCACCTCTATCATCCTCCTCCACAATTCGTGGAATATGAAAAGAAGTACATCCAAGCCACTCCTACGTTCAGCATAAGCGGTGACACCGGTACGTCTACCACCTCTTGTATCCCCAATTTCACATCGGCTCTTGTGTTCCTACAACGGCCAGCTCCAATACCTCCCCATATATTGTAGTCTCTGCTCGACGTCGCGCAGATGGATGTGTTGTTGAGAGCGAATCATCATTTCGTCCTAGTTCGAGGGTATGCGACGTGCTGGTGTGTTCTGGTTGTGTGGTGACTGGCTAGCCGCTCTTTCTTGACCTCAAACCATCCTAGGCATAAATTGTAGCCAGTCTAAGATTATATGAAATAGGAGTAGACATTGGCGGTTTGGTATAGTGTCACTATTTACGAGGTGAAACCTTGTCGGGTGACAGTTCCGGCCCGTCAATACAAGTCTTGGTGGAACGCTTGTGGCCTGAATCGGAGCAAAATATGCGTACCGCTCTGAGAATTTTCGAGGAATAACAGATCAATTTATGTATTCTGACATGTGTACTGAGGTGTCGGGACCTGGGTGGAAAATATCAAATATTTACAGAGGTTTCTCGCCCGAAAGAGGTTAAGTATTATGTGTCCTTGGTAGGTATCCAGCCCGAGGCTGACAAATTGAATGTTTTCCAGCGCTCCGGAGGAAAATTCAGCACATCATTCGATATGCACAATGCTCCCAATTTCTCGGAGACATGCATGATTTCCACTCGGAAGCCATAATTTCGCACTGAGGGAGTTGGAGATATGCGGCTATCTGCCCACGGTGATCGACCCAATCCTCTCAAAAACAGGTAGAATCGACTCCAAATGCACCGCTCGGTCTTCAGGCAGAAAGACCAAGATACCCCCTTCGAGGGGACGTCGAGCACAAGCTTTAGTAACGAATGATCATTCACCCCTTCCAAAATCCCGGGAACACCAATGAAAAGTGCTTCTAACTTTGTCAACCCTAACACGACTTCTCCCACATTTTCCGGGCCTCAGCGACCACTGGATGGAGAGAAACATGTTCGCTTGCTATCGGTGATGCTACTCCTCGTCCCGACGTTCGATCTCTCTACATCGAAAACCATGCAGCAATAATCCTTTGATCCTGTTTCACTTATAATCGGTGTCCTCATTAAATGATCCTCTTAAAACACTCGCACCTCAAACGATACGCTGAGAATAGGTAAAATGACTGGGACTCTGCAGTGGGAACTTGAATATTGTCAATTTCTACGTCTGGACCTATTCATCAAGGCAAGCGTCACGATGATTTTGAAGAAGAGATCTCGGAGGATTTTACGGCTCCTGAGTCGGTCAAACTCCCCGCCCGAGCTCTCTACCAGATATGGTCCTGCTGCAACATGAGGGTTGAATAAAAGCCTCTAAAACATCCAGATATACATATATATATTGATAAATTCTTCATCCACATTCAAGCTGCTCAAGTGCTCAGCGCTCAGCGCTCAGGACTGGTTCAGACTGACGCGTTCATAACCTTCTCTGGACCACATGGCTGAGCCTAGTTTTCCAGCCCGGTCCTCGGGTCTAAAGGCTTTGATTATCTAAATATGGCATCGAAATTCAGTTTTACACCCCTCTGCAAGTTGTAGCCGAACTTAAGCTATTTGTTAAATACGGGTTTCTAAAAATTTAATTTATGTGGGTCGATTTATGATCCCATTTCAATTCGGTCGTTCCCCGGCTGAGGTAGTTAGACGAAATTGGTCCCATTTTCCCTATATATTTGGCGTAAATTCTCGAAAATAGTTGCTGAAGCACATCTTATCACCATCCGAAGCTCGATCGTCGTTAGAAGAACAATTGGAATATATTATTGGCGTTGGGCACTTTTTGGTATTTTTGGTTTTTAAAAAAAGTTCAAGTGCTCTCGATTACATAAATTGGATTAAATATGACTTACGGTGTATGTAAATTGCGCGACCACCGAGAACTCGGAAGTCAACTCCTCGTTGCGACCTAACACTGTTACTTCGATATCTTGGTCACCCTGGTAATAACACTATGATGAGTCATCAACATCATATCAATGTTGATGGTTGTGCCTTTAGGGTCCCTTCGGCAGCACGAACAGCTGTTCATCTTTGAACAGATTCCCTTACAACACTTTCAAAACGATAGGCCGGCCCTTAAAAAATGCACATACAGGCGGACTTCAAATTCTTCCAATTCTGGAAGCCCGCCCGCGTACCGCTATTTTCACTTTCATAGCGATAACAGTTCGATGAAGAGATAAAATAATAACGAATTCGTGAACATCTCAGAGCGTCGAAATCCCTAAAAACGGAAGTAGTAAATTTGTCCTCAAAATAATAAAGAACTAAGTATTGCAGCTTCGTGTTTCTAGTCACCAGACGTTATGTCGGGGCTTGGTTATGAGAATACTTGAGAATGCTGGGGCTGATAATCTTGACGCGACTGTCTGCATCCTTGTCAGTCTCTCAGGGAACGTACCAAGACGAACATGGCTGGGGAGGTGACTCGCTACTCGGCTTTTGCACTCATAGTCGTCGCCTCGTAGTTGGTAGTTGTCACCACTGTAGGCCTAGTAAAGAAGGTCGGTGGTGAGCCCGGAAGAATTTCAAGGCGTGGAGGGGGTCGGACTCCGTGATTAAAGATCATCCTGGAGTGGATTCTTGTGTATTCGGCGATTTCTCATCCAAAATATTCTAGTGACATTCGAAGAGCGATCTCCTCTGCTACTTCGATATGTCGATGAATAGTGGAATGGTGTGCGCCACTGTACAGACTGGGCACTGAGTACTGAGTACTGATCGCTAGGCTCTAGCGAAAATTCAAATTCAGACTCCGTTGTACGCGTATTTTTGAGGGCCGGCCTATCGTTTTGAAAAGTGCTGTAAACGAGCAAATTAAAAGTTTAAATAACATTAAAGTGTGTTTATATATTTCTCCAGGAAAATTTAAACAAAAAATGCGATGAACGCTGAGACATGCGAGCTCGCTGTTGCACAGTGAGCTCGCATCAAATCCCCGGCGGCGAATAACATGACGTCGATGTCATGCCAAATCTGGTTGTAGTGCCGCCTTGCCGCTGTCAGCTCGGTCGTGCGAAATACTGGATCACAAATTTCCGCGAGATACTGTTTAAGGGAATCTGTTCAAAGATGAATGTTCGTGCACCCTTATCTTTGTATTTGTTGACACCATCTTGTTAGTGACGTGGCCATGTAGACTGAAGAACTACCACCATTGACATAGAGCCACAAATCCTAAGGGTTATGATCCCGCCTTTGGTTCCAGATACTGGAATTTCGAAGGAACCCGGAGTGTTTTAATGCGCTTTTGAAGTAGTAGGCGAGAGCGCAAGTAAGCAGAGCACGGTGGATGACCACCCAACCAGTGCTTAGGCTACATTGCAAGCTGGTACCCTCGACTCGAAGCTTCGCACCTCCTTCTCACATCCGAGTATCTCTACCTCGCTAATTGGAGTGCGTCAATGCGCTTTTGAAGTAGTAGGCGAGAGCGCAAGTAAGCAGAGCACGGTGGATGACCACCCAACCAGTGCTTAGGCTACATTGCAAGCTGGTACCCTCGACTCGAAGCTTCGCACCTCCTTCTCACATCCGAGTATCTCTACCTCGCTAATTGGAGTGCGTCAATGCGCTTTTGAAGTAGTAGGCGAGAGCGCAAGTAAACAGAGCACGGTGAATAACCACCCAACCAGTGCTTAGGCTACATTGCAAGCTGGTACCCTCGACTCGAAGCTTCGCACCACCTCCTTCTCACATCCGAATATTTCTACCTCGCTAATAAATTACATATTGGACCTTGCAACACTGTCCCACAAAACTAAGAATTGGCCCTCTCTTCTGCTCGTGGTTGACAGATGAAGTCATCAGCGATGAAGCAGATTAAGATAACTAACCAGGTGAGGCCCTTCTTAGCTACTATAATAGCTGGGTTATTTTCCCCATCCAACCTAAAATTTCGCTAACGTTCTATGCTGCGGATCTGGTACGGCAGAGGAAGTAGTCGTGCTGTGTGCCACATAACCAACATCTTAGCTTGTCATCGCACAATACGGTTTAAGCATTTGGATTCCGCCAATGAAGCCGCCAGCATCACGGGGCCCTCGAAGTGAGAATCCATCCGCCAGTCGCCACGATGTAACACTGCGAATGGGCCCAAGACAAACACTCAAGAATTGGTCGACGAAGAGATCCCAATAGAAGCGACAGGGAATGAAGCTGATGTAATTTGAACGGTTCGTCAGCCTCCAAGTGCTCATTAATATCTCCTCGGTAACCTCCCATGCTCTCGTCATCTTCCTCGACGCTGGAGTTATGGTTCTCCGTCGATGTCCTCTTCAGTCCCCAAAAGATCACAGATACCCTCGTCAATGTCAGCTGCTATTAGACGAGGTACGTAATGCACTTATCCCTTGATGAGGTATCGGGCACTACAACATTCCACCATCTTGGCCCCCTGACTTTACGCAATCCAAATACTTTCGTACTAATGAATAAACGTAATGGTTTATTGGGAGGTCAACGTAAGGATAAATCAAATCGCGTCATCTTACGAATTCTCGCTGAGGACACCTCAACACAGAAATGAATTATCACGACTCTTGGTAATCCACTACTGGGATAATCTATCTGGGAAAAAAATCTCTTGGTTTCGGCGTGTTACTGATCCGAGTCCCCCTCCTCAATGTATTGATCCTCATCCTCATCCTCGATGTACTCAACTTCGACTTCGGATTCATAATCAATATTTTCGTAGTCATCCGTTTCCTCGTTTATATCTCCGATCTCGAGACCTGGCGGTAGGGCTCTGTTAGAATGGGTTACTAAGAGTTCATTGGAGGTCTACTCACAGTGTTTCAATGGCCCCATGTTGGAGCTGAACCTAACGGTAATGCGCTGATTGCTGATGCGAAGAAGATCGCTTATAAGCCGCTGTGACCATGTCAAAAGAGAAGGCTGAGATGCGTAAAGCAGAACCGAGATAGTTCTGAAGTTCGGTGGAAGGATGTCATTTACCAAGCAACATAACCATGATTCTGCGCCTGAACGAGACGCGGAATGGATTCCATAAACGAGTTCTTCGATAAGAGGTGTACGCTCCAGGATTTTAGATTTAACGACGTCCATATACCGAGGGCTGTCATCTGGACTGGTGGAAGGGTAATGTATCGTATTGTCTTTCAGCCAGAGTAGCCGAGTTCCAGCGTATGGTATAAGTTGCTTGACGTTTTGAGTACGTGGCCATTCTGTGAAGACGCCATCATGAAAGTCCCATAGGACTTCCGATTCTATGGGAATTGATAGGAAATGGAAGAGAGGACAGGGTGAGTGGTTCACAGCTGAGTGGAAACGCCGACCCGGTGCAACAATCAATACTCTCAAAAACGGTAGGTCCACCATCCCATTTTCTGTATCCTGAGGAAAGTCGTCGAACGGTATGCTCCCAAATATCTTCAGTATGTTCAAGTGACTTGAAAGCTGACCTAGCACATGAAGTAGCCGCCTGCCAGACCCCCCCGCACTTCCTTCTCCCAATATAAGCTCTGTCAATCCATGCATACCGGAAAGATCATGTGGAGTGTAGTGTGCCATGTGAAAGGACGAGACGGTGGGATGTTTGGAAATAAACGCCGGCATTTTGTTAGGAATGTAGTAGTTGATAGGATCCACAAAATGTAGTGATTGAAGCGATGGTAATGGCTGTTTTAGGAGCCTCCATTGTGATTCCATAAGATCCCCGCCGAACAGAAGGGATCGTATTCGCGAGCGCTCATCGAGAAGGGAATCGTAGAAGCGCGAGAAGGCGGATGATAGGGCCGGTGTTGTCCCTCTACCGCTGTAGTAGTGTATCAGTGAAACTGAGAAGGGGGCTGAGCGTTTCAAAAATTCCATCGCAGCTTCTGGGCCTTGACTAGATTCAGCGCCAATCTCAAGTACCCGCCAAAGTGTGGCATCCGCCATCATAACAGATCGAAAGCGGCTGCAAACGTGCATGAGCTTCACCCAGCTCCTAGGAAACTTCTTCCAGTGTCTGTCCCGCCGTTCTTCCAATTGTACTGCCTTCACAATCGCGATAAATATCTCCGCAGGCAGGGTCCTGGAGATGTCCTAAGTTTCCTAAATGTGAACGAGAACGTCATTGTAAGATACTTGAGCAACTCACTTGGCCATTGCGTATGTGCGAGAAAGACATTGGAGCTCTACTCAAAGAAGCCTAACATTCACCAAGTGGACGTCTCGGCGAATGCCGTCGTATATTTCCTATTACGTGCTCTGGAGTCAGACGACAAGAAAAGATGATCTAACAACCCCTAAAGTTTTCTGAGCGACTGACGGACCTCACCAACTAGTAATAAGACGATTTTGGATGGCGCAGATTAGTTCTACGAGAGAGCGTACATCGCATCGGATTCAGATCAGAGGCAGTACAGAGACGCTCCAAGGACATCGACACCACCCAACCGCCCCAGGCCTACTTCTTTACTTATTTTCTTATTTTCTTCCATTATTTCATGTTTTTGAGCAGCCGAGGGTTAGATCATATATTAGACATTTGTAAATTAGCCTCGTAATTCCCAATGTCAGTTAATCCCAGGAAAAATTCCGTGAGACACACTCCAACAGACGGAGACCTGCCATTTAGTTTGAACTCCTATGTGGTCGTAAATTGGTCTGTGTATCTCTTGGTTATTGAATCTCCTTGGGCTTAAGTAATAAATGTTCGGAAAGAAAAGCCGACCCACTCCGTCACACTTTTCATGCCCTTCGAACTCTGAAGAAAACGGCGCAGTATTTTAATAAGGAATGGTAGTTCATGGTACCATTATCCTTGCCGTGTTGGTGATGGATTGTGAACCAGACGAAAAGTAACGGATGATCAAATTTAAACCTGTCTAAACCATACGCCACGAATATTGCAAAGGTAGTATCTGTTAAAATTTTAACTATTTGCTCCTCCACTAATGATCTTGAGTTTTGGCTGTGATCTGGTCCTTCTTGGAGACCCGCTCCTCGATTTCGATGTGGACTTTATGCAAGAACGGTATGGGAGCGTGCGTAATTTTTTGGCTTTATTCTTTGTTGACTGGTGTGTTGTCATGGGGGGTAGACATGGTTCGGGAGTATACCGAGGAGAGGAGGGGAGGTCAAAAGAAAAATTGGCTGGAAGGCAGTTCGACTAAAATCTCTCAGTCAGTATATAAATCACGAAGGCCACTTGTTAGACCTACATGATTGAAGGTCTGCGCATGGGGATTGGGCATCCAGAACCATTCCTTCTTGCCGCGTATGTCTACAACCCCGTTGACCAGAACCGAGGCCGTAGCAGCAAATTTTTGAACCGATATGTTTGTAAGGTGTCCCAGGTTCTTAACTTCAATCTTAACTTATAGTGAGACATATAAACGAGTAATAGGGGAACTCAGACGCACCATAGCTTCGTTCGCTTTCTGAAGCATGTCGATGCAAATTGTCTCCGAAGGAAGACGATTGCGTTTTATATGGGGAGACAATGCATCTAAGACGCTTTGGATGAGAAGAGTGGGTTTTGGGGTGGAGCCGCTCATGAGGGATCAAAAACGAGTTGCTCGAGCGTCGATGCTCTAAATTCTACATCGCGCTGAGCGCACGTGAAGGTGGCGGTGTCGTTCGTTTGCCTTTAACATTAGCAACGCCCCACGGATCAGCTCTATAATACTGTAAGTCATGAACACTGTACTAGGTCTCCAGCGGTTACAAGTTAAAGATCTTGATTTAAGGAAAGTAACGACTCAAAATTACCAGAGTAAAATTCTGAAATTGGGCTCCTAAACTCACCCAAAAGAATTTCACATGACGAAATATGTTGAGAAATATGAATAACCCCTAGTAGAACATGTAATTGGACGTTTAAGCAGGTTCCAGAATACTCGTCCGAATGCCGATTTAATAAATGAGTGTGAAACACCGCCACTAGAAACCTGAACCCAGGCGTTGGCGTTCTGACCACAATGCTTCTTATTGGCGTGACTCGATAAGCACCAGTCTCAGACTACTTGGAAGCGTTTGATGATTTACAGGACTTTGTAAAATCACCAAATTTTATGGAAGGAGCCTAAACAATGCTTACTCTAAATCTCAGACATTGACATTGTAGCCCTTCTGACCGTGTCGTACGATATTTGCACTGAATAGTCCATCGCTTCGATTTGTCCCGTTCGCCAACAGTGGAGAAATTTTCGTGCACAAAGGGACCTGCTTTGTGCCCACATTTAAGGCCATGAAGAGATTAACTTTTTAGTAATAATCGTGGTAGGGCCGTCCAGCGGCAATGCCCACTACCGGTCTCTTACGCCGTGCTCTTTCTTCGTTCCTCGCATTTCATCAACCAGATAAAATATTGCCAATGGCGACCGGACAGAAGTCACACATATATGTATGCAACGGAGAGCTCGGCGGCTTAGGACAGCCAGCCGAGCCTCCAACATGTCTATTCGCGGGCAGGTACAGCTAGACGCGAATATAAAACAACCATACCGTACTAGGTTTGAAAATACAGGTGTGGGGGGGTGGGTAAACGAGCTTTGTCTGTGTAAGACAGTGAGCTAACTGAGAGAGAGACTCGCATACGGCGAGCTACTCATGACACTCACCTGGGGAAGACAGTGAGCAAACGAGAGAGAGACTGAGACAACCTCCTCTCTTTGCTGTGT
>Ga0247741_1000391_pt1 | contig 25457 bp, 26 predicted proteins | sample UWRJL213509R2_FD_180945 | JGI IMG/M metagenome (GOLD analysis project Ga0247741, IMG submission 180945) | Plant litter microbial communities from Arlington Agricultural Research Station in Wisconsin, United States - UWRJ-L213-509R-2 | ecosystem: Environmental > Terrestrial > Plant litter >... | reverse complement strand
CACCAGGCAAAGTATCTCCCCACTTGCATCAGATTGTCGGAGGAGTAAGCAAACTCGTCCACCTTATCTCATTGTACAGCTACTAAATGTGGTAATATTCCTCCCAATTGTAGAATGCGTAAGTAACTAGACCGCTTGTCGCTTGATTATTGAATGCGATCCGTCATTCTTATAGATTCAATATTACCATGGATTCCCAAGCTAACGATCAATCCAAGGTGGCGACGTGTACGAGTTGTCAGTTCAAGGAAAACAAGTCGAACTACTGGACTGCTGTGTTATTCTTCAAGCACCCTAACGGCAGCTTCATACGGGTAAAGCATCCGTTAACTGTATTTCTCAGTTCACTGAGAGTCCTCCAACCAGGTTCCCCAAAAGCCAAATTTTGGCGTGGGCCCACTCAATGGTGGTATGACCGTTTACTATGTTCAAAACGGGAATGTTACTGCTCCTCCCAAGGTAATTTCCCAGCGTTTAACGATTTCAAAATATTTCTTCTCGCTGAACTCTCTCAGGGATTCCGGATGATCACAGGAAACGCTATGCTTCGCAGCACGAATACAAAGGCGCCGCCGAAAATCACCAGTTTCCGATGCTTCGGCGAAAACTGGTCCGATCCCAACACTACTCCTCAGCCACCCAGTGGAGGCATAGACACGGTTGAGCTTCCCACCAAATACTGTGCAGGTGGTGTTCGCGCCCAGACATACTTCCCCCAGTGAGGGAGTCGATTTATAACTTGAGGCGGAGTGCTTATTATTCTACAGGTGTTGGGACGGAGTCAACCCAGACAGTCCTGACCACACGGTATGTAGTATCAGCCGCCGCGGAGAGCGTTGCTGATAATTACACTTTGTAGAGCCACGTTGCCCACCCCATCGCGCCCTTGGATCCAAATACGGGTCTTCAACTTTACCGCGGCGTTTGTCCAGAAAGTCACCCCGTCAGGATCCCAATGCTTCTCTTCGAGACTATATGGGACACGAGCCCATTCAAGGACATATGGCCTACAGATGGTACCCAGCCCTTGGTTTACAGCATGGGTGATCCGTAAGCGAGCATATCTTCATCTTTCAGGTCTTCAACTTTACTGAGGGGCGAGTTTAGGACTGGATATGGACATCATGGCGATTACGCATTCGGATGGGAAGGCGACGCTCTCCAGAGAGCGATGGACAATTGCACTGCCTTTGACGGTGTTCCGTCGCACTGCACCGTACTCACCACTCAGTCAGACGACGAAGTCAACAAGTGCGTTCAGAAGTCCCAGGTCAACGAACAGACTGAAGGATGTAAGAATCTATCTCCTTAACTTGATATGCAAACTGACATCTTCATGCACACCAGACCTGCCCGCTCTTCCGGGGTGCAACCCCATTCAAGGTGGCCCAGATCCAGCAACAGCCATTCCAAACTGTGGTGCCCCAACAACTACGGGCGGCTTTCCCACTGGCCCTACTTCCCCACCCTCTGCCTGATGTGAAAGTACTCAGGTTTCTGGTTTCTAAACCGACGTAGCGAGCTGACGTTGTATAAATTTACCTTTTGCTGAATATATCCCTCCACTATAAATCATTTCACCAAATTACTTCTTGTCACTTGTAACTTGAGTATCACTAGCCAGTGACCCGTGCTTTGCACGGTAGTAGTTCGCTTCACATTTCGTTTGAAAGCCAACGATGGTATTACGTGGATTAAAATACCAAGTACGAATGTATTGATTAAGCAAGGTAGGTCAAGGTATCTGCAGTGCCTTAGTGGTAAATATCGACTCAACTCTTGAATAGCCTCCTGGGTCTTTCAGCTTTGGCGCCAGATAAACGAGTGCGTACACCAGCCCTCACAATGCCTCAGGTACTCATCTGTAATGGAGGTCAGTCGCACATGTGTGAGAAGAGATCAAGGGTACACACCAGGAGATACTGATAGTCGCTCAAGGGAAAGCCTAATGAGGCCGCGTAGGTATACAATCGTCGCAGTCAGCGCACTACGCAATGAAGGTAATAAGCGTCGAATATCGAAGAGTGGACAAGGGGATGTTACCTGGATGTACTAGGAAAGAGATCCAACCAGCATCCAACCTCATTGAGTCGCTGGCGAATGGTGTCCGATCGCCTCGGGTATGGGCAGGCATGGCCATGACGGTGGTTGAAAACCGCAGTACTAGTACCACGCGGGGGCGTTTAGGCACTTATTTGAAGATCGATATCTAGTTCTTGTGTCCTCCATAGGATCCAAAGATAAGGGTGGATATTACGGCTGCTTTTTGGTGCCACTGTGTACACGAGTTAGCTTAAATGATATTGCATAAACAGGAATGGTCAAAGAAACTCACTGACGATTTTGCAAGTCGACTCATAGCTATAGCCCTCCAACCATAAACCACGTCCATCCATCCATTCATCCAACCTCCCACGTCTCCCTGCCTCTAAATCCATAAATTACTCCTCAGACCTCATGAAGAGCCATTTGAAGTATGGACCGACATATTCCTCATCAGCGTCGTCATCATTGTCTGGAAGATGGTGGTGGCAGATATTCATTCAGACGTAGGGTGATTGAGAAGCGGGCGTTTGTTCATATGCCGAAGGGTAGAGAGGCGGGGGTGTTGGTGGTCGTGTATTATGGGTCGCGTCGTCATTTTCCAAGAGCTTCGACTCGTCGTTTTGTTTGGCTTGGTCAGAACATGGCTGAAGAAAAACATGCCATCGTTTCCAAGGCATCGCTGGGGGGAGATTGGATGGAGTACGGCCATCGTATAGACAGCATTTGAGCGTACATGGTTCTGCCAGCGGCGTATGGCGGGTTCGAGGTACCAGGTGGATCGAAGATCATGGGCAAATTGGGTCGTCTGTAGCTTCCGTTGAGCTACCTCGCATTCCATTGAACCGTCTCTCATTCTGGTGAGTGTCCCGGGCGCGTGTGCAAATGCACAGCTCGAGAGATTTATGGGTGGAGCTCGAGGTGAGAACGGTGGCGATAGGTAACAAGGGATAAGCTTTGCAGAGTTCGCAGTTGGCAGTCCGAGTCAAGGAGGTAGCTGACGTGGAGCTCCGAGTAGACAATGGATCACCCGGTAGGATACAGACTGTGAGTTCAACTTGGCAATGGAACGCGACCAATGGTGTGTTAGAATCGCTGAAACGCGCTTCATCCTCAGAGCTCTCTCTGGGCCCGAGTTCGAACTTTCGCCGGTTGGCAGGATGGGCGAGATTTTCAGTCTGGGATCGGAGTCAAGGACTGGACATGAAAGAGGCGTACATATCTATAGGCAAGTATTGTCAGTTTCAGTTTTCAGTATAGAGGAAGCGTGAAGAGGGGAGGAGACTTACTAACCTCGGGCTTAGGCTCTTGAGATTTGAGACTGGTTACAACGTTGGTGTACAATGGGACCTTCTGCTTTCCGGAGACCAACGACCACATATGACCACAATCGACGACCAAAGGTCAAGAAACAAGCGCAAACCACCTTTGACCAGTGCTTCCGTTCGAAATCCGAATCCTAGACCATCGACTCCATTCCGAATGCGATCCCCTCTTAAATCCTGAGTCTCTGCCTCCCAAATCCTCCACCGAGGCATGCTTCATCCAAAAAATTCTCGGACTTCCGCCTCACCCAAATCATAACATTACGTCGACGCTATCCATGTTGGCGTCATTTTGGGTCAACTCCCCTTCCGTGCCAACATATGCGTCGCCGTCGAGACAGATCATTTTTGGGCCGTAGAGGACGACGGTTCACATGTTCAACGTTCAGGCCCAGGGCAGAAGCTGGTCTAGTGTGGTGATCGTGAATTGGATTCAACGAACGCGTTCAAGTAGGTTCAAGTTGGCCAAGGGAACAGCTAAGAAAATACATTGTGGGCGACATGGAGGTTCAACGTTCAACGACGAAATCTGTGACAAGTCACAATGAAAGCAGGGCTCATTTGGTCACTTAAGTTGAGCCTCCTGTTCACCAATCATTGAATCAATGCCCTAATAATATCACTACTGTGTGCGCCGGTCGTTTGAGTCTCCAGATAGTCTGGCGTCTGGCATGCGAACAAGACCTTCTCTCTCCCCACCATCTCACCAGCACCAAGACCGAGACTACTTCCCAATACTATCTCACTTTGACTACTCACAGATGTCCCAGATACCAAAGTCTCAACCGACAGCCAAGTCATCTTCCCTATTTCCCCAATTGCTGATGAAAGTCATCCCCTTGCGTCTTCGACGGCCTAAGGCTACGCGACATGAGCCCGCGATCATTAGTCCTACCAGGGCATCTTTCTGTGCATCGTCAATCGCCTCTAGCGATGGCGCTCCGCAATCGAGTGCTGCAAACGTGTCCCATGAACGCCTAGTACCAGCCCCGGGTACTGAGTTCGCCGTCAATTCAAAGAAGACCTTTGGGAGCCAGGCTCTAGATTACACCAATGTTTTGGGCACAGCCTTGACACCCTTAGTAGAGGCAATTCCTGTTTTTGGGACCCCACTGAAAGCTGCGATTGGCGGATTGCTTGGTATTCTGACCATCGTTGATGTGAGTATTTCTTTAATAAATCTCGACGGAATTACATTTACTCATGCTGACATGTAGAAAATATCCCAAAATGAGCAGGCGCTCAAAGCGTTGACCTCAAAACTTCGCTGGCTTCTGAATGAAGTCGACACTTTACCAGAAGCATCGTCATCCAGAACGCTGCGGCTTCAGCAAAATATGATTCTGTATTTATTGGCACTTTCGCTCGGTGAAAACTCACTAATGCGATATCTAGGCAGCTGATACATACTTCCAATGAGCTGGAGGAGTTGAAGTCCTTGCACAAACTGAGGCACGCGACCATCTCGCAGATCCTCTCTCAGTGCACGCAAGATATTATGTTCTATTTAACTACTTACTCGGTACACCCAGCTCTGGCCTACGGTACTTAGATCAGGTGCTTAATTTTTTTTTTGCAGGCTCTAACACTCATGGACATGAGCGCGACAAATCCAAAGGCGACTGTCTGCGTATCAGCAGATGTAAAGCTCATCGATGCGACTGGACGCCCATTTTCCATCTCTATCGACTACGCAGGTTCATTGGAAGTAGGTCCTCATGATGTGCAATACACGGATCGACTCAGGGCGTTAACATGTTCACCCAGCAATTAAAAGCAGCCGTACGGGTACTTTTCATGAAAAAAGAAACACCCGAAGATCGCACCCTCATCCGATTTATTGACAAAGGGATGTATGACCTCTGCGTGGACACAGGTGACGAAGTGATCCAGATGACGGATGAAGTCGGGTTCGAGAGAAGTCGAGGGCTAAATACGAAATTCGTCATGAGGGTGGTATTGACGGAGGAAGCGAAAAGAGAGGATTTCATAAGAAAGAAGAGGTTCAACACCTATAGGTGCCCCCGTTGCAAGAAGGAGACTAAAGTTGAGCAAGGCTCCGTCAGTGCTTCTATTGATTGGTATGATTTTCTTTTTGCGGACTATTATCTCTCTCGCCGGACACCTAAACTCGCCGTCAAGTGCCAATGATTGCGGCGCACGGTTTCAGGCAACAGATTTCGCCAGGGGTAAAACCGTAGACAAGAACGTGGATCAAGACATCGAGTTGTGGTTGATCCGGAATATCCACATCAAACAGTTTGTGTGTCTCCTTTGACTTACGCTTGAGGGGATTTGACTGATGAGTCATCGTAAATGTTTTGCAGAAACCACTGGTGCGATCTACTATTCTGACCATGATTGTGGACCTTGTATTCTGATCCGTGGCGGCGGATCCTGTCAGGGTGTGCGTGAATTTTTTTGAAATGTGTCTTTCAACCTGTTGTGGCTTATTTCATCTTTTAGCAAGTGGGTAGTCTACTCTCGGAACTGCTCCCTGAATTGCTGACCCCGACATGGTTGATATGGACTCTCAGCTTGTGCGTGGATTTTTCCCAAAGTTACTCACTCGACTGCTGATCCCGACGTGGTGGATTTGGTCTTTCAGAGTGTGCGTAATTTTGCGTGAGATATATTTCCTCAGTTGCTGATCCCGAACTGTTCCCTTTGAATTCTCAGGTTGTGCGTGGTTTGCTTTCAAATCTACTCACTGAATTGTGGTTGATATGGACCCTCAGGATGTGCGTGGTTGGCTCAAATACACTACCTCAACTGCTGACCCTGACATGGTGGATTTGGTCTCTCAGGAAGTGCGTAATTTCGTCTCAAATATATTTGCTTGACTGCTGATCCCGAAATGGTCCCTTTGAACTCTCAGTTTGTTCGTGGTTTAATTTCAAATATACTCACTGAATTGCTGGATCTGACATGGTTGATTTGGACCCTCAGGAGGTGTGTGGTTGACTCTCATATCTACTTGGCACCGAATTATTGACTCCAACATGGTTGATTTGGACTCTCAGGGAGTGCGTGGTTTCGTTTCAAATCTACTCACCATATTGCTGACTCTGGCATGATTAATTTGGACTCTCAGCGAGTGTGTGGTTGACTCTCAAATCTACTTACCAAATTACTGACCCCGACATGGTTGACCCGGACTCTCAGGAAGTGCGCAATCTTGTCTCGGATCTACTCACCAAATTGCTGACTCTGACATGGATGTTTTGGACCCTCAGGCTGTATGTGGTTGACTCTCAAATCTACGTATAGGATTGACCTCGATATTGTTGATTTGGAATCTCAGGCAGTGCGTGGTTGACTCTTGAATCTAGTACTGACTGAATTGCTGACCCAACATGATTGATTTGGACTCTCAGATTGTAGGTGGTCGAATCTTGAATCTACTCACCGAATTGCTGACTCCAACATGGTGGATTTGGTCTCTCAGGATGTGCGTTGTTTCGTCTCAAATTTAGTAACTGGATTGCTGACACTAACATGGTTGATTTGGACTTTCAGATGGTGCGTAGTTGAATAGTGAATCTACTGACTGAATTACTGAACCTGACCATGGTTGATTTGGACTCTCAGATTGTGCGTAGTTGATTCTCATTAAATTGCTGACTCTAACATGATTGATTTGGACTCTCAGCAAGTGCGCGGTTTTGTCTCAAATCTACTGACTGAATTGCTGACCCTGACACGGTTGATATGGACTCTCAGGCAGTGCGTAGTTGACTCTCAAATCTAGTACCGACTGAATTGCTGATCCTGACATGGTTGATTTGGACTCTCAGCAAGTGCGTGGTTGAATCGTGAATCTACTGCTGACTCTGACATGGTTGAATTGGTCTCTCAGGCAGTGCGCCATATCATCTCAAATCTACCAGCTGAATTGCTGACCCTAACATGGTTGATATGGACTCTCAGAAAGTGTGTGCTCGACTCTTGAATCTAGTACTGACTGGATTGCTGATCCCGACATGGTTGATTTGGAATGTCAGGAGGTGCGTAGTTGCCTCTCGAAGCTATCAACTACATTGATGGCCCCAAAATGGTTAATTTTGACTCTTAGATTGTGCGTCATTGCCTCTCCAACCTACTCATCGAATTGCTGACTCTGACATGGTTGATTTGGACTCCCAGGAAGTGCGCGGTTTCGTCTCAAATATGCTAACTGAATTGCTGACCCCGCGTGGTTGACTTGGGCTCTCAGAAAGTTCGTGATTTGCTCCCAAATCCACTCACTCAATTGCTGACCCAGCATGATTAATTTGGACTCTCAGCTTGTACGTGGCTTGCCCTCAAATCTCCTCGCCCGATTTCTGACCCCCGAGGTTGATTTGGTATCTCAGATGGTGCGTGGTTTGCTCTCGAATCTTCTCACTCAATTGCTGACCATGACATGGTTGATTTTGGACACTCAGCAAGTGCGTAGTTACCTCTCGAATCTACTCCCTCAATCGCTGACTCCGACATGGTTGATATGGACTATCAGAATTTGGCTCTCGAATCTACTCACTCAACTGCGGACTCGCGCATAGTTGATCTGGACTCGGAGAATGCATGTCGTTTCCTCTCGAATCTAACTGCATGATTTCTGACCATTATGGGTAACTTCGTCTCTCAGGACTCGGAGTGGGAGGTGCGTAGTTTTCTCTTGAATTTTCTCCCTCAATTCTAACCATATAATTTGAATTCCCAGGACGTGCGTGGTTTCCTTTCAAATATACCCACTAGGTTGCTGACTCTCTTGTGGCGAATTCTTTCGACTTCCAGGAAGTGCGTGGTCTCCTCTCTGGTCTGCTTCCTGGATGGCTTAATGCGACCTGCAGGACTGGGCCTCTCAGGAAAGTGATGATGACCTCATCGAGTCCAATTCCAACCTCGACAGCGTGCGTGGTTGCATGTTAAATCTTACTTCTAATGTCTACCCAACATCTGACCAATCGTCCGATTGGGCTCTCAATGTGTGGCTTTACTGAGCTATGATCTATGGTTCATCCTCATCTAACCCACCTTCAGGTACCGTACTTTCGCCTCGTTTGGACAGAGGTACTAATTATTATGTTCCTCAGTTTCAGAATCCTACCATATAGAGTTAGCGGTGAAGAGCACTATGGCTCCTTTTACCTAACGGCCCTCTCGACTGGTTAGTTCTAACGGTGGAGTAGAATATAGCACTCATCTCGCCATCTGTAGGCAGGATATCAGTACGCCTTACTGGACGGAGCAAGATACAACTGTGTGGTGGATGTGTAGAGTGGGGTCCAGATTTCTGCGGACACTGGGTCAGTTGTACGTCGAAGCTGGAAGCGAACAACAGTTGTATTACGATGCCTAGTTGGAGAGAGAATTGGAGGATTTTGTGTCTGGAGCCTCCCAAGATTCTGTCTGACTCGACTCGGCAAGCCTTTGAAGAGACTGAATATATCCCGGATACACCACAACGTTCCCTTTGGTTGTTCAAAAGGCACTGTTTTACATCTACAGTCATATACAGAAGTCCAGTAGTTGTCGCTTATACTATCACTTGGTGAGTTTCTCGCAGCCTGGGAGCTTCGACTTCAACATGAAGGAGACTTGCATGTTGCACTTCTACCGAGGTGATGTGCTGATTCCTCATATTTCGAGATTTTTTACTCATAGAGAGGATGTGAATCCGTTCAGAAGCTAAATCATTGCCTGATCAGCGTTGCTAGTATACATGCACAACCGGAGCATAGAGTTGGATAGGAAATGTCAATACTGAGTATGTGAGATCAAAATCATGAACTAAAGAGGTCAGCTCGTCAAGCAGAGTAGCCAAGAGTAAATGTGGACGAGACAAATTCACTCCGGCTGATTGACCAGAGTACGAGGCACTTCCTGTAACTTGCAAGTAGTAAGAGGAAGGCCACATACGAGTACGGACGCCTCCAGACATCCAGGTGACAGAATGGGGGCTTGATAAGAGTCTGCAGAAGTGAAGATACGCTCTATTCAATCAGCATAGAATATTCATGAGAAGGCCTACTAGCGTGCAATGCTGTGATACAAAATTGAGGGTGTTGAAAGGGTCGCTGATCGAGATCAGTTGTGCGTGGGAACATAATGCTCCACTTGTTTATAAGTACTCGCACACCGCGACTACGATGGCCCGACTCACCCAACACGTTGCATCACGCGAAACGACTCGAGCTCTTCTGATACCCTCGCCTCGTCGCCCTTCCTGAAGTCCATCCTGAAGCCGAAGCTTTGAATGCCCGTAGCAACAAGTTCGTTTCTTCCCCTCTCCCTCTTTTCATGCACGATCTAACAATCTTCACTAGTCCTGCTCTATTCTTCGGGCCCAAGCTCCCTGGTGTCTATGCTGATCAAACCTGAGTTCTGCGTCCCGTCAACAGGTCAGTCTACCCTCAAAATAAGGACGGCTCATGCCACACCATACCTTAAATAGCTGGCTCGCCACCTTGAAGCTCTTCGACATATAGCATACGTTATCCACGAAAGCCGATTTTCAGAGGGTTTTGGAAACGAGGCGGCTGCACACTCTCAAGATCTGAAGTGCTCCTGCATCGCCAGTCGAGTCTTCGACTGCCCACCTCTCCGCTGCCTGCCTGTGTGACGGTTCGGGCTTCTCGCGTCCCGCTCTCATTCTCACATCCGTAAAATAACGCGTCTTCCGATCTCCGCCACAATCCTCGACCCATGCATGACCCTCCTCCGCGCCAATGGCCATTGCGTCCATTCTCCGAGTCTTCTCATTTCCAACCCCTTACTACACCCTCTGCCATCTCTTCAACGCCAGAAGCGCCGCCGGAAGCTGTCAGAGGCCTACCCGTTCGATTGTGGAAGCTTTGAAGCTCCTGCAGCAGCGTCGGACCTCGGCTTAGGAACCCCATCGACCCATCGATAGCTCGAAAGGGGATTCACTCCTGTACTCTAGCCAGTGCCAAGGCAGCGAAGTGCAGGTTCGTCTATCTCATCCTTTCCCTTTGTTCCTTCGTCCTCTTTTCATATACCCATCCTAATTACCTATCTTCCAGGCTCGTCTCTTCCAGATCAAGTCGACGATCCCAATCTCAGACCGCAACAATTCGGCTCTTCTGCCAGCGTTCAGTCCAACACCAAACTCATCCCATTTCCTCGGTCATTGTCCCAAACGGATGTACCAGGCGGCAAACACTTGACGCTTGACGTTGATCGCCTGCGATCACCACCTGCTAGATGTCATGGTCACTTGCCAAGACTACTTCATCGACTCCCGAGTTGGCACATATACCAACGTTAATGTATGGCTGACACCAGTAGAAACACTGACGAGGCCTCGAACTCCCCAATCTGGTCATTGGCCAAAAGTTCAAACCACACTCTGGGTTATGAGGCCCAAGGGTCTTGAGCGCAAGATTTTGATCAGGAAGGGATGCAGTGTTCTAGGATGCAGTGTTCGGGGGAGAGGTAGAGGTCCAGGATTTTGATTTGGAAGGGAAGGAAGTGGATTCTGAACGGAGATGAAGCATTTGCACTTGCAGTTGCATTTAGATCTAGAATGGAGGTACCAGGCTGTCTGAAGGTCTGACGGTTGGCACCTGGTGGTAGTTGGTCGTTGGAAAGCAGAAGGTCGCATTATTGAATCGGGGCCTGAGTAATGAGTGAGTATACCTTCCTCTATGCTTCTGTACTAAAAACTAAAATCAATGATACTATAGATCAAGACATCTCCGAGTCTACTCCACGACCCCGATCACAGGGGGTAACACACCGCCGTTCCAACCAATTGAGAACTGAGAATTAGGACTGCATTTTGCCGAGATATCAAGCATCACTACCGATACACCATCTCCTAAGATCTTCCAACCTGCAAAGTCGCTCGTTTGGACCTTGAGGTGAGACGGGAGGAGAAAGAGAGAGGAACAAATGAAGAGAGAGGATAATCGTAGTTGACGCAGAGGCGCTCAAGGCATGTGCGGAATGGATCCTGTCGTGCGGTATCGAACACTCGAGATCGCGAGTTTCACAAGTTAGGGGTCGTATGCCTCAGGAGGCCACCGATCTCGTACGTATACGTCTGTTGATGTGTGATAAGTAATTCCTGTCAGCCGCAAGAGTTGATAAATTTCTTCGTGCAAAGCGTTCTCGCACTGAGCTGGTAGGCCGCAGTTTCCAATGGGCATCGTTGTCAATGCCTTTAAAAATTTGGCTAAAATTGTCATATAAATGGGAAACTGTCTCTGTAAATTTTTTGACGTTCTAACATTTCTAACATGGGTTTTGGGGGTCATTTTGGCCCCAGTGTTAATAACATGTTATTAACACACATTTTCTAACAATGACTTAGAAATTCATCTACTCGAGTATTTCTCACGGAACCACACATTTTGTCGACGCTGTCCCTATGCTAGAATGCACCATTTCTCTCCCACCCACCTCACCAGCACACTGCTTCGCAATGTCTTACTCGCAGATACCAAAGCCTCAACCAACAACCAAGTCACCTTTTCTGTTTCCTCAGTGGCTGAGAGGACTCACTCAACGGCGCAAGATCGATGCTGCGGGACAAGAGTCTGCAACTATCACTCTTGCCTCCAGACCTCTCTGCGCATTCCCAATTACTTCTAGCAATGCCGTTCTGAAATCGAGCGCTGCGAACGGGTCTCATGGACACTTAGCGCCAGCCCCAGGCATCGAGCTCGCCGTCGATTCAAACTGGAGCCGCGCTCGGGATTACACGAATGTTGTTGGCACCGCCCTAGCACCCTTCGTGGGGACAATTCCTATCATTGGGGCCCCGCTGAAAGACGCGATTGGTGGATTGCTTGGTATTCTGACCATCGTTGAGGTGAGTACGAAGTGTCTAAGACGGCATCTTACTCATGAGGGCATGCAGAAAATATCGCAAAATGAACAGGCCCTAAAGGCACTGACCACAAAACTTCGCTGGCTTCTCAATGAAATTAGCACTCTGCCAGAAGCGTCGTCATCTAGAACGCTACAGCTTCAGCAAAATATGATTTTGTATTTTATTGTTACTTTCATTGCTGAAATGTCACTGAGTGGTATGTAGGCAGCTGAGACATACTTCCACGGAGCTTGAGAAGCTACAGACCTTGCGCAAAGTGAGGTACACGACGATCTCGCAGATCCTCTCTCAGTGCACACAAGACATCATGTTTTATTTGACTACTTACTCGGTATATCAGATTCTTATTTAGTGTATATCACCATTTATAGTGTGTTTTTACAGGCTCTAACACTCATGGACATGAGCTCGAAAAATTCAAGGGCGACAGTCTGGGTATCAGCAGATCTGAAGCTCATCGATGCGACTGGACGTGAATTTCCCATCTCCATCAACTACGCAGGATCACTGGAAGTAAGTACCTCTTCGTCGTGACGTTCAGGTTGTTGACATTTCATCTAGCAATTCCGAAAGGCTGTGCGGCTTCTTTTTGACAATAAAAAGTCCCCAGAAGACCGCACCCTCGTCCGTGTTATTGACAAAGGGATGTATGACCTCTGCGTGGACACAGGTGACGAAGTGATCCAAGTGACTGACGAAGTCGGGTTCGAGAAAAGCCGAGGGCCAAATACAAAATTTGTCATGAGGGTGGTATTGACTGAGGAAGCCAAGCGAGAGGATATTACGAGGAAGAAACATTTGAACACATATATGTGCCCTCGTTGCAAGAAAGAAACTAAAGTTGAGCAAAGGTCCGCAAGCGCTTCAATCGATTGGTATGATTTTCCAGCTGTAGCCTATGATCTCTCTCGCTAACATCTAAACTGACCGTCAAGTGCCAATGATTGCGGTGCCCGATTTCAAGCAACAGACGTTGCCAGAAGTAAAACTGCAGACAAGAGCACGGATAAAGACATTGAGTTGTGGTTGATCCGCAATATCCATGTCAAACAGTTTGTTCGTCTCCTTTGATTTGTTCTCGAGAAGCTTTGACCGATGAGCCGTTGTTATTTTCCACAGGAACCAAAGGTGCGAAACATGATCAAAGTGTCGAATCTACTCTGACCGTGACATGGTTGATTTGGACTCTCAGCTTGTGCGTGATTTGCTCCCAGATTTACTCACTTGATTTCTGACCACGACATGGTTGATTTGGACTTTCAGCAAGTCCGTGATTTGCTCTCACATCTACTGACGGGATTTCTGACCTTGACATGGTTGATTTGGACTTTTAGCTTGTGGGTAATTTGCTCTCAAATCCACTGACTCAATTTCTGACCGTGACATGGTTGATTTGGACTCTCAGTTGGTGCGTAATTTGCTTTCAAATCTACTCACCGGATTCTGATCACGACATGGTTGACTTGGACTCTCAGATTGTGCGTGATTTGCTGTCAATTCTTACCCCCTGATGTCTGATCATGACATGGTTGATTTGGACTCTCAGGGAGTGCGTGGTTTGCTCTCAATTTTATTTCCACGATTTCTGACCGCAACATGGTTGGTTTGGACTTGCAGGATGTGCGTGATTTGCTCCCACATCTACTGACACGATTTTTTACCATGACCTGGTTGATTTGAGTTCTCAGCCTGTGCGTGAATTGCTCTCAAATCTACTGACCCGATTTCTGACCGTGACATGGTAGATTTGGGACTCTCAGCTCGTGCGTGATTTGCTCTCAGACCTACTCACTCAAATTTCTGACCGGGACCTGGTTGATTTGGACTTTCAGGATGTGCGTGATTTGCTCTCACATCTACTCACCTGATTTCTGACCGTGACATCATTGATTTGGGCTTTCAGTATGTGCGTGATTTGCTCTGAAATCTAGGGACCAGATTTCTGACCGTGACATGTTGATTTGGCTCTCAGTATGTGCGTGATTTGCTCTCACATCTACTCACCCGATGTCCGACCATGGCACGGTTGATTTGGACTCTCAGGCAGTGCGTGATTGGCTCTCACATCTACTGACCAGATTTCTGACCGTGACACGGTTGATTTGAACTCTCAGCCTGTGTGTGATTTCCTCTCAAATCCACCTACCCGATTTCTGACTGTGACATGGTAGATTTCAGACTCTCAGCTTGTGCGTGATTACTCTCAGATCTACTCACTCGATGGCTGACCGTGGCATGGTTGATTTGGACTCTCAGCCTGTGCGTGATTTGCTCTCAAATCCATCTATCCGATTTCTGACCGTGGCATGGTACAAGTATAGATTTCGGACTTTCAGGTAGTGCATGATTTGCTCTAACATCTACTGACCCACTTTCTGAATGTGACATGGTTGATTGGGCTCCCAGCCTGTGCGTGATTTGCTCTCAAATCCACCTACCCGGTTTCTGATCATGACATGGTGGATTTCGGACTCTCAGCCAGTGCGTAATTGCTCTCATATCTACTCACTCGATTTCTGACCGCAACATGGTAGATTTTGGGCTTTCAGGATGTGCGTGATTTGCTCTCACATCTACTGACCCGATTTCTGACCGTGACATGGTTGATTGCGCTCTCAGCCTGTGCGTGATTTTCTCTCAAATCCACCTATTCGATTTCTGACCGTGAGGTTGATTTTTGACTCTCAGTATGTGCGTGATTGCTCTCAGATCTACTCACCCGATGTCTGACCGTGGCATGGCTGATTTGGACTCTCAGCTTGTGCGTGATTTGCTCTCACATCTACTGACACGATTTCTGACCGTGGTATGGTTGATTTGGGCTCTCAGTATGTGCGTGATTTACTCTCAGATTTAGAGACCAGATTTCCGACTGTGACATGGTTGATTTGGACTCTCAGTCTGTGCGTTATTGCTCTTAAATCTATTGTTATGGTTTCTAACCTTGTTCCGGCTCATTTTGACTTTCAGTGGGTGCGCAGTTCTTCTCTGCTATTACTTGCATGGCTCAACACAGCCTGCATAAATTTGCCTCTTAGGCACTGGATACCAACTCTGTTGAGTCTGATTTCATTTTCGACAGCGTGCGTAATTATGCCGAATCTTCCTCCCTATATTTATAATCTGATTGACTATCTGACTGGATTCTCCTGTGTATGGCTCACCTCCAAGTTATGAACTCTGATTCGTCGTCATCTAACCCACCTTCAGGTACTGTACTTATAATTATTTTGTGTTTCGGTTTTGACTATCGAATGGCTCAGCTTCAGGATGCTATCACGCTGGCAGCGTCAGCAATCAAGACCACTCAAGCATCTCTCACTTAATGGCACTTTCCTTTGGTTAGTTCTGCCAGTTCAGTGGAATTTAGCGCTTATCTTGTCATCTGTAGGTGGTATATCAGTGCGTCCCGCTGAGCAGGGCAAGATGCGACGGTCGTGGTGGTTGTGGAGTGGGGTGTGATGGCCAGTTCCAGAGATTGGGTTGTTTATGCGTCGAATCTGGAAGCCAGGACGGTAGTTGTATAACGCTGCAGAGTTAGAGGGAGAATTAAACAACTTCGCGTCCATGTCCAAAAGTACAATTGTCAATGTCGTCGCTTACATCCACACGCGGTGAATTCTTGCAGAGTGGACAGAGAAATTCACTGATGGCAATTGCAGGATTCGGCCAAGCATCGACCTTGGCTAACAGTCCATTGGAATCGGCAGAAAGTATGAGAAGACGTGCTGGAGTGCACTGTTGTGATAAGAGATTGGGAGTGCGAGAAGGCCATACTGAGTAGTGGCATGCTTGAGGAAGGAAGGAAGGAAGTGCGTCTGCGTGCGGCATATTGCCCGTTGTACAACAACGATACAAGTGATGTGAAACCAAAACCAAGTCTCTTCGGGGAGAAGATTCTGGCCACCTCTCCACTGCCCGTCTGCGTGACGTTTCTGGCTTTTCGTGTCCCGCTCTCATTCTCACTGCATCCGTAAATAACGCGTCTTCCGAACCCGTTCTCCACCACAATCCACGATCCATGCATGACCCTCCTCCGCACCAATGGCAATTGCGTCCCTTCTCCGAGTCTTCTCATTTCCACCACCTTACTACACCCTCTGCTATATCTTCAACACCGAAAGCGCTACCGGAAGCTGACAGAGGCATGCCCATTCGATTGTGGAAGCTTTGAAGCTCCTACCGCAGCGCTGGACCTAGGCTTAGGAAGCCCATCGACCTATCGATAGCTCGAAAGGAGGATTCACTCCTGTACTCTAGCTAACTTTAGGGCATTGAAGCGCAGGTTCGTCTGTCTCATCCTTTTCCTTTGTTCCTTTGTCCTCTTTTCATATACCCATCCTAATTGCCTATCTTCCAGGCTTTGTCTCTCCCAGATCAAGTCGACGATCCCAATCTTAGACTGCAACAATTCGGCTGTTCTGCCAGCGTTCAGTACAATACCAATCACATCCCATTTCGTTGGACATCCCAAACGGATGTACCAGGCAGCAAACACTCGACGCTCGACGTTCATCGCCTGCGATCACCACCTGCTAGACATCACAGCCACTTACCCCAACTTCATCCTCCCGAGTTGGCGCATATACCAACGTCAATGTAAGGCCGACGCCGGTAGAAACACTGGCGAGGCCTCGAACTCCACAGTCCGGTCATTGGCCAAAGGTTCAAACCAGCCTATGAGGTCCTAGGGTCTCGAACGCAGGATTTATGATCTAGAAGGGATTTGAGTTCGGGGGAGAGGTAGAGGTCGAGGTTTTTGATTTGGAAGGGAAGGAAGTGGATTCGGAACGGAGGTGGAGCATTTGCACTTGGATCTAGAATGGAGGTACTGGGCTGACATGGTTGGTGGTTGGTAGAAGATCTGGTGGCCTCTGAAAATCTGGTGGTTGGCACCTGGTGGTCGTTGGTCGTTGAGAAGCAAAGGGTTGCATTATCGAATCTGGGCTTGAGTAATGAGTGAGTATATCCTCCTCTATTCCCCTGTACCAAAAACTATGATCGATGATACTATAGATAAAGACATCTCTGGCTCTACTCCACGACCCCGATCACAAATCGAGAACTAAGAACTGGGTCCGCTTTTTTTCCGAGTTCTAAAGCACCCCTGCCGGTACACCATCTTCCAAGATCTTCTAACCTGCAAAGTCACTCGTTTGGACCTTGAGGTGAGACGGGAGGCGAGATGGAGAGAGGAACAAGGAGAATTGTAGTTGACGCAGAGGCGCTCAAGGCATGTGCAGGATAGATCCTGTCGTATGGAACACTGGAGGACAGACTGAGATCGCAAGTTTTGCAGGTTAGATACATTACGGATCGGTAGGGATGCTGAAAATTCCCAGCGAAAATTCGATCTCACTTTCAGTTTGCTGGAGGATCGAACGTTCCGGCCTAGTGAGGTGTCTTAGACCGGGGCTGATGAGGATCGTCGATTTTAGTTTGAGTACAGAGGGAGAGGGAATATTTATTAACCTGCAGTTCAGGCTATCAGGCTTCGTTGATTGGAGGGTAAGCTGTTCAGGTTATAGTTTTTGCTTTTGAGTTCGGCATCGGAGTCGCGACGCAGAGAGGGGAGGCAACAATACTCAATCCTTCAAAGTGGAGGTGGTAGCCTAGAGGAGGAACGCGGTTGGTGAGGAGAGGGAGTCATGTTTGCCAAGGATTGTTGGATTGAGGGAGAGCGGGTTGAAGACAACGGAGAGTTTGAGCGCTGTTAGGGTCAGCAGCCAATGTCAACGCCCATCCACACGTCAACGTCTCAACTGCCATACATGAGGCCGTTCGTTCTCTTGTCTGGCGTCTGGTGTCCCCCACCATCTCACTAGCACCAACGCTACTGTGCAATATCTTACTCACAGATGTCGCACATACCCATGTCTCAGCCGACACCTTCCCCGATTTCTGAGTGGCTGAGGAGACTCATCCAAACGACCAAGATCGATGCTACGGGACAAGAGTCTGCGATCGTTAGTCTCGCCACCACATCTCTCTGTGCATCATCGGTTGCCTCTAGCGCCGTCGTTAAATCGAGCGCTACGATCGTGTCTCGCGGACAACTAGCGCCAGCGCCGGGTACCAAGTCCGCCGTCGACTCAAAGATGACCGTTGGAAGCCGCGCTCTCGATTACACCAATGTTGTGGGCACCACTTTAGCACCCTTTGTGGGGGCAATTCCTGTCATTGGAGGCCCGCTGAAAGACGCGATTGGTGGATTGCTCGGTATTCTGACCATCGTAGATGTGAGCGTGAAGTCTCTACGGTGGCATCCTACTCACACTAGCACGCAGAAAATGTCCCAAAACAAACAGGCCATCAAGGATTTAACCTTCAAACTTCGCGAGCTTCTCGATGAAATCAACAGTTTGCCAGAAGCGTCAACACCTAGAGCGTTGCAGCTTCAGCGAAAAATGATTTTGTATTTATGATTTCTACTCTTTAAAACCTGACTAATGTGGTATCTAGGCGGCTGACGCATACCTCGACCGAGCTTGAGAAATTGAAAACCTTGAGCAAAGTGAGGCACGAGACTGTCTTGCAGATCCTCTCCGAGTGCAAGGAAGATATCCTGTTTTATTTGACTTCTTACTCGGTATGTCAAGCCTTCACTTGCAGTACTTATATCATGTACTCATGATGTATTTTTACAGGCCCTAATGCTCATGGATATGAGCTCGGTGAATCCAAGGACAACAGTCTGTGTATCGGCGGATCTGAAGCTCATCGATGCGACTGGACGCGAATTTCCTATTTCTATCCACTACGCAGGCTCACTGGAAGTAAGTACACTTCCTCGTATAATGCGCAATACACAGCTAGAGTCGGGCGTTAACATCTTCATCTAGCAATTCAAAGGAGCCGTACGGCTCCTCTTTATAGACAAAAAAACCGCAGAAGATCGCACTCTCATCAGTTTTATTGACAAGGAGATGTACGACCTCTGTGTGGACACAGGTGACGAAGTGATCCAGGTGACCGACGAAGTTGGGTTCGAGAAACGTCGAGGGCCAAATACGAAGTTCGTCATGAGGGTGGTATTGACTCAGGAAGCTAAACAGGAGGACGATACGAGGGGGACATCGTTCAACACATATAGGTGCCCTCGTTGCAAGAAGGAGACTAAAGTCGAGAAACGGTCCATTAGCGCTTCCATTGACTGGTATGATGTTCCTGTTGTATGCTACGGTTTCTCTCGCTGACATCTGACCTCTCTGCCAAGTACCAATTGCGGCGCACGATTTCAGGCAACGGATGTCGCCAGAGGTAAAACCGCAGGCAAGGACGCGGACCAAGACATTGAGCTGTGGTTGATACGCAATATTCACATCAAACAGTTTGTGCGTCTCCTTTGATCTTCTGGTGGATCTACCCTTAGATTTCTTATTCTTCGTTGGATTAACTTGACTCTCTCAAATCTGATTTTCCGACACTAACATGATTTATTTGGACTCTCAGAAAGTGTGTGGTTTCTTCTTGAATATGCTCACTCGATTTCTGACCCCAACTCGAATATGGTTGATTTGGTTTCTTAGCCTCAAGAGCAAGATGAGGATCTAAGACCCACTGCCAGCGGCTCGCGTTCTCCGCCGCCACCGACTACGGAAGATGGAAGCCCAATACTGTTCTACGGTGGGTTGTTATATCATGGCTGCACTTCGTGTCCTCAGCGTTTGGTGCATTCATGAAACATGTCTAACGACTTTTGCAGTGCGTGCTCTGTATGATTACACTGCTATAATCGAGGAAGAGTTTGACTTCCGAGATGGTGATATCATCGCTGTGACCTCAACATCAGATGATGGCTGGTGGACAGGCGAACTGCTAGACGAGACACGCCGGGAAAAGGGCCGTAATGTCTTCCCATGCAATTTTGTTTGCTTGTTCTGATAGTTCACTGTATGACTATGGGATCAATCTTTTATGATATATAATGCTCAATGATGTCCCTCATTTATGACCCATGTTGGTTTTAAATACTACATCATAGTAATCTTATGCTGTCGAACCTTACGGTTCTAATGACACCAATACTACCCATGGTGAATGTTGCTGAATTGTTATTCCATATACCCTGAGCCGTTGACCCACAATTCCAGAAATGCATAGCGATGATGAGACGGCCATCAAATGGCGTCTACTATTGTTGGAAAATTCACAAAGAGTTAAACAATCTAGTACCTGGTTCCAGATACCAGTTGGATTGAAGGTGATGGACGAATCAGGGTCGCCGCCTGTCCTATTGAGCCGTCTGTAGTTTTGGTTGAGCCATCCTGCATTCAGTTGAGTCGTAAGTATCCCAGTTTGCAGGGTGCAACTGTGTGACTCGAGGGCCATATGGCTGGAGCCCGAGGAAAGAAGGGAGGCGACAGGTAATGAGAGATGGACGTTGCAGAGTTTGTAGTTGGGAGTCCAAGTGAAGGAGGTAGTTGACGCAAAGCAAAAGCAACGAATCATGCCATACGGATCGCGAGTTTGACTTGGCAATGGAACATGACCAATGACGTGCTAGAGGCGGTAAGAAGCGCTGTTCAGAGTTGTCTAGAGTCCGATGTTCAGACGTTTGCCGGTTGGCGGGATGAGCGGCCAAGGATTGGAGTCGTAGACTGGACCTGGACCTGGAAGAGGTGTCCATAGCCTATATGTGAGGATCGACATCGTTAGTTTTAGTTTTAGTATAGAGTAAGAGGGGGTGCTAACCTCAGGCCCTTCGAAGAACCTAGACCTCATGGCCAGATTGTGGTTTGAACCTTTGACCGGACCCTGAAATTTCAGGGCAACATCAATCCTGCTATCGGTTTCGGTGTTACATTGGGCCAATGTTGCTGGCTGCACCAACTTCGGCGTCTACCAGTCCTGATTGGATGAGGGTCAGTACTGTGTATGGGCTGGGATGGGTTCCTTACAGATCGCTGATGTCAATTTCTAGGAGAAGAAAAATGTCGACGCGTACAAAGCCAGCATCAAGGCGCAACTCTCTCGTGCGGGCCTCATCCGCGGTCAACAAAGACACAACCCTTTGTTAGTCCCTTCACAGAGGGAACAAGAGCGGCCACATGGGAGTCAACAAAACACATCCTCAAAGGAGACTGGAATAGCAGAGCCCATGCCAAGTCTGTGATAGTACTTAGTCACAGACAAAAGAAAGGATATCGAGAACATGCACTACGGCACTAGAAGAAGCGGACCATACCTTGAGCAGTTATGCCTTCCAGTAAAAAGCCTGAAAAAAACTTGTACGCAAGTGTATAACCACCGCAGTCGACGCTTCCAAATCCATGATTTAATCCTGGCCTCATAACGGGCCATATGAAGCATGAGCATCGACATCGTCGTCGTCTGGCAGATGGTCATGGCAGATGTTCGTTCAGGCGCTGAATGATTGAGAAGCAGGCATTTGTTCATATGCCAAAGGCTAGAGAGGTGGGCGGGCGGATGGTCGTGTATTATGGGTCAAGTCGTCATTTAGCAAGGGCATCGAGTCATCGCTTGGCTTGGAATGAGTGTGGCTGGAGAGAGACGTGCTATCGCTTCCAAGGTTTCGCTAGAGGGAGCTTGGACGGAGTATAACCATTGAATATACAATGTTCAGGCGTTCAAGCGCACATGCTTCTACCAGTGGTGCATGGCGGATTCGACATATCAGGTGGATTGAAGACAATGCGTGTATCGGGTTGTCTGTAGTTTCGGTTGAGCCACCTTGCATTCACTTGAGCGTCTTTTGTTCTGATGCGGTCGCGTGTGCAAATCCACGACTAGAGAGCTCGAGGTAAGAAAGGAGGAGACGGATGACGAAGAATGGGCGTTGCAGAGTTCGTAGTTGACAGTTCGAGTGAAGGAGGTAGATGACGCGGAGTGGGCCCAATGTATCACGCCGGATAGAAATCTCTTAAAAGTTGACTTGACAATGGAGAAGCGGCGAAATGAGGTCTGAGTTTTTCCAGAGCCTGGGGTTCGAGCGTTCGCCGTTTGGGAGGGAGGGGGAGATTTGCGGTCTGGGATCAGAAGCCGATGGAGGAGGCATTCCCACACCGGCAGAAAAGCCTATTGCGTTACATGGTTAAACCTCATAGCACCTTCAACGCGTTGCACAACACGACGCACAACGCGAAAGTCCTCGATTCTCCAATTACAACCATTTCGATGGAGTAACAGGACTAGGTTTACTCCTCTGCCCTCAGAAAGGACGACTCCAGTGACCCACCACCTTATAACTCTTCAATATCGACAATGTGAACATTGGCCACGACTGCCTACTGCTAGGATTGTCGGAAGCGTCTTTCCCTCTTCATACATCCCTCTTTTCATCCCGTTCGCGATCATCACTACAAGCCTGTCAGTACATGAGATAGCTTAAATAATACAAAAAACCGGAATGGTCAAAGAAACTCACTGGCGAATTTGCGAATCAACTCATGGCCATCGCACTCCAACCATAAACCACATCCATTCCTCCTTCCAACCTCACATGTTTCCTCCTAGACCTCATGAGGTAGACTCGAAGCCGTCTCCTTGGGGGGAAATTCTTGACCGAGAGTTTGTATCCATAACGGCGGTTTCGAGCCTACGCAGGACGACCCATTTGAAGGATGAACCAACATGTTTCTCATCAGCGTCGTCGTCATCTGGCAGATGGTCGCGGCAAACGTTCATTCAGATGCTGGATAATTGACAGGTGGACGTTTGTTCGGGTACCAAATACTGGAGAGGCGGGGGTGGGGAGAGTCATGTATTAAGGGTCAAGTCTTTATTTTGCAAGAGCGTCGAGTCGTCATTTCGCTTGGCTTGGACAGAGCGTGGCTGGAAGGAGGCGTGCCTTCGTTTCCAAGGCCTCGCTGGAGGGAACCCGAACGGAGTGTGACCATCGTATGGACAACCTTCAAGCCTTCAAACGCACATACTTCTGCCAGCAGCGTACGGCGAGTTCAAGATCCAGATGGATTGAAGATAATGTGTGGATCGGGTCGTCTCGCCTCCTATCGAACCGTCTGTAGCTTCGGTTGGGCCATCTTGCATTTGGTTAGGCCGTCTCGCGTTCTGGTAAGTGTCCCGGTTTGCAGGTGTAAATGCATGACTCGAGAGCCTTATGACTGGAGCTCGAGGTAAGAAGGGAGGCGTCAGGGAACGAGGGATGGGCGTTGCAGAGCTCGCAGTTGGGAGTCCAAGTGAATGTGGTAGTTGACGCGGAGCGGACGCGATGGATCATGCCGTACGGTATAGATCGTTTGAGGACAGATCGCGTATTCGACTTGGCAATGGAATACAACTGGTGACGTTCTAGAAGCGGTGAAAAGCGCTCCCTGCTCAGATTTTTCTGGATTCCGAGGTCCGAGCGTTCGCCGGTTGGCGGGAGGGACGGGATTTGCGGTCTGGGATTGGAGTCGAGGACTCGACCTGGACGAGGTGACTGTGGCCTATATGCGAAGATCGTCATTGTCGGTTTTGGTTTGAGTACAGAGTAAGTGGGGATACTAATCTCAGGTTCTCGAGAATCGATAGTAGGTCCTCTACTTCCCAACAACGACAGGGCACCAAGTACCTCTGCTTGGGTCTTGCCTGCTCCGAATCCACAGCCTCTGCCTCCTTTTCCTTCTAAATCAGACCCTAGAGCTTTCCTCGGTGCCACCGTCTCGCAGACCAAATCCTACACCTCACTCCCAGGCACAACCCTAGAACTCTGCATTTCTCTTCCGAATGAAAACCCTGCGCTCGAGACTCTATGCACCATGTGGTTTAAACTTGCTGCTGATGATCGGCCCGTGGAACTCCGGGCCAACATCTTTGCTACTGTCGGTGTTGGTTGTGTTGGCCAAGGTTACGCCATCTTCAGCGTTGACTTCTAGCAGACGGTCAAGGTAGATGGTGCGTGGTGATAGCAGGTGGTCCGATGAACGTCGAGTGTTGCCTATTGAATTGTGTTGCTGCCACCCAATACGTTGATGAGATGAGATGATTACGTTGATGAGATGAGATGAGTCTGATAACCTAGTAGGTAGGAGGGTGGTGGGACCATAACTGGAGATGCCTAGTGCAAGATTGTCAAATTTTGGCTTTCGAATATGAGGAAGGGGGACGAGACGAACCTAAGGGTACCTCGATGCTTTGAAGGTTGAACAAAATCCAAAGCTCTCTCAGTGAGATGAAAAGCTGTTCTGATTCTAACGATCGTAATCGATGCCTCGTCATGGATCTAACAATCGGAGGGTGATAGCCATGGGCCTCTCGTATGGTAGGATGCGTAAAGCCCCGCATGTTAGGTTCTATTGATGCTGATTATCATGGCCTGGATGAGGAGGGAGGGCCGGAAGCAGACTCGTTGGCAATGAGGAGAGCTCAAGGGACGCGGTTGGTGAGGAGAGGCCATGCATTCATGAATAATTGTGGTTGTAGATCATGGTGGAGAACGAATAGAAAACGCGGAAAAACTGGTCGGCTTCGGCGATTGGGAATGGGAATGGGCTTGATGGCAGCGGGACGCAAGCTTGGCCCATACGCCTACGGGTATCAAAAGAAACGAGAAGAGACTTTGGTAACGCGTATATGCGTAATGTCTCCCTTCCAATGTCTGATGTCGTTTTTGTTGAGGTTGATCGATGATCAATTGAACGATGAACGATAATGTGTGAGCCTCTCATGGGATAGGGTGCAAGAAAGCCACGTGCACGCGCGTTGGGAAATAATGGAGACGATCTGGAGGAGAGAGGGTTAGACTATGCGAACGAACTCGTGGCAGTGAGGAGACTTTGAGGAACGCAGTGGCTTTTAGTGGTCCGGGTAAGACGACAGCTGCAGGTAGGGTTGTGGTGGTTTGACGGAGACGGATCACAATCAGGGTATTTGTGACAAGTCACAGCTAAGGCCTGACGCTGTGCATTCTATTGATATGAGGCTTTAGCCTTTCATGATACTTAACCGTTGTGCACTACTCGTTTGCAGATAGTACTATTTGGGGTGTGGCTATTTAATAACCCACCCACGTGCCAATTGTAGTGCCCTACACGAGGCCAGTTAGTGTCTGGCGTCTGGCATGCAGCCTAAACGTTCTCCTCTGTCCCCCATCTCATCAGCATCAACATCGAAACTGCTGCGCAATATCTTACTCACAGATGTCTAATATACCCAATTCTCCACCAACAACCAAGTCACCTTCTCTGTTTCCCGAGTTGCTGATGAGAGTCATCCCACTACGTCTTCGACGGCCAAAGGCTGCGCCACAAGAGTCCGCGATCATTAGTCTTGCCAGGACATCTTTC
>Ga0247741_1000389_pt1 | contig 25508 bp, 18 predicted proteins | sample UWRJL213509R2_FD_180945 | JGI IMG/M metagenome (GOLD analysis project Ga0247741, IMG submission 180945) | Plant litter microbial communities from Arlington Agricultural Research Station in Wisconsin, United States - UWRJ-L213-509R-2 | ecosystem: Environmental > Terrestrial > Plant litter >... | reverse complement strand
CTGGAGGCTATGCAAGCAAGTTGTATCATATAGTACGGCTCGAAAGCTTTAGTAATAATATTTCTGTTACAAAGTAGCTGGTGCAGTTAGAGGAGAGTTTTACTCTAAACATTTTCGGAGCCTGACAGCGCCTACTCGGGAACACCCCATCCTCATCTGCTGGTGTCATCGCTCTCGATATTTGTTTCCACTCGGCGATTGCTGGCATTGGGTGTCGTGGCCGTCCTTTCGGGGTAGTCGCCTTCGGTCGGTCCTTTTTACTGCGTGGCCATCTGTCTCATCGAATGCATCCCTGTTCCCAGTGTATGTTCTTGGGAGCAGCCTGGTGCGTCCGTATCTGGTCGTTTGTTGGCGGTCGTGATGTTGGCAATCGGGCTGGTAGTCGTTTGAAACAGAGACGGTTGCTGGTTGTTCGTCAGTGGGCCGTTCGAGACGTTGGCAGTCGCACATGGCCTCTCGTTCATGATGTTGGCAATTGGGTTGGTGGTCGTCAGCCATTGTCAGTGATTTCGTGATGTTGGTCGTCCCGCATGGTCTCTGGTGGGTATGTGTTATGCAGGTAGTTGGCGTGGTTTTGTGGGTTTTCGCGGCGGGCTTGAGGTTCCTGGCCCTGTGGTAATGGTGGTGGTGCTGGGGGTAGGATACGAGAAGGGAGGATCTCACCATTTTTGCAAGCACTAGCCTGGCCGCATATACGATACCAACAGCCCATCATCCTCAAACCCTGCCCTTCCTCAATAGCGCCAGTATACGAGACACCACGCACTTGACTTGCGCGGATGGTGGTATTGCCCTCACACCTATGAGAGGGAGACCTGCAGGGGCTTGCCTTCATCGTCTGTAAGCGCCTTAGGTGGCGGGTTGCTGTAGCCAGTAGTTAAGGTGTTGTTTGCCTCTCACCGATGGCGAAGGAATGGTGGAGGGTGGTGGATGGGAATGAGAACTACCCGCTTGACTTGCGTGGGTAGTGGCACCACTCTCACATCCCTACGAGAGGGGAGGAGGTATGTGGCAGCTTTTCTTCGTCGCGTGGCAGCACTCGTGACAGCCGTAAATCACCCACAGACCTCGGAATGAGGTGGGGTGCTGATCACTTGTCGAATCATCGACGAGTGCCCTAGGCAGGGTAAGAGGTTAGTAATGCATGTAATACATTATAAAAATAATTACTCACCTTTTTCGAGGCCTTGAGGGCCTTGGACAGACGCGGGAGTGGACATGAGGGGCAGTGGTGGTGGTCAAAGATGAAGATCAACAATGTCCAACCATTGTTGATGGACGTGTGGCTGTGCGGTTCCGGCGGTCTGGCATATCCGACATGCCCGAACATCGTCTTCGAGAGGCTTCGGGACCTCTGTTCCAGTTCAATTATATATTATATATAAGCTAATAAGTAGTATAGATCTTCAGTCCCTCAAAATAAATTTTAATTTGAATATTGAGAGTGACAAGTCTGCTCAGAGAGATTGGTAAAGTTTCGTACATGATTCTACTCGAGGTTCATACAAATTGAGGAGACCTTGTATATCCACATAAAGCTGATCATTTCCACTAAATAAAATTATTTAGAATACATACACACTGTAATTAAAGTTATTGTAGCTAAAAATATCAGAGATCCAACCAAAATTAAGTCCTCAGCAACGAATATGAGAGGCGTCAAGTGACGTTGATCACCTCGCACAGACCAAGGCACAGCCACACGTCGCCATCAATGATGGTTCAACGTTGTGGATCTTGGCCTTCAACCACCACCACCACCTCTCCCGTCCACTCCCGCATCTGTACCAGGCCTGCAAGGCCCTAAAAAAAGGTAAGTAATTCGTTTTGTGACTTATTACATGCTCTACTAACTATCACTCACCCTACAGGTATCCTAGAGCATCGTTGATCATTCGACGAGCTGCCAATACCACCCCACCCTGCTGATCAATTTGGGGTGGTTCAAGGCTATCGTGAGGGCATCAAGCGACGAAGACAAGCCGCCGCGTATCTCCTCCCCTCTCATAGGGATGTGAGAGCGGCGCCACCATCCACACAAGTCGAGCGGGTGGTTTCTCATTCACAGCATCCCCCGCCTCCGCCGTTCCCTCACCAACAGTGGTGAATTGACAACCACACTACAACTGTCCAATTCTGGTGCCGCCACCTCACCACTACGACAATCGACCATTGGCTAGGCCACCACAACAGGCGCCTATCCAAAAGTGGCGAACACCGGGTACAAGCGTGATCGAGAACCAGTGACAGTACAGTGACAACGACAACCGCTCAGTGAATACCGCCAGCGACGTATGCACCTCTAACACCACTGATAGGCTGACACTGAGAATGTCGTGAACAACCTCGCCCACACCAACACCACGAAGGCCGCGAACCACACCCGCACAAAACATCGCGAACGACTGATCAGGACCCCTCAAATTCCAGGACCGCTGACCACATCGAACGCCAATCCACACGCTGACACCATGAAGATCGCCTAGGACCATACCAACACCATTGGGATCCCCTTCGCCCCCTCGCGCCAACACTTTCGCAAACGTCGCGATGAGGACAGCATATGACACCAAGCCCAGCGACATCCACGAGCCAGTAGCACAACGACCAGCTGTTGGTGACCAAGTGTGAACGCACATACACAGTAGTCGAGGATGGGATCAAGGAAGTAGGGATATCTGGTCGAGCGCACAGCAATGGGTGGGGGATCAGTTATCGCCACCAACACCTTTGGGTGCGTAAGTGTTTCGCTTATGTATTACATGAAGTCATAGTATGTAGGTACCTAGTCGTGTATTTGTTGGCTAGCCTTATGAACGAATGTATATAGAAATTTATGAATATCACCCTTTTGACCCAGCATGGGTCATGGCCAAATTTTTTTTTTGAAGCAGAGACTATATCAATGGGTATCGGCTAATCAAATAGATTCTGGTAAACTAAACTGATGGACTCTGAAGATCTCAAGTCCATGATGAGTGTCTCAGTGGAGCACAGCCACATCATCATCCAATGCCTATGTCGCGCATCCACCCATTGCCGTGGTTATTCTGTATAATGTACTACGCATATTAAATTAAATTGGTCTAATATACATGTTCGAGGGCCATAAGATCCAGATATTGCACAGTAAGCATCATAAACGGCCGAAGCGCACATTTGAACATCGCCGAAGTACCCGAAAGCACCCAAGCATGCACTGAGCGCGTTCCTGGCCGGAACTAGGAAAGCTGAGCTGGATTGATTGACAGGACCTGCCAGATCTGACATCGGGTGCTATTTCAGGTGACAAGCGCCCACTGGGCACTCTTTTGATGATCTAATAATAGAATTCACCTGTTTTCCCCCTACCAAAACCCCTGTCGCCATGCCAGTTTTTATGCTATTGAGAATCTGGAACTGCTACGAATATTTTCTCGATTTATCGGATTTAATGCCATTTTTTCATGTTTTTTTAAAAAAAAATGATTATATAATCCCTCTTTTTCCTGCCCCTCTGCTCACTGTCTGCAACAGTGAGCAAGCATCCTGGACACCATTTGGTGTGATGTTTACATGTGTTTACTATTCCCACCCAGTACAGCAAGCACCCAGCTCACCCTAGGGTATGGTATAGGCCATAGGCCCACAGGTAGTTGTCTGTCCTGAATAAATGGCCTTGACAGGTAACTACCTGTATCTGATGGCTTTATATAGCTTACATGGTTGACTCCTAAGGATATATGGGAGTTATAGCTAGAACAGCAGGAGAGAGGCTTAACAACATACGACTATATTGTCACTCTCCAGCTCAAAAGGTTTGGATTCATGACCTTTGCTGCTTAACCGCTCGCCTTTGATAAACATTCTGTTTGAGCTCTTGATGTCTTTGATGAAGATCTAGTGGTTTTGGGCATTGCACTCGGTTTCATAGGGTAAGCATTCGTGATAAATGATACACACCTTGGCATCTTCCTTCTCAATCTTCACATGTTGCCTGGTGAGGACTTTTGAAGAACCCAATAAGTTTGGGGGCCCAAGTGTCAATCAGCACTATACACCACCATTTGGGTCTCAGCTTGACAGCAGAATGCCACATTTCCTGATCCATAGCTGCCGCCCTTCCTGGCATCAATATAGTTTAACCATCCAGCTTTGTCTATCACTGAACCAAGACCACAACGAGTGAGAGTTGGGTTGGGCTGAGCAAAGCTCAGCTCAGACGCAGAGCAAACTGAGCCGCCGGGTGGGTGGGAACAGTTTGCTGCACGATTCCTCCTCGTGGTCATGATTGGTTAGACTGAGCAACTGGCTGGAAATTCAGCCTCTGAATCTCAAGCAAATTACAGGTGGAATAGATATAAAGTTGCTATCCACTGAAGGCATTGCAAATATTGTGCGAGAAGTATGTACGTCACACAACGACATGATACCAATATGTGTCCTACGAATAGCCAGGTGTCATTTACCCTGGGTGGGTGGGTGGACAACAAAAGTACATGCCTGCTCACGGTCGAGATGAGCAGAAGAAGAGAAAGGTACTGTGAGAATGGTACTAAGCTTGCTTGGTTCTTGTTTGTCACTCAGCTGGACGCTGGTGCCCTTCCGCCTTCGGCTTGAATGGCACCTGGCTAATCCAGCTTCGTCTATCACCGAACCAAGACCACAACAAGTGAGAGTTGGGATGGGCTGAGCAAAGCTCAGCTCGGACGCAGAGCAAACTGAGCCACTTCCCCACAAGCCGACGCAACCGCGGCGCAGATTGCGACGCCAACCCAACCCAAAGGAGGCGCTTTGTCAATAAGTAACCGTCTATTCGTCATTCAGCAACAGACGAACCTTCATCCGCTGTGAGGACAGAATAACGGGACAACCTTGCCCACTGTTCACAAAGGTGGCCAGGCCCTAGTCCGTTGCATGACCAAAACAATGGGGAGCCTATCGCTTGACACACAACCTAAAGTTAGATGAGCCTATCACTCATCGCATAGTCAGAGGGATGAGCCTATTGCTCACCACACAAACAAAAACAGATGAGCCTATCACTCACTGCACAGTCAAAACGGATGAGCCTATTGCTCACCGCGTAGTCAAAAGCAGATGAGCCTATCGCTCGTTGCATGGCCAAAGGTAGACCAGAACGCAGCACCAGTGCCCTGATTGCCAGAATGGCTCGAGCCTATCATCCATTGGTGAGGTTACTCTCAACCCCAGAACTGGTTTGACACTCGTCGAGATGCAATGGAGGGAGATCTTGCCATGGGAGGCTGATTGTTGGTGGAAACTTAGACCAGATCAACCCATGCCTGAATGACCATGCTGCCTAGAGGAGGTGAAAGATGGAAGCAGAGACAAAAACAAAAGGTGCAAGAGGACAGTACAACAAAAGTACGTGCCTGCTCGCGGTTGAGATGAGCGGAAGAAGAGAAAGGTACCATGAGAACAGTACTAAGCTTGCTTGGTTCTTGTTTGTCGCTCAGCTGGACGCTGGTGCCCTTCCGCCTTTGGCTTGAATGGCACCTGGCTAAAGCTGACTGGTCCCAGCTCGTTTCCAGGTCGAAATCAGTCTGGTTCTAATGCGTCTGAACAAGTTGTACCATACATTTCTAAATCACTTCAGAAAATACCCCCAGAGCTAATGTAAATCTACAGAACTATTTATCTACTATACATAGCATGTATTATACTGTTTGCGGGTTGGTGGAAGGCGGGAAAACAGTGAGCAAACATAGTCGGCAGGTCCACGCGTTGATATTCAAACTCCGAGCGGGGAGTCACTTACATGCGCGGGTGCTTTGGACTTTGACTTCAACATTCTTCCTTCCTCACTGCAAGCATTCGAGCTTGTGGGCCTTGCTTGCACCTCGGCAACCTTTTCTCATATTCCTCACCCTATTTCTGTTAATTGGTGTTCTCGCTGTTTGTGCGAGTTCCCCATGTATCATGTATCCGTTTGCGCCACATGTATAGCGAATATGTCTCGCTGGCATCACATGTATCCTCACATCCTGCCTCCATTCTACTTACCTCTTATTTCTCACAGCTGCAGCGTCGATGAGGTGGAGGGGCTTATGTAGAAGGGATCATGGAGAGGCAAGGTGGTCAATCCACAAGCTGTCGAGTACCCGTCATCCCAAGAATGCACATCCTGTTTGTACGATCAGTTATGCACCTATATGTACCAATGAAGGACTTGAATATAAATGCTTTCATCACCTTTCTTGAATTGTTACAAAGTCTGAAATTCTATGAATCCAAGGGATGTGCTGATGCGGGAATTCTGTCCTGGAAACCACTTTTGCCAACAGGTGGGCCACACCTGGCAGTCAGCTCATTTTCCAGGTCAAGGCCAGGGCAACTGGGACAAGACTGGTATCACAGCTGGCACCCGACTATTTATTCTGGGGGATAAACCATCGATAAATGTTTGTATACTGTTTAAAAAAGTATTATCTTTAATTGAGACAATTACTTACTATTTAAGGTACATACAAAGTTATGGGAAATATCCTGAAAAGAATAACTTTACACTGTCTTTTGTGACTGGCAAATAATTACTCTTAGTGGATGATTAATGGACCAAAAAATTGTAGATAATTGCAACCTTTATAGATTCTTTGGAAAATCACTAATTTTAGTAATTAGGAATGAGAGAAATTGTCCCGAATTGTAACTTTTATCAACTTGTATGTCTCAATAATTATAGAAAGTTTCCCATCGGTTTCCTTATTGTTTAGTCGTTCGGTAAACTCATCATTTACCAACTCATCTAAATCTATTGTGTGCTTACGTGCGCGAGTCAGTGTGTCTTGAGTGTGCGAAGACCTGCACAGTGTAGTGTGCACTTATGTACGCATTTACTTGTCCCACTTAGTTGTCTCACAATTAAAACTCATATGATCACAAATGTAGATGCTAGTACAATAAAAATTCAGATATGAGAAAGCTAGCTAGCCCTAGATTAACATGTCAATCGTGAATGCACAATGAATGATGGCAATGCTTACCCTGGCTAAAGAGATTACTGCAAGCTGTTCTTGACCTTCCCATTGAAAAGAAAGACTTGCAAAGTGGCAAACCACATTACAACTTGGGACTACGACAAGACTACCCATCTCTAGACCCCACAATGAAGTCTGCAAAAGTGGCCAGTTGTCAAAAGGGCTAGCTGCGCACTGATGGCAGTAATGGCGTATAGCAAAGAGGATGTTATCATTTGACGTCTGAATGATGTCTTCGATTTGGGCAGGAACCAGACTTTGCGATAATGCATTCTTGACAATGATTGAGCTGTTGCCCTTGTGCCACAAAAATGTACTGTAAGTAAGCCTGCACATTGTGAAGGTGGTCATCGTCTTTGCAGTTCTTGGTCTGAGAGAGGAGCCAAAGTAAGTATGAAGAGCATTATGAGAAGGTTCTGAGATCAAAGAGATTCCATCCTTCAGCTGGGGCTCAGAATCATCTGTGGCTGCCTCAGGTGCGACATGTGCAATGAAGGCAATGATGTCAGTGAGCAGCGTGTTACAAACTTCTGGGTCAATGAGCTTTGTGAAAGCAGCTTGGCAGTTTTGAATGGCAGGTGGACAGGCATTCTTGATGTGAAGGCTGTGTAAATTGGCTGACTTTACATGTGTCATTGAAATGGTTTCTTCAAGTTGACCTGAAATGGAGTTGTAATCAGTAGTCACCCACAAAACATCAGAAAGTTTACCATTCTTGAAATTATTGGGCAGGCGCTGTAGAAGCCCAATGATGCGTTCGAAAGGGTATGTCCACCATCCGTGAACAGGACCAAAGAGACATAGAAACTTCTCGATGTGCAATGTGACATGATGATTAGGCCTGAATTTGTAGTTAGGGCAAAGGCTTCGCAGACCATTCAGATAATCCTTCATGTGTTTTGTGTAGAGCACTGCCTTTTTGCGAGATGTTGACCGTGAGGTAGCAGCCATGATAGCTGATATTAGAGAAAATGTAACAGAAAGGGCCTTCTTGCATTGCGCTGCACGTCCATTATCAGCAGTAGCATCATGCCACAGGCAAGTGAGTGAGATGGGGAGATAAACAGTCCCAATGGTACAGCATTGATCTGCTTTGAGCTTTCCATGACTAGGTTCACCAAGATTGTGGGGAACTGGGGTGAGCCATGATGGAGTCGTCATGCAAGCAATGTCATGGTGCAGCGCATCCAATTTGGCCTCAGTCAGGATGGTTCCAGATATGAATCCATTGTCATTGGCACATTGCTCATAGCACCCCGATTGCTAAGATATAGATTCATTAAAGAAAGTCCACAATAGCACAACTAGTATAACATACCCAAGCAAGTATTGCTTTTGTATAATCCATCTTGTGTCTCTTGGTCTTCTTCTTCTCTTTGTCTGTCGGTGGCAGAAAAGAAAGGTTCAAGAGGCTGAACGCATGTTGGAGTGAATGTAAATGAACATTGTTAATCTTCTTCTTGAATTGTTTAAGGCCGTCTACTGTCTGTAACTCCTTATTCATAGGCTGTTCCAAAATGTTGATAAGACATTTCATTGTCTTCTGCTTGGCAGGCTCCAAGTGCGAGAATGAATTGGGGGAAATACTACTTGCAATGTCGACTACGATCTGATCATCATGGTCATCGTCTCGGATGCCCAAAATGTCCAAGTGCTCTCTCACCAAGCCAAGAAATAGGTTATGCATTGTATCAATGACAACATGATGGCAAGGATCAAAGTAGGGCAATCGAGAAAGCTCTGACCATCGAATGCTGTGCTATCAACTATTTGTTGACGCTCCTTGGCATCCTTTGCCGCCTTGTGTCGCTTCTCGGCTTCCTTGAATTCGGGTTTGGTCCTGGGCTTCTAGCTATCAGTCACTGTGTTTCTGAGCCCATGGACAATCTTACGGGTACAGTGACAAAGTGCGCACATGTGGGTATGTTTTGGCGATGCGAAGCCTACTACCTTGCGGGCAGCTAAAAGGTCACACACAACACACATGAGCACTGCCAGGACCACTACGCCATAGAAGTGTTCGTAGGTCTGAGAATAGCAAACACCAGGGGACCAGAACTGGAGCATAACATCAACAAGTGGGCCAAGATAGTGGTTGGTACACTGAAGGGGGGGTTCATCTGGACCAGAAATGACACCAAAGAGGAACATGTTCTCAGGCAGATTTTGGAGAGAGATTGGCAGATTGAGGCATATTAGTGATATGAGACCAATGGATTTCTTTTTCCCTGCTTGCTTGTTTCCACAGGGGTTAAAGAAATCCAAACCTAATGAGAAGACATATCAGCTCTCTCTTCCACCAAGGTTGAAAAGTTTACCATCAGGACCCATGAAGTTTTGTATGGCGATCAAAGTGGGTAAAAAATACCCCGCAACTATCTTCGAGTGCCGCAACTTTTTTTCGATGTGCCGCAACTTTTGGCAGGCAGCAGGGTCAGCTCAGACTGGGCCGTTGGCGCCTGCTGCCAACTGTACCGTCAACGGGCATTGGTCGATACCATAGCAGGTTCTGGCTGCATCTAAGCTTGAGTAGCGAGGGCATACATGGGATTAGAACTCCATAGAACTAGAGTGCTCAATTAAAGGTAGAGTTCAAACAGTAGCTCAGAAGATCAGACTGACATGACCTATGCCAGGTCAAAGGGTATTATGAGTAAAATATCATTATTCTATACTGCCTATAGCTACGAGACGACATGTATGTACATGCTACTGTATCTTTAATGATAATGCTTGCTACATACTTGATGTGGCTGACACACTCTCGTCGGACACGACATGCGAACGAAAGCTGATGATGACTGGCATACCCTCGTCGAACACGACATGCGAGCGAAAGGTGATGGCGGTTGGCATACTCATTGAACATGACACGTGGACGAGTGGTGGTGATGCTGGCACATCCTCGTCCAATGCGAGACGCGAACGAGAGGCGGTGACAGCACGCACATACCTGCATCGACTGCCAGTTCACAAACAAGCTTGCCAGCCCCGTCTACTATCCTGCATGCACCTCCTCACACTACTCCTGCCCAAACGCAAGCTCGCCTTCACAACATTATCACCCCTGTTACATGCACCTGGTGGCTCAACATTTGGTCAGATCCTTAACTTGCGATGGCGCAGCTGGAGAGGCGAGAGGCTACCCATTTGTTTGCACAGGTGGACCGGCCATTTTGCATGCCAATGAGGGGAGGCGGCGGTGGCGGCAGCGGCTACGCTTCGTGTTTTGCAGCGCTGATGGTGACAAAACACTCCCAAAACTCAGCTAGAGGTGGGGTGATGTCGCAGCAGCTCATACGAGCTGCCAGAGGTGCCTAGAGTTGATATACATTGTCAGTAGCGCATGTGAGAAGGCGTAAAACTAATCACTTACCTATTTCTGGTTCCAGGACGGCGTATACGAGGTGAGCTGGGTGGCAGAGGATGGTGGTGGGAGCAGAGACCGATGAGAGCCAATGAGCTGGCAACAGGTGCTGACGGCCCGGTCTGAGTCGACCCTGCTGAGTACTCGGACCCTGCCAAAAGTTGCGGCGACCCAAGAAAAAAGTTGCGGCACATCAAAAAATAGTTGTGGCACTCGAAAAAAGTTGCGGGATATTTTTTACCTGCTTTGACCGCCATAGTTTTGAAGCTCCTCCCCTTCGAAGATGTCTGTGATCTCCCCTTCATCTTTGGCACTCCTACTTTTTTCCCAAGCCTTGGCCCAATATGGAAATCACATTGATGGGACTGCTCTGCTGGCCCATATCCGGCCTCCTGCTGTGCCACACAGCTTCCTCCACCCAAATTCTATTAGACAGTCTGTCATATATATCTATTAGCTTCCAGTAGACACCCGGAATGTCAAAATCCGTGGGGAAATCGTTGCTCTACAATGGAATTACTGTATTATGGTAAAAGACTGAAAATGCGCACCTAAATAGCATCCCCTAACCAAGGAATTTGAGGGATTTAAGTGCGCAATCGTCAATAGGTACATACTAGGTCTCTAACGAGCCCTCAAACGTGTTATTTGAAGCAGAATTGACCGACCTATTAGCTATTTATTCATCCTGTGCATCAATATGCAAAAATGCGCACTTCAATTATACTTTATGCATCGCATTTAGACCGAAAATAAGCTGACATTTAATTGGAGGATACTCATATGTATGCACTGGAGCTCCGATCACACATTATTTCCAATTATTTCCATAGTTATAGCTTATCTCCTCCTCCTCCCCCTAAAATATCGAAAATGCGCACCTACATTATGTATCCCACACCTCAATCTTGGACAATTTGAGCTCATAGATAGATAGATATTATTTATAGGTAACCTCTGACGCTTTGGCCGCTTTGTTTCACCGCTTAATTCAGAAGTTACAGCTGATTCTCTCCTCCTCCCCCTAAAATATCGAAAATGCGCACCTAAAGTATGCCCCTCACACTTCACTCTTGGTTGATCTGAACTGACAGTTATTTTTAGACATTTGAGGGCTTTCTATGGAGCTCTTAACTGTTGCATTTGGACCATCATCGGTCGATCTATTGGTGATTTATTCATTCTAGGCTAACATTATCCAAAAGAGGGGAGTGCATCGGACTATTGTGGTCTCTACCACCCCATATTTAAAAATATAAGCTGGTAGTTATTTAGATACATACTCTAGCTTAAAAATGAGCCCAGCCGGAGGAAATTCTGGGAAGAACTGACTGAGATACTGGTGAAGGTGTACATCTCTGGCACTTACCACTAAAGATTGGCATCCCACTGTCCTATTGACACCATATGTCTATAGCCTCACCAGTATCTCAGTCAGTTCTTCCCATTGCGGCAAGCCACAACACATTATTAAGGTGCTATACCAGGTAATCCAGGACAATGTGCCTCTCGTTCGATCCTGTTTCAAGAAAAAGTATCCAGGACTGAGATTGCAAAAGTGTATACACATGGAATCCAGGAAACAAGATGAACTTTTACTTCCAAAAGCAAATGCTAATGACTGTTAATTACATGGTAGACCATTGAAACGAACGAACTCATAATCTTAAAAAGGTAGAAATTCGGCACACGAAGGTCGCGAGATTGGGTGACTGTGCGAAAAATACAACGACTTGCGTTAGACAGGACTTCTCTCAAAAGCATCTCAAAAAGGTAGAAATCTCATGGTCAGTGAGCACTGAAGGCAAAAAATTAGAAGACTACAAAAGTGTTGAACCTGCAAGACAAGGCATGACTGTGGGGAAAAATACAAAGGTCTCCGTTAGAACCCCAACCGTTGAAGTCTTACAATTGGGTGACCATGCGAAAAATATGACCACTCGCGTTAGACAGGACTTCTCTCAAAAGCATCTCAAAAAGGAAAAAATCTCACAGTCAGTGAGCGCTGACACAATGGGCAAGGGCTTTTTGTCAGGTGGAAAACTGCAGCCTAAACCAAAGCAAAACATGTTAAATACTGTGTACCATTCTGATCTCATGTGAAGAATAATAGATCATTTTATATATTCTGACATGTGTACTAAGGTATTGGGACTTGGGTATAAAATATCAAGTTTCTACCGGAGTTCTCACTCAAAAGAAATCATCATTGTCTACGCGCTCTCGAATGACGATGAATAAATGAAATAACTTAAAATGGGAGGTCATGCGTTCTTGGTATCCAACCACAAGGCAGCCACTTTGAGTGTTTTCCAGCGCTCTGGAGCAAAACACTGTAGAATATGTTGAATTCTCCAGTGCAACGAGGCAAAATTAAATGTGTTCTATACCGTTCCAAGACCGGAACACTTGGAAACATTCAAAGTGGTCACCTTGTGACCGGATACCAAGAACACATGTAGGGCTGTGAACTGTACCATAACAGTGTACGGCCGTAGCTCTTTGGTGCCTTACAGCATTCGGGTGACCCGTACCCTGTACCGTAGGTCAACTTTGAAAGTCTCTATGGTACGGTTCGGCTATGATATGGTACATGACGGCTGTACACGGTACACGGCATGTCTATAGCTTGTAGTTGACATACTGTACAAATCAATACAAAAAGTCCTAGATTCTCACATGTATTTTGATTCCACTGCAACTCAAGGTGATTCAGTCAAAATATCACGCTCAATCACGTTCAGGAGTAGTAAAACTTCAGTCAACTCACATGGTTTGCAGAAAAAACTCGTTCTTGATGTAAAAATTTGCCATCTTTGCACTAGTCTCAGCTAAAAACAAGATACCCGAATAATTTTCCTCACTTCTAGTCTTGTTTGGCGTACCAAACCCGTAGCACCGTATGCGGCCGTATCTTACCGTATAATACGGCAGTTACGGGTGTCCAGCTGTACCGAATCCGTACCGTATGTGTTACTTTTTCAGCCCCACGATACGGCATCGGTAACCATATATTACGGCCATAAACTGTAGGTACGGTGTCGGTGAGCAGCCCTAAACACATGACCTCCCATTTTAAGTTCTTTCACTTTGATTGTTGATTGTTGAACGTTGAAGTTCGAGAGCGCATAGAAAATGACAATTTCTTTCGAGTGAGAACTCCAGTAACAACTTGATATTTTATACCCAAGTTCCAACACCATAGTACATATGTTAGTGTTGCCACAACTCCGGCTCCAAACCGGCTTAGAGTCATAGCCAATACTGGCTCTGAGCCGAGTCGGACCGAGCCGGTACCAAATGATGACTTCGGCTCAGAGCCGACTCAGAGTCGGTTCTGGGTCCTTTCTGCCACCTGGACAAGAAATACTGAATAGCTTCGGAATGTGTGGGTGCACAACTCTAGTCTTTTGTAATAGTTAAATAGCATCTATAATACATATTATTAGCCACTGAGAATGGGAGAAAAGGTCAAGAACTCACCAGAACAGGGTATACTGTCCTCCTACCCCTGTTGGACCAAAAACACTAAATATTGTCGGAACGCGAGTGTGCATGCCTCTCGTCTTTTGGATTCGTTAAATACCATCTAGAATAGATATTATTAGCCACTTAGAATGGGAAGAACGGTCCAGAACTCACCAGAATGCGGTGTACTGCCCTCCTACCCCCCTGGACCAAAAACACTAAATAGCTTCGAGACGCGAGTGCTCATGCCTCTCGTCTTCTTGGATTCGCAAAATAGCATCTATATTAGATGGTATTAGCCCCTTAGAATGCAAGGAACAGTCCAGAACTTACCAGAATGCGGTGTACTGTCCTCCTACCCCTCCTGAAACAAAAACACTAAATATCGTCGGAACACGAGCACGCATGCCTCTCGTCTTTTGGATTCGTTGAATAGCATCCAAAATAAATATTATTAGCTGTTTATAACGCGAGAAACGGTACAGAACTCACCGGAACAGGGCATGCTGTCCTCCTGCCCTCCCTGGACCGAAAACATTAGATAGTGTTGGAACATGAGCGCGCACGCCTCTCGTCTTTTGGAATCGTCAAATAGTATCTATAATAGATATTATTAGCTGTTCAGAACGTAATAAATGGTCATGAACTCACCAGAATAGCCCCAGGCATCCTCATGCCTTGGATGACTTATGGTGTCTACATTATGTAGACCTTACTTCATTGTTGGAGCTTATAATCATACAATTTTACTTATAATATGATACTTTACTATCTAATATATAATCTAACAGAGGAGAGAGTGTGTGAGGCAAGTTCACAAATAATGGTGGTGGTTGGAGAGAAGGAGAGAAGTATGGCGGTCAAAGTGGGTAAAAAATACCCCGCAACTATCTTTGAGTGCCGCAACTATTTTTTGATGTGCCGCAACTTTTTCTCGAGTCGCCGCAACTTTTTGGCAGGGTCCAAGAGGGTCCAAGTGTCTCAGCAGGGTCGGTTAATACCGGGCTGTCGGCACCTGCTGCCGTGTAAGTTGTGCTCAACTGAAGGTAGAGTTCAAATAGTGATTCAAAAATAAGACTGACATAACCTGTGGTGGGTTAATGGGTATTGTGTGCAAATATTGTTATATTATACTGCCTATCGCTACGAAACAACATGTATGTACTTACATGCTAATATATCATTAATGCATACTATATACTAGATGTGGCTGGCATACCCTCATTGAACGTGACATGCGAACAAGAGTTAGTGATGATTGGCATACACTCTTCGAACACGATATGCGAGCGAAAGGTGGTGGTGACCGGCCCACTTATCAAACACGACACGTGAATGAGTGGTGGTGGTGATGTTGGAACATCCTCATCGAACGCGAGATGCAAACGAGAGGTGGTGGTGGCACCCATACACCTGCGTCGACTGCCAGACGATAGCGAGCATGGTGACGACACGCATTCACATCCTTGTCGCATGCGAACACGAATGAGAGGTAATGCGGCACCTGCACATCCCTTGTTGAACGTGAATTGGAGAGGTGCTTCCCTCGAAGACCACGCCCATCCCAAGGCATCGTTCGCAAACACAGTTGCCAGCCCCTTCTACCATCCTACATGTTCCTTCTACTACTACTACTCCTACCCCAATACACGCTTGCCTTCGCAATGTTGTCCTCCACCTGCGTCTGCTCGGTGGTTTGATATTTGGTCAGATCGTTAACTTGCGATGGCGCGTCCGGAGAGGGGAGAAGCGACCTGCTCGTTTGCACAGGTGGTGCCGCCTATTTTGCATCCCTACGAGAGGAGAGGCGGCGGCGGCTATGCTTCGCGTTTTACAGCACTGCAGCAGCTCATACAAGCTCCAGAAGGTGCCTAGAGTTAGCATACATTGTTAGTTGAGCATGTGAGAATTGTAGAACTAACGACTCACCTGATTCTGGGTCCAGGACAGCATATACGAGGCGAGCTAGTAGCAGAGTGTGGTGGAGGGGAGCAAAGATCAATGAGCTGAGATGAGCTGGCAGCAGGTGCCGACGGCCCGGTATTAACCGACCCTGCTGAGACACTTGGACCCTCTTGGACCCTGCCAAAAAGTTGCGGCGACTTGAGAAAAAGTTGCGGCACATCAAAAAATAGTTGCGGTACTCAAAGATAGTTGCGGGGTATTTTTTGCCCACTTTGACCGCCATAGAGAAGGCGTGAGAAGGCGGCTGGGCTGCAACTGATACAGCACAGAATGTTTGAACTTTGGGTAGCCAGCCCATGGTCATGCTTTTGATTATGTGCACGGTGGGCCGGCTACCCAAAGTTCAAACATTCCGTGCTGTATCACTTGCAGCCCAGTCGCTTTCTCACGCCTTCTCTCCTTCTCTTCAACCACCACCATCGTCGCAGGCTCCCCTCCCCTCCTCCCCCTTATTAAAGTAGATAGTCTGTATTATAGTAATGTAGTATAAGTGTAACTAAGCTATTAAAAGCCACAACCATGAAGTAAGGCCTACATAAGTATGCAAACCTAATGTCTTCATAGAGACACCATGTTGCCCTAGGCTATTTCAGTGAGTTTTGAAGTGTTTCTCATGATTTAAATGGTGATTAATATCTATTCTAGATGCTATTCAACGATACCAAAAGACAAGAGGTGTGCGCACCCGCGTTCCCGAGATATTCAGTGTTTTCGGTTCAGGGGGGGGGGGCAGGAGGCCAGCACACTCTATTTTGGTGCGTTCTCCACTGTTTCTCACGTTCTAAACGGTCATTAATATTCACTATAGACACCATTTAACAATACAAAAAGACAAGAGGCCTGCGCGCCCGCGTTCCCGAGCTATTTAGTGTTTTCAGCTCAGGGGGGCAGGAAGACAGCACACTCTATCTTGGTGCGTTCTCTACTGTTTCTCGCGTTCTAAACGGCCAATAATATCCACTCTAGACACTATTCAACGATACCAAAAGACGAGAGGCATGCACGCCTGCGTTCCCGAGCTATGTAGTATTTTAGGCCTAGGGGGGGTAGGAGGACAGCACACTCTATTTTGGTGCGTTCTCCACCGTTTCTTGCGTTCTAACCGGCTAATAACATCTATCATAAGTCCTATTCAACGATACCAGAAACCGAGAGGCGTGCACGACCGCGTTCCCTAGCTATTTAGTACTTATGGCCCAGGAGGGGCAGGAGGACAGCATGGTCCATTTCGGTGAGTTCTCCACTGTTTCTCGCGTTCTAAACGGCCATTAATACCATTATAGACTCTATTCAATGATTCCCAAAGACGAGAGGTGTGCGCATCCGCGTTCCCAAGCTATTTGGTACTTTCAGTCCAGGGGGGTAGGAGGACAGCATACTCTATTTTGGTGTGTTCTCCATTGTTTCTTGAATTCTAAACAGCTAGTAATATCTATTGTAGATACTATTCAACAATACCAAAAGACAAGAGGCATGCACTTCCGTGTTCCTGAGCTATCTAGTGTTTTCAGTCCAGGGGGGGTAGGATAACAGCATCATTCATCCCTTTTTATGAACTCTATAATACATGGTAACAATTTACAATGTTAGACCATTTTATTTACTGTCTACTACATGATTTATTTTGTACAGCAGGCATATGACTTAAGTTGATGTGCCAACCAGCTCAGAGCTGACTCAAGCCATCGGCTAAGTTGAGCCGAGCCGCCTTATGCCGGGAGCTGTGGCTCAAGCGAGTTGGCTTGCGGTTAACCGAGTCGCAGCAACACTACTCCCACATGATGTCTCCAGCAGCTTTCAGATCTTCTGGTATACATACATTCTATGGATACAAAATTACCTGTAACTATGGTTTGTAAAAATATGCAATTATTTTTGCTCATATAAAGTTCCAGAATATTCAGCCAAAGCATTACTGGACAAGCAACAGAGCAGCAGTATCTTGGAGTCAATACAGCGACGTGGCATTCTACAATCATGTGACTGATGTTTGAACACCTGAAATGGGAATTGTTGAACTTCACAAATTTGTTTCTCTTCAACCACCACAGTTGTGCTGTTAGTGGTGTTCGTCTCCTGCTGCTCTGTTGTTTCTGAGCACCCTTGTTTTGGCTCAATCGATATCCATGTAAACACCGTATGGTGACTTAGGCAGCCTGTTGCAGCATCCCCCCTGCTCACAATGTCATACGAGCAGTGTACCTGTTGTACTGATTGATAGTTCAACTAACTTATCCCGTCTGATTTCTAGGACTCACCAACTATTGGCCGCCCATCTCCTTCTGACTCCACTGGCCTTGTTCTGATGCTTATTTGAGTCCATCATCAGGCGGCATTTTCGAGCGATTCATCAGACGCACAATGTGAGCAGTGCCTGTGTCGCCTTTATTGGTACTGTTGGGGGTGGATAAGTTTGGATATTGGGTATCAGGTGCATTATTGAGGTCTTAATCATCCAACCGATTGCTCATCTTTGTTATCTTCAGCCTCTTGGAGTCCTCGCCTCACGGACACAATATTAGACTAACATCTTCAATATTGTTGGCGCCTTTCTTGCTGCTTGTAGCAAGAGGCGGACCCAAACATAGTTGGTGTCATCTCAGTAGCAGTATATATGCCTTCATATTGACGATGATGAGCTGGATCGCAAAGTGGTTGGGCGTTGAGTAGAGTACAAGTATCACCCTGCTACAAATATCAAATTTTATGCATTTCTCTTACATCACGCCTCGAAAGCCCTGAAGATGGCCGAATAAGATATCATGGAGATGCCAACAATGTCTTTGGGAGACAAATATACATCTCTGTAAAGATGCTGAATGTCTTTCAAAGACGCTTGCCGTCTCTCGGGAGAAAGGTACATTGCCTTGGGGAGATGTGGAGCCTTTGTGTCTTTCTAGTCTTTCTGTCTCCTCAAAGATGTGAAAGACGTGCAAAGACGAGCCTGCCATTTTCCTGATGAGCTTCACTCAACATTTGACTTTCACCGCCAGCTTCGGCTATGGGATTTCCACAAGCCATTATGTGCATCCGGCATGGAATCCCACACCTATCCTACAGCCGCGTACAGCATTCAGACGAGATTGTGAGTATATACAGCCTGTAATGTATAGAAGAGGCTAGATAATGTCTGAAAAGCAAGTATATGAGGCTCAAAAAAAGGCAGAACCAGCAAATAAGACCGAAATTTGTCATTTTTTGAGAATTTCAGGATTCTACCGCAAGGTTATACAGGCTGTCGAGGCCATTCTTCTACCTATATGTGCGTGAGGCACAGCGCTATATAGTATGTTATAATTTCAGCAAATTTTGGGTCAAACGGGCCAGAATTGAACAAGATATGAGTTGGCCTCAAACTGGCCACCTCCAAGGTCCAGATAACTCTAGCGCTCGTCTGTCTGCTTTCTTAATATATATGTGCTTTTTTATATCAATAAATTACTATGAGTAATTATATGATATTGAGTGATGCTACTCCATAATACATTTGCAATGAACTGTATTCTGGACTCCCTAAGATTGAAAGGGTGAGAAGTCACTGCCATGATGCACCAAGGTGACCTGGCCCCAGGTTCAACCTACATTTAAAACACTCATAGAAATTAGTAAATCTAATCTTATACAACTTAGGCAGCCTTCTACCCACATTTTCATTCTCCAGTCCTAGATGCGAAACCCCATGAGCAGTCAGATAGCATTGATTGACGCATATACAACAAAAGCAAGTGACAGTATCCAACACTCCTCTCGTTCTGGTAGTATTAAGGGCTTAATTACCACTTGAATTGTGTGAGCCAGCATCAAAAACTAGGATTTTTTTTGGTATTTTAATCATACCATCTGCTGGTGAGTCTGTTCATTTAGGCGCCCAGACAATGGTGGACAGTAGGTTTGTGAAGTCGAAAATGGTTATATGTGCTCTCATAGTAATTCACTTGGTTGAGGAGCAGACTATAACTTTCTTCTTGTCATAGATTACTATTCATGAGACACTGCTCCAAGACATGTGTAGAACATTAGCCCAACACTTGCATTTATCGCATCTAAAAATAGACAAAGATATTGGACTTGTTTGCATTTGCTGCCTGCTTCTTCAACCTGGTTGGAGGCTCTGTTCTCCTTATTTTATATTATACCTTTTACCATGGGGTATAATCTAGGCAATTGATAGGACACAGATATGGCAAGTGAGTAGAATTAAGGAGTGGATGTGGGGTCCCTCCTTGAAACGCCAAAGCTTGAACACAAGTTCCCTAATCCATAGTCTCAACTTAAGATTGTGGGTATTCCTTCTACTCAGAAATTTCTAGAACGCCTGGCAACTTATCTCTCTTATTCAAAGTCTCTGGGTATCTTAATCACTTATGGGCCTTGTATTGAATCTTTATTTATCAGGTACCTGGAGTCTTCGAGACTAGTCAGCTATGCTCTTGCATCCACTCTGTCAATTACCCCCCAGATGCATAGTATCCTTGATACCGATGGAGTGCTGGGATCGAGTCTACGTTACCACAAAGTCCCACGGCTTCTCACTCTCTCCCTTGAACCACCTCTTGGATTTCGATAAATAGCAATTGACACTAATGGTGTCACATCTGCACATTGATAATGTGTGGGCACTCAAAAATTGCTTGGAATTGCTCATGTTCCAAGTCCCAGCGGGTGAGATCATCAGAGAGTTGTTGCGAAAAACAACTCTCCGATTATGTCAGCACTGGGCACTTATTCCCTTTCTCTCAATATGACATCCAGAGCTGTGGATATGATCTTATTGCTTGGGTTACTGTACTATGTTATGATTATATGGTCTCTGTAACACAACTGCAGTTGATCATGAGAAGTGGCAAATAGCAATCGGACATGACTGGCTTGGTACTGTATACTACACAAGTTTGGACATCTCTTACATTACCTTTGGAATGCTGTCTACTTTAAGGGCGTCGGGATCTTGTCTTGTATACAAGGCATATATTATTATCATGAATTATTAGGACCTCGACTGAGGTGGGATTTCTGCTTGTGCATGTGGAGTTGTATTTCAATTTACCTGGAAATGTGTTTGATGGCCAACTCATATCTTGTTCAATTCTGGCCCGTTTGACCCAAAATTTGCTGAAATTATAACATACTATATAGCGCTGTGCCTCATGCACATATAGGTAGAAGAATGGCCTCGACGGCATGTATAACCTTGCGGTAGAATCCTGAAATTCTCAAAAAATGACAAATTTCGGTCTTATTTGCTGGTTCTGCCTTTTTTTGAGCCTCATATACTTGCTTTTCAGACATTATCTAGCCTCTTCTATACATTACAGGCCATATATATGTTGGAATTTGGGAAATATCACGCATCAACACCACATGAACGTGTTTGCGTCAGCTCCCATTCGTGGTACAAGCGCCCCCCATCTGTTCGCCTGACGCCCTGTCCAGTAGTGCGCGATGCTCGCCTAACGAGTATCGCACATACCTGTCTCTATTTATGGTACCATCCCATCTCAGTCCCTAATCTACCCTGTACATACGAATGCATGTATTTAAGCTACAAGATGCCGTTGAGCTTCCCTCAGCCGTTTGCCACGCAAATGCTGAGGTGAGCTCTCCCTATTTGCTGTCTTGTATGCCATTAGACTAATGTCGTACCGTAGCATTACTTCTAGGTACGAATAGACACTCAGCCGTTTGCCACGCAAACACTGAGCATTACACTCTAGATTTCTTACAATATACTCACAATCTCGTCTGAATGTCATGCGCGGTCGTAGGATAGGTGCGGAATTCCATGCCAGATGCACGTGATGGCTTGCGGAAATTCCATAGCCGAAGCTGGCAGCAAAAGTCAAATGTTGAGTGAAGCTGGCAGTTCTCAGACACCGTAGCCGAATCCACTTCTTTTCTTAGGAGAGTGGAGGGTGGAGCGAGGTAGCGTCTGGTGATGATTTTTAGATGATGGTGGTAGGGGGGGGGTAAACCGACATGGTCCATTCACTGAACACCGGGGCCCAGGAGCCAGCCCGAGGGGCAAGCCAGCAGCCCTCTCTTCGTCCTGGGACATGAAATGCACACCTGAACAAGCTTTCCTTGAGGGGACGTCTATCCAGTTGGCTAGAGCATGCCAGCAATGCTGGACCTGATCATACACTACGTACAGACGACTAATATAGGTTTCATGTACTAATTAGTATTGTAGAACTCCCTCCGAATCAAGCCAGCTGCCCTCCATCTGGTTCATACATTGGGCGGTCATAATATACTCTAGTTATATCGAACGCCAGCTTCCCGAGTAGGTAGGACATGTCCGATTGAGAAATCAGCAGTTTTAGGAGATTATTTGGGACTTCACTGTCAAAAGGTCCCCCTAGACCAGCATCAACCGTAAGGACATCTTCTGTGAATATTCTACGAAGGGAGCAGATGTCATTTTGAGCTGTGCATTCCAGTAGCATATGTTCAGGGGTCTCCGTTTTCCTGATACATAGCCTACAGAGACAGTCCTCTTGTGGGATCGATGGTGTGCGCCATCGCAGCCTCTCAATGGCCAACTTGTGGTCCAAGAGAATCATTCTCTTCAGTGCTTTTCTGTGCTCATTGTCTTCGATTTCGAGATATTTGCGAAAGTGCAGGCCTTTTGTCTTCAATGAGCCGCCTTTTTTTAGTTGCTCTTTCCTGCCCACCAAGAGATACATTTTCGGAGACGACTCTAATGATTGACAAGATATCCACCTCGCTTCGCTTCAGCACCGATATTGAGTCTCGATATCCACAGTACATCAGTTCAGCAACACTTTCTCTCTGCGTCTGACAAACTTAGTATTGTGGTCTAGGCTAAACCGTTGGCATCCCCTTTTTCCTTCCCTTTTGCACTCAAATCGGATCTCGCAATAATAATAATGCTGCTTGGTCCTAGCATTCATTGAGGAGAGCGAGATCTTCTGAATTGGTCGACAATGTAAATTTTAAATATCATCAACCTCCATGCACACAGGGTGCATCGTTTGTTGCCAAGCCTGCGGCTCGCTCCTCACGACTCTTGAGGACCAAATATCATTTCTGACCAAGACAAAGTAATTTAATTGAATTCCGGCGACAGGAAAACCTCAGGACATGGCCAACAAATGTCCCTACAAAAAGAAAACCCATCTAATTTTCGAAAACTTTTTGCGATGCTGATCCAGCATATAATGTCTTCATGCCCACAAGGTCATCATGACATCGCCTATGCCTTCAAACGTCTCTTTGGGTTAAGTAAAACTTGTAGTGTCTTCAAGCAAGTGTTATATCGCTTTTTGCAGATGGTGCATGGGCCACCTCACATCAACATGGCGAAATGTGTACCATTACTCAGGAAGATCTGTGGTGGAAAGATTTGCAAGAGTTGAGAGATCGGAAGATCACGAGAAGAAAGAATGTGTTGATCCCAATATAATAAACAATATACCCATTTCAATATAATTGATACAAAAGCGAAAGGCACAACAAAAGCATAGAAGTTGGGACCGCCAAAATGGGCGCTAAACAAAAAGATTCAACACTTGATATTTTATTACTTTTCATCCATTAAACTTTGGTGTGTAGGTGCCCGGACGATCACGCAAGACTCTGCTGCTGGGTGTCCGGAACGAAGTAAAAGTTTATTGTCGAGCAAAATCCGGAAGGTGCACCATAGCAATAGGCAGTAAGTGCATTGCTCTGTGTACGAAGCTAATATTACTTTCAATGCGAGAATCTCTTCAATATGATTTCCAAGCGATATTAAGCATAAGTAGTCATTTACATCAGCAGAAACCACACACATGGACTTCAAAAATATGCAGGGGTACCAATGGAAAGAGCTGAAGCAGATTCGCGTACCATCTGAAGGTACTCTTGTAAATGACAGAGCAACTGGAATCCACAGAACACCTGTGCAAAGTAGCGGCAGATCGCCAGATACACATGCAATGCCAAGTGGATGCAAACACCTTGGTGCTCTAAACCATGTGTTTGCTTCCGTCCACGCAAGTCGAAGGTGTGGCCCAAAAGTATGGATTAGAATGAGAGAAAAAGGGGACACAGTAAGAAGCACATAGCAAGTGGATTTTTCCTCGACAGTCAACTCTCAGGCTTTCGCAATGATGGAAGCAACCGTAAGAATCGAGGATTAGGGACAGGTAGCAATGAATAATGATGTTGGCAACTGTGCTGTCAGAGCATTGTAAGCAGGAAGTGTAGTTGTGACGATAGCAAGGGCAAAGTATCTGATGACAGTGAAAGCTGAGATTGGGGGAAAGAGGAGGAAAGATGGGTTGGGATCGGACAGAGACTGAGAGCAATTTATGGGGAACTATGGACGGAGCAAGAGACAAAAGAAAATTATATATGAATCCATCATTGGACTAAGACCGAGGGAGCAAAGGTCCGATTTAGAAACACGCGAGATTGCCAAGGAGTCCCAAAGACAAAAGATTTGGAGCCAAGAGGGACGAAACACAAAAGAAAGAGCATAGATTAGGCAATGGAACAAACATGTGCAAGCGAAATGGGGGGATCTGCTTAATAGTAGAGGTATGTAGATTTCTTTCCACCCCAGTGTCAACAGCATCTATCAATGTTTGAACATCATGTGGTGATAAAGTATTAAAATTTATGGGGGGCAACTCAAACGGGAGAGATTTTAGTACATGTATAATATCAGATATCCATCCTGGTTTTCTGAGGACCCAGAGATCAACCAAGTCTTTTAGTGCTGCTCTGGCAAGTCGGCCATTATCCAACCGGAGCAAGTAGATCAGGTACTTTAGGATAGTTAGTCGTCTGTAGCGGATAAGCATGATCACAGTCTCTGTGAACAACGCGACAGTGAGGCAGGTGTCGCTTACTCGCAAAATGCATCGTCTAATAAATCTGTACTGCACATCTTCGAGAAATTTTAGGAGGGGAGGATCCACATCTGGGGAGATTTCACACCCTCAGATGAGGTGAGGATCCATAACTGCGAGATATAATTTTTGAGCATCGCGTGGGGCTAGGCACCTGACAACAGTGTAATGTATTCACGTAGTCGAGAATCAGATAGACTGATAGTCTCTCGTACGCAAGTTGGTGCAAAGGGCGGCACGAGTACAGCAGCGGTCGTCTGCTGTAGGCGTGAGAGTGAATCCGAAAGTAGATGGTGAAACGGGGTGTAGAAGTGAATGGGAGAGGAGTGAGGGGTCGATTGTTGAAACGGAGTGAGCGGATACATTCGAAAAGGGAGAAAAGGGAGTCAGAGGTGCATCAGGGCGTCGGTGCGTGCGTTCGGGCGTTGTTCGTCGAGTTCTTGTCGTAAGAACTTTGTTTAACTTCGTAGTTCGTTGTGCTTCATGCTGGTGAGTGAAGGTCGAGGAATTCACTGAAGCTATTCTACAATAGAAGGTAGCTTTTATACCTACTCGTAGCTAGTGCTCAGGGGTATAAAATGTCACAGGACAGAGGCGAAAGGGGTCCGCAGTCGATAGTTACAATAGAAATATTGTCCAAGATTTTGAGGAAGTCAAATCGTCGAAAATTGAAATAAAAAGGATGATAACTAGGAAACCAATGTGGATCGCGTCGTGAATCAGCCTTGTATGCTATGTTTATGTATGATATTGGGTAGTTGCCCATAAGCCTGCATACATCCAGGAGGGTAGTTACCCACATGGGCAGTTGCCCATGGCCTCTGGAAAGGGCCTGGTAGGTGCTGCACAGCATTGGGAGGGGGTGGAAAA
>Ga0247741_1000388_pt1 | contig 25525 bp, 29 predicted proteins | sample UWRJL213509R2_FD_180945 | JGI IMG/M metagenome (GOLD analysis project Ga0247741, IMG submission 180945) | Plant litter microbial communities from Arlington Agricultural Research Station in Wisconsin, United States - UWRJ-L213-509R-2 | ecosystem: Environmental > Terrestrial > Plant litter >... | reverse complement strand
CGGATTTTGTCACAGATAAAATAAGAATAAATACTGAAATATTTACAGCGCACCTCAAGTATGCATTGAGTATATATTCTGCGTTTGAGCCCCGGTTTCATGATTCAAAATCATTTCAGAGGCCATGTCATTCAGCCAGCTGTCAGAATTGGTCGAAATTTTGATCATGCTCTCAACTCATTTCACAGCCGTAGAATTATCTGAAAATTCTTTGGGATATATATTAATCCTAAATGAACGTACTCTTAAATTTCTGTGAGCATCCGTTTATTATGTGGCGAACGCGACCGTATTTTGTACCTACAAGTGGCGGCGCGCCAACGGCACATCCGGAAAGACTTTCCACGGTCATGTGTAGAACATAAATCGATATAAGCTAAAGCGTGTGAATGGAGATCCGGATCGACGGGCCGAAAGATCCTTAGTGCTTCGTGCCTGGGTTTGTTCTTGAAAGTTCGTCCATTTGAGTTTCTCTGGTCTTCTCCCGTCCTCTGTGATTGAGCGACATCCCCTTGTCCTTCTTCCTCTTTTCCTGCCTATGATATCTCACCACCCTGAATAGACACTAACCTTCCTTTCAACTCAGATATAAAATATTCCACAGCCTAGGCATCGAATTCATCCATAGAATGTACCACCGGAGGTCAAGTTACGTGCATGTGAGCCTCCGAGGCATACACATCTGGTCTTTTTAGTGAATACAAGTACATACGTCTTTAACTTTCCTCTCTTTCTATCTAACATAACTCTTCCTACAGAGCAATCGAAACCCGCACCACGTCTCGCCGAAGGCTTTCTTAGACTCATCATCGCTGCTGAGTGGACAGGACGCAGCGAGCTCGATATGCATCCGGTTAACCGCAATCCCACTGGACATGGAGCTCGCGGGAAACAAAAAGTAATAGACAAGCAAGATGATGCGAAACACATAGCTAACGTTGATCCAACGCAACCACGCTCTCACTTCTCTACTCATCCAACCCACACCTACCTTCCTCCCCGTAAGCAGAAGCAGAAGCAGCAAAAGCCTGTCCTCATCCACATACAACTCTCGCCGCTACGCATATTGATGGTGCTGGTCCCGCAGCGTCTCCACGTTCGTGTTCTACCTTGATGCCATTGGCTCTACAGGGTATTCGCAATCGTGTGGCTAGTCATCTTCAGAATTCACGCGGCTGGTAGCGATGCTGAGTTTGATGTTCGACGTTCGTATATTTCGTCCACCCCATGTTTATCTATCACTCACATGGTTGACTTCAGGCTGTGCCGTATTGTTATCGGACTGGCGTTTACGCATGCCTGGACCGAAGTCCGCTTTATTTGTCTTCCAACACGTGTAGGTTCGGAAATATTGGTTATCACACACATACACCTTGTCGTATTACTCCATGGCTTTTGCTGAAGAGGATTGTTGCTGGCGATGAGCTTCTTCAACAATACTCAGAATGCCCTTGTGCGGGTGACATTAGCGCGACGCAAGTGAATGGAAATGTCTACAATGCTGAGGTTACTACGAATGTTGCTAGTACTCAACACAGCTATCATGTGATTCCATTGAAAGGTGCGCCTGTTGGATCTGCCTTATTTCTCTTTTCTAACCCAACAGGTAGGCATAGATCTTCTCTACCAGCGCACCTCCCCCACCGCCCTCCTAGACGCCAGAGCACGGGGAGATCCACCCAGGTGCATGGAGGGAACTCGTGAAGCCATTATCCAGGAAATCTTAGACTGGTTGAAGAAAGTCACCAAATCATCTTCCATCGTCTGGCTGCGAGGACCCGCTGGGCATGGCAAAACGGCGCTGGAGTTCACGATCGCGGAAATCTGCAAAATGGAAGGGCTCTTGATAGGGTCGGTTTTTTTTCCAATCGAATTGCCAACTGCAGGGACGGTAGTCTCCTCTTCGCCACGTTGGCAGCTCAGCTCATCAAAGCCTTTCCCTCGACGAAACGTTATGTCGACAAGGCGATCCGCGACGACCCTCACATCTTCGATAAAGCGCTGGAGACGCAGATGGAAGCGTTGATTATCGAGCCTATTCGACGCATAGCCACGGTAGCCCGCGTTATCGACACGGTGACGTGTGGACTGAAGTCGTACCCAACGCTCATCGTCATTGATGGTCTCGATGAATGTCCCGGTCTCGACGTTCAGGATGAAATCATCAGGGCCATTGGAAACTTGGTCCAGAAACTTGGTCTTCCGCTCCGATTTCTCATTTCCGGCCGACTCGAACCCAACATCTGCGGGGGCTTCGGGAAGCTTCAGTCTCGCCTTTCGAAAGATTCCCTTTCACGCTGCTCCTTACCAAGGATGCGCTGGCTCGCCGAGATACCCAGATCTACTCTGAGCGCAAGTTCAATGAGCTCCGCACTCGGCGGGTCAATGTCTTTTCGTGCATATTTTATAACTGGCTAAAGCCGACATGTCTCTGACGCCGTCATATAACTCACAACAGGCAAAATCTCGTCTACTTCCTTGAGGCGACCTGCACTTATAAAACCAACCTTATGACTGCCCGAAATCCGAACCTCATTCGCGCATTCACTAGGGTCGTCCTGTGAGTGAATGTTCTAGGAACAAACACATTCGCTTGTTTTAATCAACCTTACAGGGGCTTTTGCACTCGAACGCACCTTGGATTCTGCCACGTCTGTGGCTCTTGGATAAAAGGAACATTTTTACTTGTATCCGTCAGAAATCAGACTAGTTAGGATATGCGAGAATATATTTCGATTCTCTCCTATGTAATATCTATAAGAAGTCAAATATTAAGCCGGATATACATCCTAAGAACCACTATATAGGGATTATTTTAATGTAAAGTAAACGACAAAGGCTGGAGCCCTTTGTCGATCATATGTAGATGTACACGTGGAAAATGGCCTACATATTATAAATAAGGTATATTGCCACCAATCTTATAGCAGATGTGACATATGCAATAAAATATAAATAATCTTCCTCTGCCAAAGCCGGCATTTCTAGCTAAAATCGAGGGGTCGCACCCGATGTTATCGCGGATGTGACATATGCGATAAAATACCCGTGCCGTTTCCGATGTGCATGCCGATATGAAACCGGCAAATGCCTACAGCTTTTCCCCTTTATTTTACATATAAAGACTCCCTACATAGCGGTGTTGAGGATATATATTCAGCTCGTTATCCGACTTCTCGCAGATAATATATATGAGAAAATCCCGATATCTTCTTGCATATCCTAAATAGTCAGAGTTCCGGCGGATACAAATAAAAGTATCTTTTTTATCCCTGAGCCACAGAAGTGTGCCAGGACACTGTCCCACTTGCTTATTCCTTTCTCCGTGCACGTGACTCGAATATATTCACCTTCCAACAGCGCCTGCATCAGATTCAGGTCTAACACTCAACGCCTATTGATTTAGACTTAATTTCAAACTTCGAGCTCGGACACGTCCTTCAAATACGACAACAATTAAGCTAGATTAATATAAAAATAAAAATATGAAAAATGGACTCTAAAATTGCTGTAACCTAGGCACCACGCTCTGCTTCGCAACGAAGGAACTCTTCAGCAAATAAATTTGCTATTTGGAGTGTTAGAACTAAAATAAAATAAACTCTATGAATATTTTAGGACATACCTCGTACATGAAGTTCACAGACTCCAACGCAAGGACTAGAGCACCCTGGATGACACGGATCTTCAATGCTTGTGGTTGGGTAAAAAGTGTTATGGTCAACCTTCGTCTTATTGGGAGACATTAACGCAACTGGCGGTGAAAAAAAGATTGAAGGTTCCGGAATGGGACTATCCTTGAGGAAGACCTTCAAGTATGATTCCGGAAGATCATATTTCTCGTCCGGCCCACCTCCGGTTCTTATGAAAGCTAGAAGGAGAAAAAATGTAAATTGAGTGTCTATGTGGGGACAAAAATATCATAACTCACCTTTGGTTTCTGACTTGGAGTAACCCACGATGCCTCCACGACTACGGAGTTCAATAAAATTGCCAGCCTCCCCAATAGTCCGAGTCTCCTAGGGGGCGTCTTGTACTTTAGGGGTAAACTTGGCCATCTCAGCTTGAGCCAATGTAGGCGATAGTTGGGTAAACGCTCGCTTTCGTTCTTGCGGGTCTTTGATGTCTGTGATTGCTTTGAATTCGTCGGAATGGCAGCCGACTTGCTATCATTTGAGGATACAATTAGTCACATTTCATGTATGATGCAACCCAATACTAACGAGAGTACGTGCCCAGTGGCCAAGCTCGTGGTCAATGGTAGCCTTGAGTACCGTCAATAGTGCCAACTTGACCGTTGTGTCCTGCTCGGCGGACCATAAAGCGATGTAATCGTTCGAGATGCAAATGAAGGGCCACATTTTTTCGCGCCTAACGTGAAGCCCATACGCCCCTGGTAAGCCATTGATTACGACTATGTCCGGAGGGTGAGTGGCTAGAAGATGTCGGATGGCGTCCCTCGGGCTCTCAGTCTGAAGTGTATGCGAAGTTGCTGCCAAAGGGTTCTTCCTAGTCGTTGCCTCTCTCACTAAGTCTACGAGTGCGTCAATTACCGAGTTGTATAATCCTGGGTTTATCAGCTCTGCAAGGTGGTCCCGCCACAGCTTGTGAAAGGGGTGAAACGGTTCGAGGGGAGTTGTTGGGACTGTCTCTTCAACGATGGCGGAGTACGCTGATTTTAATATCGCCCCAGAGGTTGAGGAGGTGAGCGCCGGGTTAAATGACATTCTGAATGTGAACTGACAGAGGGTAGATGGATGAGTGAGAGAATGAGACAAGACGATGGCGCTTTTATTTCCCAAATGCGGTTCGGTCTCAGATTCTGAGATTCAGTCAATTAGCCTCGCCATCCTGAGTGCTGGATACCCGATGGGCCTGAGTATTGATACAATAGATATGCCCTACTTGATGGTCGATGGACGTCGACAGTCAGTGCCTCTAAAGGCCTAGACGAGCTTCTATTGAACTTTGGACGATCGAAGAAACACTTCCAGTATCCGAATGCCACCAGTAAAGAGGGGACCTGAAGATGCAGTAGCAGCAGTACTTTGAGTGTCTCTGACACAGTCCCAAGATTGACTCAAACTCGGTCGCACTCTCTGTCCTTTTGGACAAGAACGAATGCCAGTGACGGTGACGGTGACGAACGATGTCTGGTGAGGGTGTGTGAAGTTTGAACGGAATGACGGACCGGAAGGTCGTTTGCATCAAATTCATTATTCACCAAATGTGTCGTGGAACCCATTACTAGAGGTTCAAATGCAAGTGCTCTCTGGCAGCGCTTAGCAGAGTCGGCGCGTTGATGCTCCTGGGCGCGTATCCCAATTTATCAATCTGAACTCAGATGAGAAGTTCTTCCTATCTGTTCCACGTCCATTAGCGCTCAGCGCCTAGCTATGGTTTATTCGAGCATTCGGATCAGAGTCCATCGAAAATACAACGATGGAAGAGTTTGCCTAAGTTTTCAAACGTTCAGCTTCCAGCGTTCGGGTTCAAGTGTATAAGTATCCTTGAAAACCTAATAATAAGGTCAGCGAATCGACTTCCAGTAAGTATTCAGATCCAGACTCAGGTGCCACCAGTGTGCACAGTTAGCAGATCAGGTAACCACAGAATTTCTTGATTCAGACCTTCACTGCAGAATATACGCGCTCTCGCCTCCCTGTTGACGTTTCTCCAATAAGAATCCCATCCCCCACGATAAAAATGCAGAACACCCAAGTTTCAGAACTCTATAGCCCGAAATGCACATAGGGAATCCAGGTCAAGAGACCATCATCCGTGTCCCCAGTCTGCTTTCGAAGGCGCTGGACCGCATGATGGAGAGCATATGCCGCCATTGAGCTGTCGAGTCGCGGATTCCCTGGACCACCGCCATCGTTGTTGTTCCTCTTCTCCGCTGCAAGGTACTCATAAAATGACGCCGTAACCTCAGCTGCATATCTGTCTTGGATGGTCCACATTGTTCCCACCACGCCCCGACACCCTGCCGCCAGCATCCCAGCCGCTAGGTGGACTGCTTCGTCAGGAAGTCTCTCATCCCCTGCGCTGGTCTCGCATGCCGACAAGAAAGCCAGTTTGCACTGGGGGACTCTCAGCTGCATGATGTCCAAGAGCTCAAGTCGTCCGTCATGGAGAGCTAGTCCGCTCTTGAGAGGATCCTGGGTGTCCTGATTTGCACTGCAAGCGAAGTGCACCCAGTTACATGCTCCCATTTCCTGTTTCACCCGGCTGACTGTTGCAGCGGATCCCTCCAGATGTAAGCAACTGTCAACCCCGATCATTTTCATCGCAGAATCTATTTCATGTGTTGTTCCGGATGTGTGATAACCGTCTGACGAGATGGTTTGGCTGATGAGCAGGACTTTTGAAGAAGTTTTTTGTTCCACATCGGACGCATTGGCCTTCTCCAGGAGTGTACTGACGGTTGGGGTATATGATGAGACAACAAAATCGGAGACACAGGATCCAGACGGCTGGGAATTCTGATTGTAGATACCAGCAGCATGGATTGGAAGGAATGTAAGGGGACCGGTTGCGCACCACCAAATGCGAGACGGATTAGAAGGAGGCGGCTTCATAAAAATAATAAATAAATGAACACGTCTGCGTTCTACAGATCAGGAGGGAACTGACCTTGTCCAAAAGTCCAAGCGCTTCCAAAATCGGCTTCACCACACACAGCCAGAGCTCCTGAAGAATTACATGAATATCGCTCTTGGTATGGATACTACTACTTGTTTTCCCTATAGCCGTACGCTCCAAACGACCGCGTAGACCATGACGAAGAGGCGAAACAAGATTTTTTAAGCGGTCCCTGAGTTTCGAGGCTTGTTGGAGAGTAAAGTGTGTAAGAGGAATATGGAGGGGAGTGTCACAGCCCGGTATAAGGGCGAGGGCATCACAACGGTCTTCATGAACATTGATCAGAACGACGGGGCCACCCTGTGGGAGGTTCTTGAGAACGGTTGACGCTGGAAGTGGTTTCAGGAAATTGTGAAATCCGTGAAGACGGCGAATCTTGCCAAGCAGTCGGGTCCATTCCTGGGCTGCAGTGGCAGTATCTGCGAGCGTCGTCCTTTCGTGGAGTGATTCAAACGACCCCGATGATTCTAGCACTCTTGAAATCTCTAAGAAGTTCTGGGCAAGTTCTGTGTCGTGTACACGCAGATCATCTAGTGGGGTGCGCAGCTGTTCGATTTGGTTCCATACGACGCAACGGCCTTGCTCAAGCCACTCCAAAGCCTTTCGAATGTCGCTTTGGGCAAATGCGGTGGAAACGGCGGTCGGTGTTACATGCTCGGTCGTGATGAGATTTTTATACCGTTGTCGAAACGTCTGGTCCATACCTGAAATCTGTGAAAGAAGACAGATCGCAGCATCATAACTATATAAGGATTCCTGAGGACAGCGGGATATCGAGAGTTTGGCCAATCGGAGGGCAGCTCTCAAACGGATGGGAGGAGGAGCGGAGATGATCCCAACACAGTCGCTATAAATGGTGATTGCTTTGTCGATATCTAAAGAATCACCTGCAGCTGTATGTTCAAAGCGACGTAGAAGTGTATCTCCAAGGCCATTCAGTAGACTTGGTAGGTCATAGTGGTCATTTGGAGTGAGTCGGACCGCCCTCTCCTGGGCTGAGATGGCGCTGGAAATGTCATCGAGGTTCCCAGTCCGTTCAAAGAGCCTCAATAATGAGTTTCCCAGCATGCCCAGCCGGAATGGCATATCAGCATGCCCGTCGGGTGTGAGCTGAATAGCCATCTGCAGGGCCGAGATGGCGCCTGAAATGTATGTAAGATCTACCGTACATTCGAATAGACGCGATAATGACGTCGCAAGGTTACTGAGCCGAACGGGTTTGTTGGGATGGCCATCGCGAGTGAGTTGCACTGCGCTCTCGAAGGCTGAGACGGCCCTGTACACGTCAGCTAGACCTCCTGTATGTTTCCAGCGATGTAAGAATGAATTCCCCAAGTTATTCAGCCGAATGGGCAGTTCGACGTGGCCAATGGGAGCGAGATCGACTGCCCTCTGGAAGGATGAGACAGCGTCGGAAATATCATTGTCATTCCCCGTAAACTGAAAAAGACGCCAGAATGCAAGTCCTAGGGTATTTTCGCGGGCTGCCATGGCAAGATGATCGTCAGGAGCAACTTTGACTGCCCTCTGGATGGCTGAGATAGCATTGGAGATGTCGTTAAGATCCCCTGTGTGTTCAAAGCAACACAGTAGTGATGTCGCAAGATTATCCAACCGAACTGGCAGGTCAGGGTGGGCGTCGGGAGTGAGTTGGGCTGTACTCTGAAAATATGAAAGTGCACGGGTAATGTCAATGAGGTCCCCTACATGGTCGAAACGATGGGAAAACAAAGTTCCGAGGTTATTCAATAGAATAGGCATGTCAGGATGACCATTCGGAGTGAGATGGATCGCCACTTGCAGAACCGAGATAGCGTCGGAAAGGTCGGAAAGATCCCTCGTTTGCTTGAAGCGATGCAAGAATGTTGTTCCAAGGTTACTTAGAAAAATGGGCAGATTGGGGTGGCGGTTGGGTGAGAGTTGAATTGCCCTCTGCTGGGCTGAGACGGCCTTGGACACATCGCGGAGATCCCCAGTGTATTCATAGCGATGCAAAAGTGAGATTCCGAGGTTATTCAACCAAACGGGCAAGTGAACATGGCCATTGGCAGGGAGTTCAACTGCCCTCTGGAACGCGGATATGGCATCGGAGATGTCGGCGATATTTTCCGTATGTTCGAAGAGAGACAAAAGCGATGTTCCGAGGGTATTCAGCCGGACTGGTAGATCAGGATGGTCGCTGGGAGTGAACTCAGTGAGTTGGACTTCCTTTAGGAAGATTGAGACGGCGTCGGAATTATAACCGACATCGCCTAACAAAAGACCCTCATCCCCGACGTCCACAGATAGGACCTCATGAATGCCGACATTGTCGCCGTGTTCAAGTGTCTGTAAATGCCCGTGCTCGCTGCCCCTCATGGGCGACGGTGTAAGGCTATACGTCGTGTCAAGTCTACTCTCCACATCTTTCAAAAGAGAATCAAGATAGAGAAGGAATTGCTGCTGGTCCTGCATGAGTGCCCAGTGAAAGTTTTCTTGTAGCTGATTTTGAGCGGCATGTGTGTTCTCCTGTTTATATACTAATCAGCACCGTAAAACCAGAAGTTGGAATACCCACACCCACAGCGAAGACGATAAAGGCGTTCTTAAGTCCAATTTCCACGGCCCGAATTTCGGATTCAGTCTCGTCTGCATCCAACAAGTGCTCCACGGAAGCTTCTTCCGAAAGCTTCATCATAATATCTCGAACGGCGGTGCAAGCACTAGTCAGCGGAGTGCTCTATGTCAGCCGAAGATCGTGAGGTAACATAAGGTTGATTGCGTACCTTTCTAGAAGCTTCAAATCGCTCGTGGGTAGCATCGATGAATCCGCCCCTATTTGAGAGCACACGTTTACCATCGATTGCACACAGCGGTCTACGAGCGATGCGCATTTCTCCTTGTAGGTGCTAACTTTCGGTACCATATCATGGGCAGTCTTTAGAGCCAGAAGCGCCCGGCCCAGAGGAGTTACCGAATTTGCGGCAAGATCAGATGGGATAATGGACGAGGATGAAAGCGGATGAAAGTATGTAACACCTTTCCAATTTTTAGTACATATGCAGGCGTGAAATGTGCAGCGTACCTAATTCATTGAGACGAACTTCATTCTCAGACAGAACATTTTTGATAAAATCCGATACAAAATCGGCAGAGTCATCAGCCTGTGCTTTGGATGATGTATGAACATTCGACTGTAATTTTTTCTGCAGGTAATCACCTTGTATTTTGAGCACCATTCAACTCCGGGTGTTGCGGCTACTTTGGTTCCAGGAAATTGAAGGAGATAATCGTTGAGGTACGATGAGAGCGATGGCATTTTCTAACATTCATTATAGTTGCAAGAAACACTAGGAAGATAAGGTCAAAGCGTACCGAAATTGCATATGACACCGCTACAATCACAATGGAGTCCTGTGTCGGCTCTGGTAGCGCTTTAGTTTCTTTGCCATTAGGGTTAAAGGTGGAGCGTAGCAGGTCTGATAGAGTTGAGCTGAACGTTCGCGATGAACGCTGGTTCGGTGGATTGGACTGCTTACTCCCTGGGGTAGTCGACTGATGGGATTCCATTCGTATCTCGACTCCACTCGGGTCCCTTGATCCAGGCCAAGCTCTTTCAGAGAGCTTGAAGGTAAGATAACGGATGAAAAGGCACTGGTTCGGAAATAGTGCCCTTCGAGATGGGCCAACGCGAGGAGAGTCGGCTGTACCGGAATGCTCCCACGTATAGGAGTGCCCTGGATCACCAGAGGAGGCGACCCGCCTGAATTGCAGTCGGCATGTTGTCGATGAGTTTGAAAACGTAGCAATTCCCCATGAAGTAGTTTTGTCACAGCCTATAACCAAGCAGAGATCGCCGTTATTCAACCGACGACCCATACCTGGTCCATTAGCATAGCGATACCAACTCTCAGCATGAGCACCGATGTGTTGATAGAATCTGTCTAGATCGTTGAGGTTACTTTGAAATGTGGCATCAGGCATAGCCAGAATTGCCCCTTCAGATGCCGATGACTCGAACTCCAACTCCCTGTATCTTGAGATAAGTGATAGACTGAAGGTTCAATTATCGAATCATACCCGTTGACAGCGCCACTCTGCACTCGCTTAATGGATGAACTCGCCAGAAAACTGCCAGCACTGAATATCTCAATATTATCAACATCGCGGGGTCGGAGAGGTGGATCAAGAGGCTGAAAGTCACCAGGACAATCGGAATTAATAGGGTGGCCAGAGGGATGATTTATGTTGAAAAAGAAATCAAATGACCCAGAAGGCTTGATGATGCCAACATCTCCAATAGAAACACCTTGTTCTCGGTATTCGGGTGGAAGATTGAGGCTTGGTTCCGGAATCCAAAGAGCACGACCGCGACCTTTCGTCGAGAGATGTTCGGCGTAGATGAGATGGCTTGGAGAACAGTCCAAACGCGAAACCTTTTAGGACGATCAGACATTATGTGTGGTCAATCTAGCAGGGAAGGATCATGGCGCACCTCTTGCCGTATGTTGGAAGATCCAGATGCTCTCCAAGTGGTCTAACCCGGCAACACAAATCAAATAAAACCCAGCACAGTGAGTATTTGACAAACCTCATCGTGTCTAGAAACAGTCACTGGGCCGCGCTCTGCTGCCCTAAAAGTGAGACGGGGACGTTCAAGTTACAACGAGATGGAAGCTACGTACCAGGGACATTGACGACGACACTTGCGTGGGCTTGCGGGGCCTCTCGAGTACTGAATGATCCACCAGTGATGACGACATTAGAGCCTGAGGGAAACATCAAAGAGCACCTGATACATACTACAAATGAGAACGCACTGATCCATGTAAAGAGGAATGATCGCTTACCTTGGAACAACTTAGGCGGTCTGACAAGAGTACAAGCTATGACCGACCTTGCGTGTTTAATTAAAACTGAAGCAATAACGTTGTCCTTCCAGTTCTGGGTAGGCTTGACAGAGTTGTCTGAATTCCAAAAGTCACGAAAGATGGATGTAGTGGTGAGAAGCGGACTGGGAATCAAGATTTGGAGCAGCATTTGAATACCAATTAGCTGTGACATGAGGCAGGTACGACTGAATTGAAATGTGCACAGAAGACATGACACTGACAGCTATGGTGTACGGCTGAACTTGGGGCAAGAGTACACACAGCCACTACAAAGAACATTCACACGAGGAAACCACAAGTTCAACTCAAATCAGCCACTACTCTTGCATGCAACGACCTCTGACTTTCTCATTTATCAGAGCCTCGCCCTTCCAACAGAGATTCTCTGCATCATTTTCTGGTTTGCCTGCGGTCCATTACCTTTTGGAAACATCTACCTGCCTGCATGGAAGTAGGTCCATCTCGCTTGGGTATCCCTGTCTGTGGGCGACGATCTCATATGACGCCTGACGAAACCAGAGATACAGGATAAACAAGTAATCGACCATCTCAGGACTTACCTGCAACGTGCAGCAGGACACCTACTCGATGTCCGCTTTGCACTCCGGGATTACCCTAAATATGTCGCGAGTTCCATGTTGGACAATTCATTTATGTTGCATCATATTTCTATCCTCATTCCCGTCAAGGCCTGCGGCTAAACCTCATCGATCGCCTTCAGAGGGTCCACGCACCGCATCTAATATCGTATGAAGTCAAAGTCTTCGGACATTTCGTATATCCGTCCCTCTGCCACTAACGCCTATCTTCTTACTGGATACACCCAAATTGACCCATGTTAGCTTTTCTACAAAGGCATTTCCATCATCAATTCCCTCTTCATCGAACATCATAACGATCTAGATTGAAACCACCTCTGAATGTGTGACAGTCGTCACTCTACTTCGATTGCTCTATCTAAGTAATCTCTCCATTTCTTCGGGGGTCTTCGAACCTTCAATGACCGACGCGGGAGATCTCTAACTCATAGTTGCTCGCGAACTTGTGCAGTTCCGTGCTCAGACGAGAGTCTCATCCAAGGCATCTGGTATTTCCTCCGAGCACCCAAGTTGGATGTTTGGTGTTGAGGAGCATGTACCATACACGCATAGTCTCGTGAGCCAGACACTTCTTTGTGAGGATAAAATTATTCTTTTATGAATACGAGTGATGGAACGGCAAGAGCACGAAGTCCACATTTTCTACGTATATCGAATACCCAGGACACTAACTACAAATTATTTAAATAGGTTAAACGAGTTGTGTGGCCATTATGTTTCTTCGAATCATTCCGTCTCGTGTAACAGCGTATAGTATCTTTGCAGTTGCGGTTGTATCCGTCACCGTGGTAGAGTAAATATATACCATATCATGCTGGGCGGAAAGTGCCTTGAACTTTGTGCGGAGATAAGTCACAAAGGACATGGCCTCGTTTGGGCGATCTCCAAAGCTTGGAACGTATTTTTTGACCTGGACACCCCGTTGTAGTTTCTGCTCGAGCAGATCGCATTTGTTTAGGAAGAGAATGAGTTGAGTATTCGCCAAGAGTTTGGACGAGCATACTGTTTTCCACAGAACCATGGAATCTTCCAATCGATTGACTTGTGGCTCCTCCTCCAGCTGTTGGTCGAAGACCGAAACAGGGGCGAGGAATATGATCGCGTCTAGGTTATCGAAGTACGGAAGCCATGCATGGCGCATAGTTCGGCAACCTCCTACGTCGAAGAAGCGCCACTCATGTGCACGGTATTGTCCCTGTTTGAGATTGATTTGGTACTCCTGAATCCCGACCGTTCGCAGTCTTGCTCGCACGATATCATCATCAGTGACAGTGTAGTCTCGCGAGGCGACGCGATCGAGATCGTTCAAGAAGAAGCCAGCATTATCTCCCAACTCGACTTGCTGGCGCTTAAGCGCCAAATGCACCGCCTGGTCGTTCCATAAAGTCTTCATGTCGTCCACGCAACTTGAAATGGTGGCCGTGATTGAATCGAACGACTTGTTTGCCGGAGAGTCGGCCGAGGTTCTCACATTCTGTTCCAACAAGTTTCCCCAAGATCGTACCGAGAATTCCTTCATGCGACGGAAGTTGTTTTTTGGGTGTGTAGCGTCAAACGAGGGTGCAGGCAACAGCGCGGACTGAACTGGCTCCGAGCTTGAGCCCAGCCGGCCTTTTAACTCAGCTTCAACCCCGTTAAGAGGCGCCAGCCTGGTCATAAGCAGCCGATGATGATCAGTAACTTTCGCGGCTTCAATTTCGTCGGTGTCGTTGATAGTTGACCGGTCATCCTCTGAGTCTACAAGAACTTCGCCGTTCATTTCCGCCTGTAAGACACTGAGGATGGTGATGATCGAATGAATGATGTTTAGTTGGACAACCGTCTTCCAACCATTCCTCTCCTTCTTCCACTCTGCGGGAGCAAACATCATGCGGAAGTTTTTCAGAGTAGTAGATTTGCCACTCTCTGACTGTCCCAAGAGCAAAACTCTGACTGCGATCTCTTTCCTCAGCTTTACACGCTCCTGGCTGATTTCTTCGTCAATGGTGTCGCTGACACGTCGAGCTTCGAGTTCCCGCTTCCTGCGTGCAGCTTTCTTGACATTGGGAACTTCAACCGCCCTGCGGAAGGATGAGATGCCATTTGAAAGGTCGGCGAGACACTCTGCACGTTTAAACCGACGCGAGAGCGAAATTCCAAGTCTATTCAGCCGAGGGGGTAGTTCTCCATGGTCATTGGGAGTTGGGTCAACTACCCCGTGAAAGGAGATGGGACGCGAGATTTGAGAGGTATGAAGGTCTCGACCATGAGTGCCTAATGGGAGACCCTCGACCTTCGTGGTTTGCATCTCGTGGAATATGAGGTCGCCACCACATTGTTTAGGTGTTTGTAAGGACCCATATTCATTCCTCTCCTGAGAAGGCAGTCTGGACCTAAGGCTCATCGTTGGGTTGGCTTTACTTTGAACGTCTTCCAAAAGATAGTCAAGATAGACGAGAAATCGTTGTCGGTCCCGCCTGAGTGCCCAATGGAGATCCTCTCGCACTTGACTCTGCGTCGAATTGGCGTAAACCTAGGAGGTACATGGTCATTTACTGCGCAAACAGACACTGGCAAACTTACACCAACGTCGAAGAGCGCAGAGGCAGCTGTTAGGCCATTTTGTACGGTCGTAATTTCTTGTTCAATATCGTCTTCATTGGAGAACTTCCCCGGAGTATCCTCGCCTGACAATTTTAAGACGGTATCCCGAACCGCGGTGCAAGTACTAGATGATATACCCCATGTAAACCATATATCACTGATGAATATGAAAACATAAGCGCACTTCTCTAAGCACCTCATGTCCCCGTCAAGTGGCATCGGTGAACCCTGCTCTATTGATGAGCAAATATTGACCACCAACCCCATACAGCGGTCTATGAGCGACATATAACTGTCCTTTTTGGCACCGATCTTTGCCACCATATCAAAAGCAGTTTTCAGATCCAGAAGCGCCAAACCCAGAGAAGTTGCTGAAGTGATGGTGGGATCAATCAAACCGACGCACGAAGGGGGAAGCGGATGAAAGTAGATAACGCCTTTCCGGTTATCAGCATATCGGTGAGTGATAATAAGAATATAGGACATACCTAATTCATTGAGACAAACCCCGTTTTCCGAGAGGACATCTCTAAGAAAATCAGATACGGATTCGGAATTGACGGAGTTGTCAACCTATGTTTGAAATGAACACAGGCGCACAAGGAATAATTTTGGGGGGAAAAACGCGCCAATAGATATTTTGAGTACCACTCGACCCCACGTGTTGCGGCCACTTTAGCACCAGGGAATTGAAGAAGATAATCATTGAGGTATGTCGAAAATGATGGCATATCCTAAAACGAGGTCATGTTCAGAACGCCGGAGGAATATCAAAACGAGGTCGACACGTACCGAGGCTGCATATGTCTCTGCTACAATCTCGAGCGAGGTCTTGGCAATGGTCGGCTCCACCGTTGCTTCCTTTGCTTTAGCACTAGCACTAAAAACAGACCTCAAAACATGCAATAGAGCCGAGCCGAATTTTCGCGATGAGCCTGTGTTTGGTGAATTCGACTGCTTGCTTCCCGAACAAGTCGATTGGTGGGACTCCATGTGTATTTGGACTCCATTAGACTCTTTAAACGCCAGCCACGAAGTTTCCGGAAGCTTGAAAGTTAAATATCGGAGGAAGAGGCACTGGTTCCGTAATGGTTCTGATTCAGCCTGAGGCCCCAGCCCCAAGATTGATCCTCGATCTGGACCAACTCGAGGAGAGTCAGCGGTACCAGAATGTATCCAGGTATAGCATTGGCCTGCATCACCGGAAGGGGATGCAATCGGACGAAACTGCAATCGAGATGTCGTTTGCTCCGAGGAATGAGAAAACGCAGCAATCCCCCATGAAGTAGTCTTGTCACAACCTATAACCAAGCAGAGATCACCGTTATTCAACCGACGACCCATACCTGGCCCATTAGCGTAACGATACCAACTCTCAGCATGAATGCCGATGTGTCGATAGAATCCGTCCAGATCGCTGAGGTCGCTCTGAAATGTAGCCTCTGGCATGGCTAGAACCGCTCCTTCGGTTGCAGACGATTCAAATTCCAACTCCCTGGACATTAAGATAAGTTAATGAGGGGAGGGGGTTTGAATATTAAGTCATACCCGTTCAAAGTGCCACTCTGGATTCGTTTTATGGACGAACTTGCCAGGGAACTACCAGCAGCGAATATCTGATCCTCGTAGATATCACGGGCTCTAAGAGGTGGGTCGAGAGGCTGAAAGTCGCTAGGACGATCAGAGTTGATAGGGTGGCTAGCGGGATAATTTATGTTGAAAAGAAAATCGAATATTCCCGAAGCCTTGATGATGCCAACATCTCCGATCGAGACGCCTTGCGCTCGATATTCGGGTGGAAGGTTCAGGCTGGGGTTCGGAAACCAGAGGGGATGCCCCCGACCTTTTGTCGACAGATGCTCTGTGTAGATGACATGGCTTGGCGAGAAGGTCAAACGTCTGACCTTTGAGACGACCAGAAATTTAGTAAAGTCTGTCTGCCAGCATTAGATCACAAGTGAGTCACCTCTTGTGGTATATTACCAGTTGCTTCCGGAGAGGAAACCCTCTAATGGGCGGACATGGCAAATGACAAGGCGTTAGCGCACACCTGAATGTTGAGCGCTTGATTCGACATACCTCATCATGTCTAAAAACGGTCACCGGCACCCGTTCTGCAACGCCAAAAGTGAGACGAGCATTTTCAATTTACTATGGCCGAAAGCTGCGTACCAGGCATGTTCACAACGATACTCGCGTGAGCTTGTGGTGCCTCTCGAATGCTGAACGAACCACCAGCAATGTCGACATTGGAGGCGGCAGAAAACATCAGCAGCCTGACACCAATGCAGATGAGAGGGCGTCCATGTCTTGGAAAGACAAAGGATGACCTACAGATGCCGTCCGACCTACGGAAGTACCGTTTCGAACTTGCTCTTTTGGCGACTGGAGCCTAGCAGCGGATTCTCTTGGTGAGGTAAGAGATGTGACGAAACTGGATGACGGAGCAGACTGAGAAACGAGGTGATTCTAGGCGTCAAAATACGTGAATGCCCGTGGATGATTGAATGGGGCATGATATATAGTAGAATTGTATGTTGATGTGACGAAAGTTTGCGGCAGCCTGGGAATCGTTCCGAAATGAAGCACTACTTGCTAAACCACGCCACATTGCCTTAACTGGCCCGATGAGGTTGGGATTGGGATTGCCTGTGACGACTTCAAAGTATTTCATCGACCGTGTTTAGAAGCAGAGCAGCCGGATTGAACTCACATGGGACTTCCTATGGCAGCCGATGGCGCGGTGCTGCCACTGGACAATGTCTATCACATTGTCTCCTCGTCAACTGCCGATTAACCCCATCTACGATCGATTAAAAAGTCCGCGCACCATGTATATATAGACTCGAGGCCAATCTATCTACTTGGAGGACATTGACTGCTAATTTTTGCCTTTCATTCTTTGCGCCAGAGTATAACCAACAATTCAGACGGAGTCTCAGGTCTTCATCGACCGATGGAGGGGTAGTTAATATAATACTTGTTACCGTTGGCGACTAGATGAAGGTAGGATGATTTAGTCAGCGCAGCCTCAAGTTTGAAATACAGGACTAGTGTATGACTATGTCACCCAACCACCAACTTACAGCAACATTGATTGGACATGAGGCCCGCTCTCTAGAAATTGGACGCGATCATATATTCAGTAACATAACGTTGAACAGCACAGGCGAGGCTGTATGTATCGAGGCGCCTGTCAGTTCGAGTCTGTAAATGACAGGTTTCATACAGGTTTCGCTGAGTGTACGCGATAGTGCCTCAGCTGATAACTCAATGAGACTGAACTTGAGATTTGTCATGTATACCGAATCCCCTTCATTGGGTTGATCGATTCAAAGCAGAGTTCCTGCCAAATGGGGGCAGGCTACACGACGTTCGACTACACGTACAGCACTTGATAAAAAGATAAAAAAGTATCCAAAGGGCGACCTAATCGAAGGGCGAAATAGCGAAGGTAATAATAATAAAGGGGGTGTGTGCCAGCCCAGAACAGTGTGGTCTCAATAACGCTTGCGTGGTGAAATATTCGTCTAGAACTTGTGGTGAGGGGTTGTTCTGGGAATAGAAATATGGGGTGGTGCATCGAGCGGTGGTTGGGGAACATAAAAGGGACGTGGGTGCATGCAATGCAGTGGGCGATGTTGGTGTGCGTGTGTGTAGTGTGGTGCGTAACGAAGGTGGTGGTAGCAGGTGTTATGATACAGCCGCACGACGCGTCCTGGACGCGGGGCGGCACAGGTGGGTCCAGTGCGTGTGGTGTGTTGTGTATGTGTGATGCCGGATGAGCACGTCTTCATCCTCTCGTCCTCGAATAATGGTGATACACCTCGTCTCTCAATGATAGTACACTGTCGTAATTCCTGATCGTTCATGCAGACTCGGACATGGCCCGGCGACGATCCATCCTCAACATGAACCTCTCTGCGCGCTTGAGGGGCTCAGCGTCGAAGTTTGCCACCTGAGGGACTGGGGCAGGGGACGCTTCACGCGCTTGAGCGTGGAAGACGTGACCCATGAGGCTTGCAGGTGCTGGGGCACGAGCGACAACGGCCACACCAGCTGCAGCGGGGACGATGGGCATGGGAGCAGCCAAGGTGGATGCAGAGAGGGAGAGGAGGGTAAGGAGGAGGACGAAGAGGGTGTAGATGAAAGAAGTTGGGCGGGTGAACATTGTGGAAGGTTGGATAGGTGAGTGGTGGTAGGGAGAGATTATAGGTGCGCTGCACGAAGTGTGTGTGTAGGCTATAAGAGTTTTCGTCAGCTATTGGTTATTCGTGTTCAAAGGGCGAGTTTCAGGCGTGTATAAGCCTTGGCGGAGATCACTCAGCCACCAATGCTTTCGCCTTGCCACTACGTGCAAGCTGTGGCCAGCCATTTCGGTAGATATGGTGTGATGAAATGGTACATACCTGATGAAAAGAGGGAGCTTAGCGTGAGGCGGGATGTAGGAGAGCGAGAATAAGGAAGAGGAGAACGAGAAGAGGGAGGGGGACGAGCTTAACGACTAGCGGGAAGCAAGGAAAAAACTTATCTCGACGGGGGCGTTGCTCTTATATCATTCGCCGTGGCTTCCTGGCAGCGCTCATTCCCATCGCCATTATTCGCACGCAGTCTCCGCTAAGGACCAGGACCCTGACTAGAAGGCCTAAGGGGGTTGGGACAGTGCTTTGATGCCGACACGACAGGGGACATGATGGCGTTGTAATTTCGTATTCGTTGAGTCGGATAAGGACATTGATAACAGGCATTCATCAGCATAGGCAAAATTTGATAGCCGAGGGTGGCAGTCTGCTAGAGTTACCTACGGAGTCCTAGACAGCTCTAGATAGGATTCCAGCAACACTGATGTTGTTTTTGAACAAAGATTTTGTGTATTTGCGCGGCTGAACTATGCTGGGGTGTTTAGGCGCTTACCATATTTTTGGGCGCCATTATGATTGTGGAGTAAACAATGAAAAGAAGCGAGAGCGTGGCGCACATTGTTCTGGGCCAGTGGCTGTGCATCCAATTCCCCGCGACTCAGGATGACGGCATGATTCTGCATTCGAACGAGAAATATTACACCCTCATCTTATCTAGTGTAAATGGGTGACTTCCCATAACGCTAACTTGAATATCTATCTCTAAACCTTGTATTTCGTTTTAATATGACCCTACGCGGAATATCTTCAAACCACAACGACACCGGCTACACCCCTCGCTCACCGCCGCATCGCTAGGCTTTGGAGTCCGAGTCGGAAGCGTATATGGAGGGCTCATAACTGCGTCATAAATACACTAATTTATTTGGAACCGTGAACTTCCGGCGACGCACTCTCCTCGTAAGCGATTCTGTGCACTATGGTAAAGTTATCCTTATTGATGTCTATATATATAAAGAGAATGCGTTAAAATATCTTTAATGCTTTATTCATGTTAGAATTTCATTGAGTGAGTTTTCAAAGGGTCAGTACAGACAGAGGATGTAGAAGAGGAAGGGAGGAGGAATGCCAAGGCAAGAGCGCTCGCCCAAATGGGGCGGGACAGACAGAAAGGGCATGGCATTAGCGTTTCTAAACGTTGCGGGAAGTCACCCAGTTACAGCACAATGAGGCGACAAGCTAGCTTGTGATGTACTACTTTGTCAGACAAGATTTGGTACTCAGCAAAGTGCTGAGGCAAATAGACCGGGTTGAAGTAGAAATTTGTGAAGTTGTTCAGTGTCATTCTACACACATGTTTACGGGAGCGCTTCATAGGAACTGTGTAAATTTCTATTTGAAACCACATCACAACTGACTATAAAATCTCTACCAGCTAAGAATCCCAGATGTGATCCAACATTTTCAGGTCATGGTCCGCCTCAATAACTGCGCCACCAGTTGCCCCCTCTGGCCGCTGGACAGTGGTCGTATTTAAATTGAGTGGATATCGCACCTGATTCATTTTACCGCATGAATCATAATCTACCACCAGGAAGGATCCATCGTTAAAGCCACCTCGGTTCGGAGTCTTCACCATGATGTTCGTATCACGGATGTCGCCATGCACAAAGTGAGCCTGATGAAATTGCTGCAAGCATTCTCCGATTTTTTCGGAGAGCAAGTTGCGAGCATCCAGATTCTCCTCCGACAATAAACCCGGGTTATCCCGAATCAAGTTGAACAAGCTGACGTACTCCTCACTGACATCATCCATCACAACCATGTACAATCCTCCAGGGAGACGCTCGAAAGCATGGAGTTTCGGCGCAAAGCCCTTCTCAGCGAGAAATTCGTGACCTTCTTTGGAGTAGCGAGTAACAAATTTAATGCAGATTGCAGTGCCATCGAGGTCGTCCATCCGGCCAAAGAACAGGTTACGACCCTTCATGTGGAGAAGGTATACGAAGTGATTTACCAAGCCATCCTGAGATGTAAAAGAGGTCGGGTATGGGTGTGTCGGATTACGCAGGGACGAAGATGGATTGGCGCTATAATCCTGGTAGTAGACCTTTAGAGTATTAATTGCGCGCCGGAGAGCTCCAAGGTGGCGCACTAGCAGGCTCTCCATCTTGACATCGGTATCCTGATAATGGCAGGGTATGGCGGGAGACAGCATCTGTACAGTCGGACGGTCGGTCCACGCGGCACCAGCAATTGCGACATAGGGGCCTGACTGGGTATAAGATGGAATGAAGCCGGTATTTAGAAAGGATGACGAACCGAAAATGAGTACAATTATGCAGGGTAGAACAGAATTAAGGTGTTGAGTGGCAAGTTTCCTTGTTGCCTCGAGGAAGTAGAGAGTGGCTTGAAAATACGGCTCAGCGGCTTTGGACCCGATTTCATTTTTGAATTCAGCGATCAAGGATCTGAATGCGCCAATTGACAGGTCGCCGTCTGTGGTGAATCTATCGATCATCGTTGGCTTTATGTGTACCTGATGTTCATTGAAAACGCCTAGAAGAGTTTTCTGTCGACCCTCCTCCACTCTGTAGATATTAGCCATGGCCTGCACGAAGGCAAGAAAGAATTTGACGTCGTCGGGTGTTGGCACGTAATTCTCGGCGTCATCAATGTATTCGCCAAAAACCGGATGGAGCAAACTCAGCGGCAATGCCACAGGACGACCGTAGGGCCGATTACATGGTATGTACTCATCAGGTATATCTTGTTTGTTGAGGAACGTTTGAGGATTCCCACCATTCGAAGGAGCTTCAGACTTTCGTTGGGCGCAGAATTTCTTCCGGTCCTGACCTACCTGGTCGGTGGATAGGATTGGGTAGCTATATGCAGATGGCGGTGGCCCTGAACCAAGAGAGGGTCCGCCTGAACGGAATAATGAGAAAAATCAAACCAGAGTCGATATAATACCCACCTTGGTCCTGAATACGCGCAACGACATGAACGAGATTGATATCAAGCTCCGAGTGGAACACGTCCGACAATAACTTTTCTGATCTCAACTTTGGTCCAACAGTTGAGGGATTCTTGGAAGGAAGGTCGTCGATGGGAAAGGAGACCCGCCAGAGGTCGAGATCTGATGCGGCGAAACGATCGAGGTGAGGGGCCTTCTCCTCTTTGATTAGTTTTTTGAGGATGCTGACATTTTCTGTCCTCGCAACCTTCACAGTGAACATCCGATCATAGTGGTCACCGAGAAGAAAGCAATTGAGCGAAAGTAGTCGGGTTGAATCAAGAGCTGCGACCGGTGGGACGTCTGTTAAGTGGATTGAGTGTGATTTCGAAGAAAAGATTGTCGCGGCGTACATGACGCCTTTGCTATGACGTGGAGACAATCGTCCGCAACATCCGTGAAAAATGTGGCTAATTTCTTGCTGGGTGGCGATAACTTTGGATAATCAGAAAGATTGATGTTTTCCAGTACCGTCTCAAGATCATCGACGGGAAAGGAGACCTGCCAAAGGTCGAGATCTGATGCGGCGACACGGTCGAGGTGAGGGGCCTTCTCCTCTTTGATTAGTTTTTTGAGGATGCTGACATTTTCTATCTTCGCAACCTTCACAGTGAACATCCGATCGGGGTGGTCACCGATAACCAAGCAGTTGAGTGAGAGTGACATAGTCAAGGACCGAAACGTTGAGAGACAAAAGAACGTTGTTCAACGTTGACATTTACCCAGAATTGGTCACGTGAACGACGCCTCGGAGGTCGCCCCAATCGAATGCGGCCTTAAGTATGTGTAACTGAGCATTCTTTGTGCCTAAGCCATCACCGTATGAACCATAGGGGTAATTATGCGTACCTTTATTACTTGCTTTTGGAGCTGCCAGAACCAAGCGAGAACCCCAGACGAATACTGAGCAAAAGGTGTCTCCATTGGAGATTTTGGCGTCATTAAGTCTCCTGGATCGTTTGATTTCTTTTCAAAATATATTATACTATCATATTTTCAAGATTTACTGGAAGTAGGGGACTCATAAAATTGTGAAGTACGATTTAGAAAGTGGAAACACCAGCTGCGACCGAGGTATCTTCTCACGGGTTCCAACTTCCAAAAGTTGGAATAGTAAAAGTTTTGAGCGAAGTTGGCCGGAAGTTGGCTATCGTGAACTTGAAGCACCCTAACGGTTCACTCCCTTACGCCTCCAAACCAGGCTTTAATCACTTGCAACGAAATTGAATGGCATTTCTCTCACCTCGCTCTTTTCTGAATCTACACTAGTGTGGTCCATGGATGCTTTCGCAGTTATACTGGCGTTCCATTTCTTGGCAAAACCGACGGAACCATCACTATCGAATTTCGTCTGCCAGTCGTTCGAGCTCGAGATGCGGCGCCATATTTTGATTCACTCGTCTTGTGCATGGAGAGGATATGGGCTCAAGAGAAGCAAGGAAGAAGATCACAGTGGACGTTACGGCGCGTCTTCTACCTTCTACAGGAAAACTGGGACTCGATCACTTGACTTTAAGCCAGAAGTTCCATCGCCATATCCCAGAATCCTTTCTCGAGCCTTGTACATCTTTCCCATACACCTTTCCATTCCGACAATCTGAACTCCGAAGGTGGATCGGTGACAACGAGTGTTTCGAGGTTTTCTGTGACAATATGGGGAATAGCGCCGTCAGTATCATCAATGCGACTACTGAAAGCCAAGAACAATCCGCATACCGAGGCCAAATCTCACAGCGAGTTGATATTCCTCACCCGCATACACCTCCATCCAGTGTCTATACGGATTTCCTTCGATCACTACCCAACTATTCTCGGTTCTGCTCTGTTTCTTTAGCCACAAACCAACTTCGCCGTACCCAAGCAAACACGCCAAGAGCGCCATCATTAACTTCGCTACGTCGCCTAGCATAGAGATGTGCCAAGTGAAAGTTAGCATTATGGACGTCCAATACGTATACGACTGAGTGCACCTTGTAGACCAACATCAAGAATGTACGCCCCATAGGCAGTGGTAGCAGCAGCCTCTGGTGTATTTTCTAGATCTTTTTGAGTTATGCCGAATTTTGCGCAAAACTCCTTGTGATTGTTGATCTCTTGCAGCACATTCAAAATCGTTTGTGTGGAATTGGTTATTATGTTGAGGTGTGTTGATTTTCCAACGAGAAGCCTGGGATTAAACTCAGCTTTCCATGCTTCGTAAATATTGAAGGAGGGCGAAGTAGACATACCCGTATGCTCGAGCGTAGTACTTCAAGTAGTGGTAGTCTTGTCTACAGTCCACAATAAGCTCGGGCGCCATTCGATATTTATGACGGAATGCAACACCTACTTGATGAAGTGAATGAAACGTGCTTGGGCGAGTGTGCCTCTGCCGAGCTGGACGACGAAGTCGTGTTCGACGTATTCCTTCCAGATACTTGCCGTACCCTCGATGAGCATTCGGGTGAATGGATATGGATCAGTTGGACTTGATCTTTTGGTTCACATATATTCAGTAATTACTTTATTCATATATCAAGGCTCACTTACTGTGGAATGAGATTCGCCCGGACATTATGAATGTGATTCAATGGCCCATGACCGCGTCCTATCGGGGTTGCAAACTGGATCCCAAGGTGAGTGTATATTGTGGCATCGTCAACAGCCTTGACCACTGAGAAGCAATTTCAGTAGTTTACAGCTAACAGAGACCGGCGAAAGGCGCACAAGGAGACCCCTTTGCAAGGCCACACGCAATCGCAGCACTCAGTGTGCATCCTGTTCCATGTGTGCTCGATGAATCGATTCTGGGCCGCACGAACAACGTCTGTTGGTCGTCAGACTGGTGGAGTACGTCGACTACAACGGTCATAGCATTGTAGTCTGGCGAGTCGACGAGAAGTATCTCCATGTTCTCGTGTGGGAGGTGTTGCTTTACGATTTTGACGTTGGGAAACGATTTGCTGATTCTGTCAATGTCTGCGAGAGAGGCCTTGATGTGTCCACCTTTGAGTAGGACCGCCTCAGATCCAATGAGTTGAAGTTTTCCAGCAGCATCAAGCATAGACTCAACGCTATCGATTTGACAGGCCTGCCCAGTTCGTGAGAGGAGCAATTCGGCTTCTGACTTGTTCGGCGTGATGAGACTGGATAGAGGAAAGATTTCCGAGATCATAACGTCCAGCGCGTCCGGATGTAGGAGCTGGTGTCCGGAGGTCGACACGCAGACTGGATCGCAGACAAGAGGTGGAGTCACTCTCGAGCCCCAGCGACCAGAAAATCTAGAGTTCAGACTTTTGACCACCGCTTTGATAATATCTTCATCGAGAAGCATTCCGGTCTTCATGGCTCGTACGTCAAGATCATCTAGAACACAATCAATCTGGCTGGTGGTTAATTGGGAATATCTCATGAAGGACGATGGTGGTAGCAGCCGAACGTACTTGTTGTCCAACAAAGCCAGAGGGAACG
>Ga0247741_1000387_pt1 | contig 25529 bp, 14 predicted proteins | sample UWRJL213509R2_FD_180945 | JGI IMG/M metagenome (GOLD analysis project Ga0247741, IMG submission 180945) | Plant litter microbial communities from Arlington Agricultural Research Station in Wisconsin, United States - UWRJ-L213-509R-2 | ecosystem: Environmental > Terrestrial > Plant litter >... | reverse complement strand
ATCCGATCCCGGTGCCAGGCCTTCGCGTCCGAAAGCGCCCGCGAGCACCAGTGGACCATAGGTGAACGCCACGAGATCGGGCGCGGCCGGTGCGCTCTCCACGCCCGCCTCCATGACGAGCCGCAGCTCGACCTCGTCCCCGTCATTCCAGGTGCGGGCGATCTCCACATAGCTGCCGGGATTGCTCGAGCGCAGCGTCTCGTTGCCATTGACGAGCACCGTCGCAGTCCGGCTCCAGCGCGGATGCCGCAGCTTCAGCGCGATCTCGGTCGGCCGCTGTAGTTTCCATCGCAGCGTGGTGCTCGGAACGTCCGGGAAAAGGGTCGTCTGGGTAAGCACCGCGCCCTTCGCCTTCCAGGCGACGGACGACGGCACGAACAGGTTCACATAAAGTGCTCGATCGTCATGGAAATATAGGGAATCGCGATATTTGACGTGGTTCTCCATTCCGGTGCCGGTGCAGCACCAGAACGAGTCCTCAGGCGTGTGATACAGCTTCATATAGCCCGGACGCGCGCCCTGAAAATATGTCGCCATGCCCGAGTCCGGATCCTGCGACGCCAGGATACCGTTGTAGAGCGTGCGCTCGTAATAATCGGCATAGGCCACCTGCGGGTCATACTGGAACAGCGCCCGGGTGAGCTTCAGCATGTTGTGCTGGCAACAGGTCTCCGATCCCTTGGCGGAGAAGACATGCTTCTCGAAATCGGCCATCGCAAAGAAATGCTCGTTGTCGCCATGACCACCGGTGGCGAAGGACCGGGTATGCGCCACCGTGTCCCAGAAAAAGGCGGCCGCATCCTTGTATTTGACGTCGCCGGTCGCCTCGTAGACGCGCTGGAAACCGACGATCTTCGGCACCTGCGTGTTGGCGTGGAGCCCATCGAGATGATCACGCGCCCTGGCGAGCGGCTCCATGATCGCCTTGTGCGAGAACCGAAGCGACATCGTGCGGTATTCGGGATTGCCGGTCATGAAATAGAGATCGGCGAACACCTCATTCATACCGCCATGCTCAGTGTTGAGCATGGTCTCGAACTGCGCATCGGACAGCGGACGCGTGGCGACGACCGCCCAATCCGCGAGCCGCAGCAACACGGCGCGAGAGGTTTCGCTATCGGCCAGCAGGGCGGCGTCGCGAAGCCCGGCATAGACCTTGTGCAGCGTGTACCAGGGGACCCCGGTGATCTTTTCGCCGCGCAGATGCGCCGCTACCAGGGCTGGCCCCTTCGGAAAAGCGCAGATCAGCCCAGTCCCGGCCGCCTTCTGGCACTCCGCCAGTTCTGCGGCGATATAGTCGATGCGCTGCCTGAAGCGCCGATTGCCGGTCGAACGATATGCCAGCGCACAGCCCGACAGATAGTGGCCGAGCGTGTGGCCATGACAATTAATGTCTTCCCAGGTCGGCTCGGATTCCCAACCGCCATAGACGCTGGCCTTCGGCTTCAGGCCCGCGTTCAACCGGAAGTTGTGCAGCATCCGGTCCGGCTCGAGCTTCAAAAGATAGGCCTCCGTCATCCGTTGCGCATGCAAGAAGGGCCCTTCCCCGAGCGTCACGTCGGCCATGTCGAAGGGTTTCAGCTTCGCCGGAGGTAGCCCGACCTCCTGTGGCACGGCGGCATGGCCAGTTCCGGGTAGGCTCCCGACCGAGGCAGCGACGAGGGCGCCGGTGCCAGCAGTCGCAAGGAAATCGCGTCGCGAGCGGCCAGCGCAGCGTGTTTCGGTGGTCAAGTCATGTCTCCACTCGGATTGTTCCGCGCCATCAGATCGTGGCAGCGTTCAGTTGAACCGGACAAGGGCCTGTTTGCCCCTGTAGTATATCGATCTGCTCGCCGGCGCGGGTGCCATCCCGGCATGGTGAGCGTCGTTCATCAGCACGATATTCAGCGTCCGCCTGCTTACCATTCCGGGAAAGCCGCCCTGTCGCGCGCCAATTCTCAAGGTGCGCGCCTTATCGTCCCAGATCAGGTCGTAGGTTGCGCGCTGCCCCTTCTCATAAGCGTAGGTCTCATTGTCGTCCTCGTAGATCGTGAACCGCGCGTCAGCACCCGGGTATATGCGCACCTCATAGGGGGCCTCGGGCGATTGGGTGGCATATTGTACCGCCGGCCCCATCGGTACGATCGAGCCAGCGCGAACATAGAGCGGGACGATGTCGAGCGGCGCGCGGCGTGTCACCCGCGTGCCGCCGGCGAACCGCTCGTTGGTCCAGAAATCATACCAGCCGGCGCCCTTTGGCAGATAGGTTTCCATCATGGTGTTCAACGCCGGCGCGGGCCCGCTCAGCGCCTGTCGCTCGCTCGGCCGCCGCCATGCGAGGCGCAGCACCCGATTTCCGTCGATCTGGTAATAGTCGATCCCGACCCGGACGACCTGGCCCTTGCGAAACCGGATCATCGTGCCTTTGTATCGGGCTGCCCCGGCATTCCAGTCCTCCACGACCATCTTGCCGTCGAGCATCAGGCGATAGCCATCGTTCCCTTGGATCCCGATCTCATATTCACCGTCCTCAGGGGCGATCAACGTTCCTTCCCAACGAGCGGAGAAATGAGACAGAGTCGATAGTCCCGCCGGCACTTCCGCCAGGGGCGGATCGGGCCAGTTGTGGTCGACCTTGGTGTCGACGAAGCGGCTCTTCGGCGTCTCAAAATTCTCGCCTTCGAAATACTGGCCCGCCAACCCTGGTTGCCCGTCCGGCGTACGGAGATAGTCGCTCGGGATGGTCGCGGCGGGCGGCGGCAGGATATGATACATCGCGTGGGTAACCGGATGCACCAGGAACGACGGGCCGAACATGAAGCTGTCATCGATCGTGTCGGTCGCACGATCGTCCGGAAAGTCCATCATCAGCGGCCGCATCAGCGTGTAGCTGTCGGACGTGATCTTCCAGCTCAGTCCGTAGATGTAAGGCAGCAGACGATAGCGCAGGCGCGTACTGTCCAGCAGCGATGCATAGACCTGCGGATCCATCGTCTTGAACAGATAAGGCTCGCGCTCGACGTTGGTGCCGTGGATACGCATGATCGGATTGAAAGCGGAAAATTGCAGCCACCGCGCGTAGAGTTCTCGCCAAGCCGGGTTCTTCTCGCCACCCGGGAAGTCGGCCACGAAGAACCCGCCCGTGTCCTGCGTCCAATAGGGGTTACCGGTCACCGTAACGTTGACGCCGTCGGCAACCTGCTGCTTCAGCGTCTTCCAGCTGGCGAAGATGTCCCCGCTCCACGACGCCGCGCCGGTGCGCTGGGCACCCGCCCATGCCGATCTGGTCAGCGTGAAGACCCGCTTGTCGTTCGTCGCACGCTGCCCCTCAAAGGTGCCCTGCGTCGTCAGCAGCGAATAGGGATTGAGATAGCGGGTAAAATCCCCCAGCGCGTTCGATCCCAGCGCTTTGGTATCCCGGATATTGTCCTGAGCGTTCCACATCGCACTGCTGACTTCGATCTCGGTGCCGTCCATCCACAGAGCATCGACGCCCTTGTCGAGCAGCCCGGACTTGATGTGCTTGAAATAGATCTGCCGGCCAAGCGGGCTATAGGCGTCATAGACGCGCGCATGCTTGGATATCCAATGCAGCGGCTTGAACCGCAGCCCATGCTCGTCCAGTTCATGCGCCAGCGCAGTGTCGTTGCCGATCGACGGCCAGATCGACACCATCAGCTTCAGGTTCATATCGTGAACCTGCCGCGCCATGCCGGCCGGATCGGGATAGCGGGTCGGGTCCCACGTCATCCCGCTCCAGCTACCATCCTTGTCCGATCCCCAATATTGCCAGTCCTGGACGATGTAATCGAGCGGGAAACCTTCCTTCCGAAAGGTCCGGGCAACATCGAGCAGTTGCTCTTGAGTCTTGTATCGCTCCTTGCTCATGAACAGGCCGAACGCCTGTTTGGGAAACATAGGCGCCTGGCCGGTCAGCGCGCGATAGGCACCGACCACGGCGTCCGGTGTCTCCCCGGCCATGAAATAATAATCGACACCGCCCGGCGCACTCTCGGCCCACATCGACGTGCCCTGGGCATCATCCTTGAACCGCATCTGGGAATAGGTGTCCCACAACACGCCATAGCGGCGCGAGGACATCAGCACGGGAATGATGATGCCGACATTGGTCTGGACGAGCAGCAGCTCCTTGCCGCGGCGGTTGCTCGTGTCCTCGCCGTTGAACCCCAGGCCGTAGATCGCTTCGTCCGGCCTCAACGTGAAGCTATTGCTGGCTTCCAGCGTCGGCGCGCCGGAAATGGTGACCCTGTTCAGCGACTGCGGGGCACTCGCCTTCTCCTCGGTATAGAGCTTGCCTGCTGAATCGAAGAACCGCACCGCGCCGGTGCTCTTGCTGATCTCGATGCGTAACCTGGCGCTTTTGATCGTCAGCGTCTCGGTGGCGTCGGATATCGTGAAGGGTATCGCCTGCGGCTTCCCGATCACAGCGAGGCTGGCAGCAGTCCAGTAATTTTCGCCAAGGCTGGCGTTCACCCGCACCGTGGACGGTCCGTAGAAGATCAGGTTCTTGTAGACGGCGCCAACCCGCACCTGCACCCCTTCACGCAACCGCGTGAAAACGAATTTTCCATCGGCTGGCATCTTGACGGCGAGAAGATGACCATGAGCGTCGAGCCCCGTTTTACCGGCAGCCACATCGTGCGCGGTCACCCCTGCGGCAAGGCCGTGTGCGATAGCCGAGTCGACAGCCCCAGGCGCCAAGGCGATCGCCGCCAGCGAAGCCACCCACGCAGCCCGCGCTGGTCGTCTTGCCGCGCCGCTCACCTGCGCGCCTCACTGGCCGGGGCACGGCCGGACAATGTAAAGGAATCAACATCCAGAAAGCCTGTGCTCGGCTTCGGATTGTAGCAAAAGATCGCGAACTGCTCGCCCTGGAAGGTGCCGGTGCGCCACGCGAATGCGAGCGGGAACGTACCGCCGAGGTCCGTCCAACGGCGCCCGTCCAGGCTGTAGGAAAGCGTACCACGGTCAGTCGTGAAGTCGGCATCGATGCCGAGCCACACGGTCTTGCCGGAGATCGGCTGCTCGGCGACGCGAAGATCGGTCTTCGGGCCCTCCTGCCGGCTTTCGAGGACGGCCATGGAGAGATAGGGATTTCCAAGCTCGTTGCGGCTGACGGCGATGTTGGCGCTGTACTGGCCAAGCGTCCCAAAACCGCAGCGATCACCCGTTCTGACGTTCGAGATGTCGAGCTTGACGACGGCATGGCTGCGCGGCCCCTGCCCCTTCTGGGTCAGCGTGTTTCGCGCGGTCCAGAAGCCGTCCGACACGGTCGGGCGCAATCGCAGGAACCCGGGCCGCTCGCCCAGTGACCATCGGGTGTTGTCGGGGTTGTGATTCCACTGCCATTGCAGGCCCAACCTGGGGCGCGTGAAATCGTCAGACGTGGCGGGTTCGGAAAAGGCGAAGCCGGGCACCGGCTTGCGCGCCCTCGCCGGCACGCGCTCCGGTGCGTCGGGCGTGCCCCATACGGGCCAGTCGTCCCTCCAGAAGATCGGGCTCAGATTGGTCATGCGCCCGATCGAGCCAGCGTCGACCATGACGAAGCCGAACCACTCGCCGCCCGGCAGATCGACCAGTGCGCCCTGATGCCCGCCGGTCTTGTCGTCGATCTGGTTGCGCGTCTCCCACGGCCCGAACAGGCCGCGCGCCCGCGATACAGTCAGCCCGAGCCGCGGCGGTATGGAGTTGAAAAGATAATACCAGTCGCCACGCCGGATGATCTTCGAACCTTCGCCGCCCTTGATGTAATGGATCTTCCGCGACGCGATGATGTTGCGGAAGCCCTTGTCCAGGGTCAGCAGCGTGATCGTTCCATCGGCGGTCGACGCCGTCGCGATATAGCCGGTACCGTCGCTGTCGATGAAGAAGCCGGGGTCGAAGGCCACGCGATCCAGCTGGTTGAATTTCCAGGGTCCCCGAAGGTCCCGCGCATAATAGACGCGGGTGTTCTGCCCGACGGGAGTCACAACGATGTAGAACATGCCGTGATGGTGACGCAGGCTCGCCGCGAACAGACCCTTGCGGTACGCGTCGCCGTCTTTCAGGTCATATTGCGGAAGGCCATCGAGCCGCGGCACGACATGAGAATATAGCTGCCAGTTCACCAGATCCTTCGAATGAAGGATGGTAAGCCCCGGCGCGTTGGCGAAGGTCGTGGTGACGAAATAATAATCGCTGCCGACGCGGATGATGTCGGGGTCGGGATAATCCGCATAGAGCACCGGATTGCGGAACGTGCCGTCGCCCTGGTCCGATCGCCAGACCTGGGCGGAAGCGCCGCCGGCTGTCGCCAGCAACACTATCCCGGCGCACCACGCCCCTGCCCCACCCATCGACATGTCGCCGTCAGCGCCGCTTCTCGAACACGAGGTGCTCGCTGAAGAACGGGATCACGTGATCCTGGAAACGTATCGCGACATTGTTCGTGTGGTCGCCCGGATAAATCTCGAAGCTGTTCGCGATGCCATAGCTGTCGAGCACCTGATGGAGCTTTTCGGCGTCGCCCTTGAGCCCGTCCTTGTCGCCGACATCCATCGAGATCGCGCGATATCGACGAAGATTGCCGATATATTGATCGACGAACGCCAGCGGCGCATTGGCCGCCCATTTTGCGAGTATATCGGGCTGGACGGCGCCGTCCTTGACCGGCAGGTCGAGATAAAGCGGCGGGTTCTTGGGGTTGGGTGACCAGGCCGCCGCACTGGCAAGCTGCGCCCTGAGACCGAACGGAAGCTTGGCGGAATCCGCCGGCGCCTTCACGGCTGCCAGGGCGGCGACTGCCTCGGCATTGAACTGCCCGCCCTGACGGGCCGATAGACAGCAAGGGCTCATCATATAGATCGCGCCGAATACGTCAGGATGCTTCATGCCGATGCGGCTGGTGCCATATCCACCCATCGAGTGACCGGCGAGACCCCGGCTCTCGCGCGCGGCCAAGGTCCGATAATGTCCATCGACATAAGCAACGAGATCGCGCGAAATAAAGGATTCGAAATCGCCGGTCGTCGCCGAACTTGAATACATCGACCCATTGTGGATCGTCTTGCTGTCGGGGAACACGACGATCATGTCCTTCGCGCCCTTGGCGAAGCCGCCCTCGATCGTCTGCGGCACATGGATTTCCTTGCTCCACTGATCCGCACCGATGGAATAGCCGTGAAGCGCGTACAGCACAGGATAGCGCCGGCGCGGATTCTTCGCATAGCTCGGCGGCAACACGACGATCACATCGCGATCGGCGGTCTCGCCTTCGAGATTGCCTTCAATCGCGGCGGAGTGGACCTTGATGCGCTCGATCGTGACGGGCAGCGCCCCGGCGACCGGCGGCGGCGCATTGGTCGTAACCTGCGCGCCCGCCGGAGCGGCGGCCGCAAACACAATCAGGGCAGCGCCCAGGCTCAGAATCGGGTTCATTTCAGGCTTCCCCTCCAGATCGCGAATATTTTCGACGGAGATGCCGACCTTTCTGGTCTGGCGGGACCTCGGACAAGGCATCCGTCGCGCCCGCTATTTGTCTGTGTATTTGCACATCAAGTCAACCGCCCGCCTCAACGACAACGGCCTGAAAAACGCTCAAACATCCGTCTGGAGGCGTCGAATCGGTGACGCCTTGGAGTGTTTTAAATCGGAGTAATTACGAGGATCGCGAGAGCCCCGGCCCTTTCAGGCGAACCGTCCGCCCCGGCTGAAGCTTGAGTTCTACCACTCGATCCCCCAGGCGCACGGTACGCGTCGACGCAAGGCCGCTGGTTAGGGTCACAGCGACCAGGCGGCCGGCCTGCCAGGATAGATCCACCCGGCAGCGACCCCGGGCGCGCAAGCCAGTGACAGATCCGTTCCGCCAGGCGGACGGCAGCGCCGGCAGCAACAGGATGTCGTCTCCGCGGCTCTGCATCAGCATCTCTGCCATCGCCGCCGAACCGCCGAAATTGCCGTCGATCTGGAAGGGCGGATGCGCGTCGAACATGTTGGGATAGGTTCGTGCCGGGCCAAGCAGGAAACGGAGGATGCGGTGAGCATGCTCGCCGTCGCGCAGGCGCGCCCAGAGGTTGGCGCGCCAGGCGGTCGCCCACCCGGTCGATTCATCGCCGCGCAACTCGAGCGAGCGGCGGGCGGCACGCGCGAGCGCGGGCGTGTCGTCGAGATTGATCTGATGGCTCGGGTAGAGGCCATAAAGATGCGAGACATGCCGGTGATTTGGCTCGGGCGCTTCCGCGTCCCAGTCCGCGTGCCATTCCTGCAATTGCCCTTGTGCCCCGATCCGATCCGGCGCGAGGCGCGCGCGCGCCGTTCGGACCTCCGCGGCGAGCTCGGAATCGGTCTGGAGGATCGTAGCGGCAGCGACGACCTGATCGAACAGGTCGCGCAGAATCTGCATGTCCATTGCCGGCCCCGCGCAGATCGACGCTCCCTTGGGATGGACATTCTCGGGCGACAGGGAGGGGTTGGTGACGAGCTCGCCGCTCGCAGGATCGACCTGGAGGGTATCGAGGAAAAACAGGGCCGCCCCGCGCATCAGTGGATAGACCGACCGCAGATAGGCAAGGTCGCGACCATAGTCGTAGCGGTCCCACAAATGGCCGCAGAGCCAGGCCCCGCCCGTCGGCCAGAGCCCCCATTGCGCGCCATCGATCGGCGCAGTGGCCCGCCACAGGTCGCTATTGTGGTGCGCCACCCAGCCGCGCGCGCCATACATCTCGCGCGCTGTCCGAGCGCCTGTCTCGGCAAGGTCCCGGACCATCGCGATCAGCGGCGCGGTACATTCCGCAAGGCCGGTCTGTTCGGCCGGCCAATAGTTCATCTCGGTATTGATGTTGATGGTGTATTTCGATCCCCAGGGCGGCGTCAGGCTATCGTTCCAGATGCCCTGGAGATTCGCTGGCTGGCTACCAGGCCGGGAGGAGCAGATGAGCAGGTAGCGTCCGTACTGAAAATACAATGCCGCCAGCGCCGGGTCGTCGGAGGTCTCGCTGGTGCGGATGCGTTCGTCGGTCGGCCGGTCGGCCGCAGCCGTCGTTCCAAGGTCGAGCGAGGCGCCCCGGAACAGGCGCCGATGCTCCGTTGCAGTCTCGGCGGCCAGCCGCTGGAACGGAATCTTGCTCGCTCTCGCCAGCTGGGCGCGGGTCGCTGCGGATGGGTCGCCAGCGACATCGTCGAACCGCCTGTAACTGGTCGCGATCGCCACGAGGAGCGTCACCGAGTTCGCCCCGCGTATGGCGATGTTGGCCTTTCCGGCTGTAAGCTGGCCCCCTTTGGCAATGACCCGCACGCGGGCTTCGAACCCGAGAGCGCCCTCGACACCCTTTTCGGCGCGATTCCGCCCGGAAAGAACAAGCGTATCGCCGGATACAGTCAGCACCGCGGCCTGCGGCGAGCCGAAGCCCACATCAAGATCGAGCGCCCCGGCTCGATCGGCATCGATATGCACCGCGATTACCTGACGGCCCGGCGAAGCGATTACCGCGCGACGAAAGGTGACATCGTTCGAAGTGAAGCGTGTCTTCGCGATGGCAGCGTCGATATCGAGCTCCCGCTCGTATCCGGTCACCGACGCTGCATCGACGTTCGGCATGTCGATCCGCAAATCGCCGACCGTCTGATAGGGCATCTGGGTCAACGGCCTGGCCATCAGCTTCGCATTGGCCAGCGCCTGTGCCTCAGCGTAGCGGCCCGCTACAATCAGGCGGCGCACTTCGGGCAACGCCGCGCGCGCCTCGGGATTTACGGGGTTGTAGGGACCACCGGCCCACAGCGTGTCCTCATTCAGCTGCAGCCGCTCGTGCGCCGTCCCGCCGAATACCATGGCGCCCAGCCGTCCGTTGCCGATAGGCAATGCCTCCGTCCATTCGCGTGCCGGCTGACGGTACCAAAGACGGTCGCGATGATCGGGAGGCGATGCGGCCGACAGCGGACGGGCTATCATCAACCCTGCGGCTGCTGCGGCCGAACCTTCGATTACCGCTCGCCTCGTGAACCCGGCACCGTCGCGCATCTATTTTTCCCGCCCGTTCTGTAAATCCGACCATTGCATCGAAACCCCGCCCCGCACCAACCGGTCTTGGACCGCAGAGAAAAAACGGGCCGCTGACAACGGATCAGCGGCCCCAGGAGGGTGGCGGAAATAGCGGATGTCGACCTCTTCCGGCTCGCAAATTGTTTTTCACTGATGAAAGTAAGATTGCACCGACAGCATCGCGAGTCAATTGACGCCCGAGTGCGCCAACCCCCGGCCAACACAGTATTGTTTTTCGCATTGCGCGACCGACCCGCGCTGATAAGCCATCACGGGGAAAAACGGGGCCGTCCAAAAATGCCTATGAAACCTGGAGGAGCGGCATCGGTCGCGGCGCCCTTATTGCGTACCGCCAAGGGATCGGGGCGACGGCTGCGCGGCGCGGTCACGCATTTTCTCGGCACGGCGATCGTGTCCGGGCAAATCGCGCCGGGTGAAAAATTGTCGGGGGAAGTGGCCAACTCGGAAGCACTCGACATATCCCGCGGCGCCTATCGGGAGGCGGTTCAGGTCCTTGCCGCCAAAGGGCTTGTCGAAAGCCGCCCCAAGGCAGGGACGAGCGTCCTGCCGCGAAGCCGCTGGAACATGCTGGATCCACAGGTTCTCGCCTGGGCGTTCTCCGGTGAGCCCGACATCGACTTTGTCCGCGACCTGTTCGAACTGCGCGCGATCGTCGAGCCGGCAGCGGCCCGGCTTGCGGCGGAACGCCGCGACACCAATGATATCGAGACGATGAAGGATGCGCTGGGCAAAATGCGCCGCGACACGCTTGCCACGGAAAGCGGCCGCACCGCGGACCGGAATTTTCACCACGCGTTGCTCCACGCAACGCACAATAACGCCCTGATCGCACTGAGCGCCGGCATTGGCGCGGCGGTAAGTTGGACCACCCAGTTCAAGCAGCGCGCGCGCGCTTTGCCGCGCGACCCGGTTCCCGATCACCTGCGCGTTTTCGACGCGATCGTGGCCGGGGACGGCGAAGCCGCTAGCGGCGCAATGCGCACGCTTGTCGATCTGGCCCTGGAAGACACCCGTTCCTCGATGTGACCGCAGAGGCGGGAACCACGAGCGGCATCCTTGCCAATTACTCCGACTATTGTATTGCGCGGACCGACCGGGCGTGACGCCACAGGAGTTGACCGCTTGCACGCGCTCCCGGGAGATTGTCGGTGGAGAATCGGGTCCGGGCGTTGCTCCGGCCGGTCGGTTCCCAGGGGATGGAGGAAGAAATGCGGATCTTCGGAAGCTCGCTGACTGCAGTCGCGCTGTTGCTGGCGTCCGGCTCGGCGGCCCATGCTCAAGCGCGAGAGAACGACCGCGTTGCAATCGCCGTCGACACCGCGAAGCCTGGCCCCAAGATCGACCGCAACATCTTCGGCCAGTTCGCCGAGCATCTCGGGACCGGAATCTATGGTGGCGTATGGGTCGGCAAGGACTCGCCGATCCCGAACGTGCGGGGCATCCGCAAGGACGTCGTCGCGGCCCTGAAGGCGATCAAGGTTCCCAACGTCCGCTGGCCGGGTGGCTGCTTTGCCGACGAATATCATTGGCGTCATGGGATCGGCCCCGCCAAAGACCGCCATAACACAATCAATTCGAACTGGGGCGGCGCGATCGAACCCAACACGTTCGGCACCGACGAGTTCTTCGATTTCATCGGACAGATCGGCAGCGAAGCCTATGTGTCGGTCAATATCGGATCGGGTACGGTGGAAGAGGCGGCCGACTGGCTGGCCTATATGACCGCCGACCCGAAGACGACCGCGGGCAAGGAGCGGGCCGCGAACGGGCACCCCGCACCGTACAAGGTGAAATATCTGGGCTTGGGCAATGAGAGCTGGGGTTGCGGCGGATCCTATTCGGCGGGCCATTATGTCGAATTGATGAGGCCCTTTGCGCGCTTTGTCCGCAACTATAATCCAGCGCAGACCGGTGCCGAAACCATGCAGCGGATCGCCGTGGGGCCGGACGGGGACAAGACCGAATATACCGAAGCGGTCATGAAAGCCTATAAGGAGAGGAACTGGGCCTGGGGCATCGAAGGCCTGTCTCTCCACAGCTACACCACTAATGGCTGGCCGCCCGCCTATGCGAGCGAGAATTTCGACGAGAGCGCTTATGCCGGTCTGGTGAAGGCGACGCTGAACATGGAATCGCTCGTTTCACGGCATTCCGCGATCATGGACAAATATGATCCTGAGAAAAAGGTGCCGCTTGTCGTCGATGAATGGGGCGTCTGGCTGAAACCGAATGCTGGCAGTGATCCCGGCTTTCTACAGCAGCAGAATTCCCTGCGGGACGCGATCGTCGCCGCGCTCAACATCAATATCTTCGCCCGGCACGCCGATCGCGTGCGGATGACGAACATCGCCCAGATGATCAACGTACTCCAGGCGATGATCCTGACCGACAAGGACAAGATGGTCCTGACCCCAACCTATCATGTCTTCGACATGTACGTGCCGTTCCAGGATGCGACGCTGGTCCCGCTTTCCTTCGACGCGGGCACGTATAGCCATGGCGACGTGAAACTTCCCCGTATTGACGCCATCGCCGCGCGCGATTCAGCCGGCAAGCTCTGGATGGCCGTCACGAATCTCGACCCGAACCGCCCGGCACGGGTAGAAACAGCGATAGCAGGCGAGTCCGTGCGCTGGGCGCGCGGCAGGGTGCTGACCGCGCCACGGTTCGACGCGGTCAACAGCTTCACCTCGCCCGACACCGTCAGCCCGAAAGCCTTCACCGGACGGGTTTCGGGCAAAAACAAGGTCTCCCTCGATATTCCGGCGGCATCGATCGTCGTCGTGCAGGTCGGGGCGTAGCTGTCGCGCTCCGGCTTGGGTGTGATCGCTTGCTCGCAACAAGTGCGTGATCACGCCTGCGGTTAGTGAAATTAGCGAGGAGCGCCGTCCCAGCGGCGCCTATCATTGCTCGGTAGCGCTACCATGTGGGTGAGCGCTCACTCTGCCCTCTGCCGGGCAAAGAGCGGGTCGTCATTCGAGCCGAGCGCGTAAGGCCGGGGTCAGCCGCCGCGCAGGCGCTGCAGGACAAGTGCTCTGATGCGTCCGTAGCTGCCATTCCGGAAGCGCCCAAGGATGCCGTGACGCTCCTCGGGCAGATGAGCCAGAGGATGCCCCTCAGGCCGAAAGACATAGTGATCGAAAAGCGCCTTCCAGGCGCGACGCTCGGCGGGCGGGCGCTCCGCGATCGCGATCATGGCGAGCATCATCGCGGTGTCGGGCGCATCCGGCCCGATCTTTGTCTCGTCCCACCAATAGTTTACCAGAACATTGATCGGGTCGGTCGCCTCCACCTGATGCCACCAGAGTTTGGGCAGATACAGCGCGTCACCGGGTTGGAGGCGCGCAATGGATGCCCTCTCCGCGGCGGCGGCGAAGCGGGGGAAACGCGGGTCATCGGCGGTACTACTGGCCGCGAGGCTCACCGGCCGCCCAGCCATGGTGTGGTCGATCGGGCCGATATAAAGATCCGCGATGCAGTCGGGCGGGTAGAGAATGAAATCCCGCCGCCCGGCGACCACACAGGCTATATTGTCGAAAGTATCGTTGTGGCACGCCACATTGGACGCGTTCCCGATCCATATCCGCGAACTGACGTGCGCCGGAACCACCCTCGCCGCGTTTTCGGCACCAAAGCCTGGCAGAAAGGTCTCGGTCTCCAACGACCCCAGATACATCGTTGGCGAGCCAGGCCGGGCGCCGTTTTCCAGGATTTGATCCAGCGCTCCCAACAGGTCGATATTGATCCGTTCGAAATTGAACCCGGAGAGATCGTTGGAATAGGAATAGCGTCCGGCGATGCTCGGTTGCCCGACAAATGCTTCCGCCTGCCGATCATTGGAAAAGGTCGCGATATAGGCGCGGAGTTCCTCCGGCGATGTTTCGGCGGCACGTACGACGGGCCAGGCGGAAAAGGCGCGGCGCATCACCACCGGCACGCACGGGTCGACGACCTCGCGACGGAACCGCTGCTCGTCAAGCAGCACGCCGGCATCGACCTCCATCACGTCGGGCAGATGCCCCTCGGTCATATCCCGGCGGTCAAGCGATCGTTCCGGCGGCGCGCCAACACCCTGATTTGATTAAGCGAATTCGCGAGGGTCAGAGCCGCCTGGAGGTAACCATTGCGGAACAGGGCGACGATATCGTCATCGCCAAGATCGTTCAAATTGTCGCGGCTCACGGTGTATAATCCGTCGAGCGTAAGGTTCTGTCCGTCGTCAAATTCAAGGGCGATATCGACCGGCTCGACCAGTCCGAGCCTCAGGAGTTCCTGAATGAAGTTGCGCGTAGCGTCGATCCCGCCCGAAAGTTGACCGATCGTTCGCTGCATCCTGCGAAGGGCATTGCTCGGTGTGCCATCATCCTCGAAGAGCGGGAATTCGGCGCCTGGCCCGAAACGCCGATGCGTCGGATCGATCGCGATATGCTCCTCCGCGGCGTAGAAGCCCTGTCGCTGAAGCTCGAGCGGCTGAAACATGGTCCATCCACCTGAATCCTGCTCCACGAGCATCTCGTCGGGCTGAAATCCGAATAGCGCCCCCGCGTAGAATTCCCCTGTATCGGGGGCCTTGGCCAGAAATATCGGGCAAATGCACGCGGCGGCGGCGAACTCGCCGATTACCGTCATCACAAAACTGGGATGCGGCATGCCCGGATCCGCACGCATATGCAGGCCCTTATGTACCTCGTTGTTCAGTATCTCGAGTTGTTCAAGCGCCAATGCATTTCTCCCCGCTACAGATTGCCGTCCCGGCGCCCGTGCCGCAAGCCCCAAGCACCGAAACACCCCGGCCCGGGAAGGCCAGGTGTGCGCTCTTTGCAACAGGTTCGGGCTCGCGTTAATTACCCCGACAAATTATCCTTGATAGCGCTACCGTAGCCGGATATTGTTGATCCCGACCGAAGCAGAAGATTTTCGGATTGGGAGGATGTTTGCGCGCCCTAGGTGGGGCGAAGGGCGCTTCTCTAATCCGTGAATGCGGTCACGCCGCCAAAGGTGGACATCGGGCCTACCCCCGAGTCGCCAGAGAACGAATTAGAGGGGAATAACACCATGACTGACTATCTGCTGACGCGGCACCGGGCTGGAGCAAGGAAGCTCCTGCTTACCGCCGCCTCCGGCGCGATGGCGCTCGCGATCGTCTCACCTGCCGTTGCGCAGGACGCAGCCGGCGCTGCACCAGTGGCGCAGGAAGAAGAAGACGTCATTGTTACCGGTATCCGCGGATCGCTTCAGCGCAACCTCGATATCAAGCGCACGTCCTCGGGAGTCGTCGACGCGATCTCGGCCGAAGACATCGGCAAATTCCCCGATTCGAACGTCGCGTCGGCATTGCAGCGCCTTCCGGGCCTGACGATCCAGCGCTCGGGCGCCCGTGGCGATGCGAACGGCGTCAGCATTCGCGGCTTTGGTGGCGACTTCGTCGACACGCTGTATGATGGTCGCCACATCTCGACCGCAACCGGCGGCCGCGGCGTCGATTTCACCACTGTCGGCTCGGACTTTATCGGCCGCATCAGCGTCTACAAGACTCCGGACGTAGAACTCTCGACCAGCGCCATCGGCGGTACCATCGACATTTCGCTGCCCAAGCCCTTCGACCGCGATGGCTTCCACTTCGCGGCGACCGCATCGGGCTCGCTCCAGTCGCGCGACGGGAATGTGCGCGCGACCGGCGGCGCTCTTGTTTCGAATACCTTTGCCGACAACACGATCGGCGTTCTCGCCGACGTCGCCTATACCCGCCGCGACACGAAATCGAATCACGTGTTCATCCCGGGCTGGGTTGGCGCCAACTTCGCGCCATGTCAGGCAGGCGCGATCGGAGCTGCGTGTTCGCCAACCAACGACCCGGCCAGCGCAGCGTGGGCAGTCCCCGCGAACCGTCAGTCGATCCTGACCTGGTTCCCGCAGCAGCAGGGTATCGAACAGACGCTTAACCAGGACGAGCGCGTCGACGGCCGCGTCGCACTGCAATGGCGTCCGACCGACACCATGACCCTGACGATCGACGACAATTTCAGCCGCCAGACGGTCCACAGCAACGCCTATGGCTATGCCGCATGGTTCAATGGCAGCGATCTTCGCAACGTAAAATATGACTCCAACGGCACCGTGGTCGATTTCAACCAGTTCGGCACGCCGATGGATTTCAATGCGAACCGGTCGCGCAACATCTATGAGACCAATCAGATCGGCGCGAACCTCAAATGGGAGGTTATGGACCATCTGACGTTCGAGCTGGACGGTGCGATCTCGCGCAGCACCCGGAATCCGGGCAAGAAGGGCTATAGCGACAGCATGGACATCGGTTACGGCGGTACCAACGCCGGCAACACGACGATCCTGGGCGCGAATACCGGCGTGAGCATCCTCGGGCCGAGCGGCGAATTCCTGCCGCAGATTCACGACGTTGGCCCTGCCGGAAACGTGTCACGTTTCACCGATCCTACGTTGATCGGTTCGCACGTCATCGTTCGCGGTGCGGCGTACAACACCGATCTGGTGAAGCAGCTTCGCGGCGCCCTGGGCTGGGAAAAGGACGGCTTCAAGGTCAAGCTTGGCGGTCAGTATCTCGAAGACAAGCTGACTCAGCAGTCCACGAGCACCTTCTCCAACGGCGTGTTCGCAAGCCGTTCGGGCTATGGCACGCCGTCAGGACGGACTGGAGGCTCCAGCGGTGGCATCGCGCCGCTGCCTAGCAGCGTATATCAGGGCACGATCGGCACCGAGAACTGGATCCCGGGCTATTCGGGCAATCTGGCGCCAAGCATCATCGTGTATGACCCATATCAGGTCTACAAGCTGCTCGAGGCCTCAGGTGGTTCGGTCGCGCCGACGCTCGACGCCGGAAGCATCCTGGAAGTGCGCGAGAAGACGTACGCCATCTTCTTCAAGACGAGCTTCGACACCGATATCGCGGATATGCCGTTCCATCTGGCAGCGGGCATTCGCAACGAGGGCACGACCGTCAATACGACGGCGGTCGGGCGTCAGGTTCTTGGCCTGGCACGTCCAGCTGGCGATCCGACGCTCATCCAGCCCGATCCGACGCTGGGTCCGCTCAAGGACGGCTATTCGGCCCAGCAGCCGATCATCCGCAAGTCGAGCTACAGCTACTTCCTGCCAAGCCTCGACGCGAAGCTGGAGATCACGCCAAACCTGATCTTCCGTCTCGATGCCTCGCGCACGTTGACCCGCCCGGCCCTTGGTGACCTTCGTCCGACGGTCAATCTCGGTACGCTGCGTGTCGGCAGCCTTTCGGCCAGCGGCGGCAATCCGGACCTGAAGCCTTACCTGTCCGACAACTTCGACGCAGCCGTCGAGTGGTACTATCAGCGCAACTCGTACTTCGCGGCGAACTTCTACCTGAAGCACATCACCAACTTCATCGTTGGCGGCGTGACGACCGGGCCGATCAACAACGTGGTCGATCCGAGCACGGGCAAGCTGGCTCAGTTCAACATCAACGCGAAGATCAACGGTCCGGAAGTCACGGTCAAAGGCGTGGAAATCGCGCTGCAGCATGTGTTCGGCGACAGCGGCTTCGGCTTCAATGCCAACGCCACTCTCCCGACTTCGAACCGTCCTTACGATGCCACCAACACCTCGGGCGGATCCTTCTCGATCACCGGTCTGGCAAAGTCGGCGAACTTCGTCGGCTTCTACGACAAGAACGGGTTCCAGATCCGCGGTGCGGTAAACTGGCGCGACAAGTATCTGCTGGCTCTGGGTCAGGGTCAGGGCGGCACCTTTGGCGCCGAGCCTGTCTTCGTCAACGAGCAGTTGCAGATCGACGCGTCGGCAAGCTATGACATCACGAAGCAGATCACGATCTTCGGCGAAGTCACCAACATCAACAACTCAACCTACAGCACGCATGGTCGCTTCGATAACCAGGTGCTGGACGTCTGGTCCTATGGCCGCCGCTTCACCTTCGGGGCGCGCTTCAGCTATTGACACCTGAACTGTCGGGGGCGCCTGTTACAGGCGTCCCCGTTTTTTTTTTCGAAGGTTCCCATGGTCACCCGAACCCGCAATATCGTGATTGTCGGCGGGGGCACCGCCGGATGGCTTACGGCAGGCATCATCGCGGCGCGTCATCGCGGCCGGATGCCGCACGATTTCACCGTTACGCTGGTCGAATCCCCCAACGTCCCGATCATCGGCGTTGGCGAGGGTACCTGGCCTACCTTGCGCTCCACGCTGAAGAAGATCGGCGTGTCCGAGACCGATTTTTTTCGCGAATGCGACGCGTCGTTCAAGCAGGGCGCGAAGTTCGCCCGCTGGACTACTGGGGCGGATGACGATGCCTATTACCACCCGCTCATGCTTCCGCAGGGCTTTACCCAGCTCAATATGGTGCCGCACTGGCTGACGAGCGCGGATGGTACGAGTTTTTGCGACGCCGTTTGTCCGCAGGGAAAGATCTGCGACGATGGCCTCGCCCCCAAGGCGATCACAACGCCGGAGTTCGAAGGCGCGGCGAATTACGCCTACCATCTCGACGCCGGCAAGTTTGCGCCCTTCCTTCAGCGCCATTGCTGCGAGAAGCTCGGCGTACGTCACGTCCTCGCGGACGTGCTGTCGGTCAAGCTGGCGGAAAATGGCGATATAGCGAGCATCGTCACGGAGCAGGCAGGCGAGATCGAGGGTGACCTGTTCGTGGATTGCACCGGCTTCAAATCGCTGCTGCTCGGCGAGGCGCTTGGCGTGCCGTTCAAGGAATGCGGCGACATACTCTTCTGCGACACCGCGCTGGCGGTTCAGATTCCTTATGAAAGCGAAACGAGCCCGATCGCGTCGCACACGATTTCGACGGCACAGTCGGCCGGATGGATCTGGGACATTGGCCTGCCCACCAGGCGGGGCACGGGCCATGTCTATTCAAGCAACCACATTTCCGACGACGAGGCCGAACGGGAGTTGCGTGCCTATATCGGGCCCGCAAGCGATGGCCTGCAGGTCAGGAAGATTTCGATCCGTTCCGGGCATCGCGAGACGTTCTGGAAACGCAATTGCGTGGCCGTCGGCCTTGCCGCGGGTTTCCTGGAGCCGCTGGAAGCCTCTGCGATCGTGCTGATCGAACTCTCGGCCAAGTTGATCGCGGAGCAGATGCCGGCCTGCCGCGAGGTCATGGATGTGGTCGCCTCGCGCTTCAACGCGACGACGCACTATCGGTGGGGCAGGATCATCGATTTCCTCAAGCTCCATTACGTTCTCACCAAACGTACGGACACGGCCTTCTGGCGGGACAATGTCCAGCCGGATACGATTCCTGACCGGCTGAAGGAACTCTTGCTCCTCTGGCGTTACCAACCACCCTGGATGCACGACGAATTCGACCGGATCGAAGAAGTCTTTCCTGCGGCAAGCTATCAATATGTTCTTTATGGCATGAATTTTCCGACCGAAGTCGAGCCGGGTGCTTTTTCAGACGGGCAACGGACGGCCGAAAGAGTGATGCGTGAGAACGCGGCAAATATCGAGCGCCTTCGGATGGGGCTGCCGCGGCATCGCGACCTGATCAACAAGATTGTCCATCACGGGTTGCAACGGATCTAATCGTTCAACCGCGTCTCGATTGCTATTGCTGAGCGCTGGCGACGGCTCATTTGGCGTGCGCCGGAGCATGTCCCACCTGTCGACAACCCTTGCGGGCGCCCTGTGGAAAGCCACCAGGGGCCCCTGCCCTCTCTCCGGGCGCTCGACTTCTCGCCGATAGGTGCCCGCGTTCTACGAGCCCGACTTTGGGTGAGCGATCGCCGGTCCGTTGCGCATGGCAGCAAATAATGCCTTTCAAGCATTACTCCTACATATTACATTCGCCTGGCGAGAGTCGTCGGCGTGGAGCATTCCCGCTGGATCAACGCCCGACAGCTGACGAAAGCGGGCAATGGGGCAGGGAAGGCGCGACCGAAGGAAGCTCGTAAAACTCGACGATGTTGCGGCGGCGGCTGGTGTCTCTACCGCTACCGTGCGCCGAGTGATCGGCGGAGACATCGCCGTGCGGAAGGCAACGCGGGAGCGTGTCGATAGCGCCATCAATGCTCTGAAATATTCTCCGACCACTTTCGCCTTGGCGGCGATCGCGCGACGGCCGGTCAAGGTCGCGCTGCTTCATTTCGGCACCGCGTCGGAAAGTCTCGATGAGTTCCTGGTCGGCGCGCTGGAACAGGCACGCGCCAGGCACGTCGCCAGAGAATTTGACCACGTCAGATTTCAGCGCAGTCCGCTAAGCGAATATTTCTCGTCCTCAGTCGACGGCATCATTCTCTCGCCCCCTGCGACATGTAACGACATCATCAGGCGAGCGGTGTCGCATCTCGCGCTTCCCATGGTAGCAGTAGGCTGCGCGAGCCGATCATGCTGGGACATGACCGTGAATATCGATGGCGGCGACGCGGCGTATGACATGACCCATCACGTCGCCGGTCTTGGGCATCACAGGATAGGCCTGATGACCGCCGGCCCGATCAGCGAGAACGACCACGCCCAAGGCTATTTGAGGGCGATCTCGGACGTCGGATGTCGTCCCTCACCCGAATTGATCGTGCAGGACTGTGGTACCTACCGGTCGGCGCTCGATGGAGTGGAACGACTTCTCGCTCTTGCCGATCCGCCGTCGGCCATCGTCACTTCGCGCGATGATAGCGCGGCTGCGGTAATTGCCGTCGCCACGGCGCGCGGGCTGGAAGTACCGAGTGATCTTACGGTTTGCGGCCTCAACGACTCGGCCTTCTCGCGAAACATATGGCCCGCGATCACGACGATCCGTCAACCGACAAGAGAGATGTCGGTCCGGGCGGTCGATCTTCTCGTGAACGCCGTGAAGCTGAGGCGGCTGGGCCGCATGAGCGAGCTTGTCGAACGCAACATCAAGCTTGATCATCATCTGATGCGGCGACAGTCGGATTCAGCCCCGCGCCAGCGCCCGAAGGCGGCTCGGCATTTTTGATGAGGCTGGCGCCCGTCCCTGGCCGCGGCCGGACTGCCAAGGGTCTGTCAATCCGCCACGCCGAACGCCCCTGCAAGCCCGATCGCTCGTCTGGCAATGCCGGATAAGGGCCATTTCCTTGCTCGATCATCTCATCGGCACAGGCCCCTTCCCCAGAGTATGGAAACGGCCTGTTTACAGGGTGTGACCGAGTACCGGCCTGCCGATCACAGCGGCAGGTGGCAGCACCAGTGTCGCGATCAATCCCCCGTCCGGACCATTTGCCAAATGAACTCGTCCGCCGAAGGTTTTCGCCTGCGCGCGGGCAATGGTCAGGCCAATACCCGTTCCTCCAGTCAACCGCGAACGGCTGATTTCGCCCCTGACGAACGGATCGAACATTCTTTCGATTTCATCCTCGGGAATTCCCGGACCCTGGTCGCGTATTTCGATACTGAGCCCGGCTCGGCTCACGCTCGTCACGATGTCGGCGCGGGTGCCGTATCTTACAGCGTTATCGACCAGGTTCTGAACGACACGCGCAAGCGCATCGGGCTTGGTGCGAACGATTGCGCCGCAGTCCCGGGCCGTCACCTCCATGCCATTCTGCACGGCATCCTCGACGATACTGCCAAGCAGGGAATCCAGATCGAGCTCCGCCCATTCATCGGCTGACTCGCTGCTGCGCGCGAGCGCCAGGCCCTCGCGAACGAGGCGGAGGGTCATGCCGAGGTCGTCGATGAGCCGATCGCGGAGTTCGACATCGGCAATTTTTTCGAGACGGAGGCGCATGCGCGTCAGTGGCGTCTGGAGATCATGACTGATCGCGGCGAGAATACGCGTTCGCTCCCGTACGCTCTCCCGGACCCGCTTCTGCATGAGGTTGAACGCGATAAAGGTTTCCCTCACGTCGGCCGGACCGACTTCCGCGATGGGCTCCGCATCGATATCGTCGGAGAATGCCTGCGCAGCGGCGGTGAGCTTGTTGAGAGAACCAAGCGCGAGTCTCGACACGAGAACCGACAGCAGCGCAGCGGCCAGGATAATCAGGAGCAGGTACACCGGGTTCAGCGTCGAGCTGCGCTGCATGCGCACAGCGGGCACATCGAACGCCATGGTCGTAACGGGCCCACCCGCGGGGCTGCGCGCACGCACCACCCAGCATTCCGGCAGGAGCGGTACGAAGCCGGCGGCTCTCCGGCTGAACTTTTCCCTCAGTTCCGCCGTGAAGGGACCGAAACAATCTTCGAAACGGCCCCGGAACCCGGTCGCCTCCCTCTCCGGTGCGAGGCGTCGGTTCAGGGCGGCAACCAGGACGGGATCCGGAACATGGGCAGCGCGAGACGCTCCTTTGAAGGCATGCGCGCCGATGATCCCCTCATTCTTCAATTGATCGCGTGTCTGACGTGGCGCGGCGTCGAGCCGACGCAGGACATCATCCGCGCTGAGAACGATTCTCTCGGCCCGGAACCGTTCGATTTCCGATTGACGGACGCGTTCGGCAAACGCCAGCGACGAAATGGCCGCCACACTCATCCCGATGGTGAGGATGATCACAAGGCGCCCGGCAAGCGATCTGATGAAACGCCCTGTCCCTCCGCCGATCCTCGTCACAGGAACTCCACATCGCTGGCGAGACAATAGCCCTGGTTGCGGACCGACACGATCAGGTCCTCACCTCCTGGCTGCTGGGCCAGCTTTCGACGCATGCGGTAGATGCGATTGTCGAGCGACCGGTCCGTCCATACGGTGACCTTGCGTTCTGGCACCAGGTCGTCGCGATGAAGATCCTCTCGCGGCGCGCGCACGAACCGCAGCATCGTCTCGAATTCTACCGACGCCAGCATCACGACGCCCCCATCGGCGGTCACCAGACGCCGTTTGATGAGGTCGAGCCGCCATGGGCCGAAGCGAGCGAATCTCGCGCCCCGTTCGCCCTGCCGATTGTGGCGGCCCGGGACGCGCTTGAGCAGGTTTCTGACCCGCGCCAGGAGCTCGCGAGGTTCAAAGGGCTTTGTCAGATAATCATCCGCTCCCGTCTCGAGCCCTAATATCCTGTCCGGGGCGGAGTCGCGGGCAGAAATGATGATGACGGCCGGAGATGAATCGGCCGCGATCAATTGCCGGCAGAGGTCGATGCCGTCGCCATCGGGCAGCGTCAGGTCGAGAATGACGAGATCGATCGTAGTCGATGACAATATGCGCGCCGCCTCACGGATACTTTCGGCGCTCTCGACCTGGAACCCTGCCTGAAGCAGCTGCTCGCGCAAGAGGTCACGGATATCTCCATCGTCGTCGACAACGAGGAGACGTCCTGACGGCGTTTGTCCCGGATCGTCCACGACCGGCGGTATAAGGCCCTAATCGGTGCCGCGTCAGTTGTTGCGACAAACTGTTACATTATTTCTGCGCCGACTCTTTGTCCGCTGACAGGCGCGCGCGCCTGAACAAGCAAGCCGGTGGCGGCGACAGGTCGGGCTCCGGCCGGGCTTGCCCGCCCGCACATATCCTCGAGCGACGGCAAGGTCGACAACTCGCGGCCGCCGAAAAGCACCCTGAAAGGCGCAAAGGAGGAAGAACAATGACCGACAACCTCTTGATTTAATTATATTCGCGCGCGCTCTTCAGCGGCTGCGCGCAGTCAATCTCCCAGATAGAACCGACTATGGCCGCAAAACCAAAGTATGATCCCTTCGATCGAACGATCCTCGTACACCCGGGCAGCTATGATGAGCTTCGAATGGGTATATCGATATCATGAACAACCCAGACGCGCTGACAGATGGCAATGACGGATTGAGCCGGCGACCATTGGTTTGGCCGTCGTGAGGCTCTCTGCCGCTCACTGGCCATGTTGCTTGCTGGGCGATGCCTGCCGGCTTTGGCCGATTTCGCCGGAGATCGCCGGAGGTTCGAGATGCGCCGCTATCTAGGGCTTTGCGGCCTGGTTTTTGGGCTGTCGCTCAGTCCGTCGGCGCTCGCCCAGAGCGAGCCGGCCCGCAGCATGGAACGGGATCCCGTAGGGCATCAGCAAGGCTCGGACGGCTCTGAGAGCTTGACCGGCGAATGGGGCGGCCTGCGAACGCGCCTGCGCGACGATGGGGTCGAACTCACGGCGGGCTATGTATCGGAAACAGCTTGGAACGCGCACGGCGGGCAGCGGGAGCGCGTCCGCGAGACCGGACAATTCGCCTTTGCCGCAACCGTCGACACCGGCAAGCTGATCGCGCTCGACGGCGGCACGTTCCAGGCCACCGTCACCTTTCGTCGCGGCAAGGATCTCGGCGCCGCGGCGGGGCTGGACGTCCTGCAGCAGGTTCAGGAGGTCTTCGGTCGAGGGCAGACCTGGCGCCTGACCCAGTTCTGGTATCAGCAGAGCTTTGCCAACGGACATGCCGATCTCAAAGTCGGACGGCTCACCCAAGGCGAGGACTTCGCCGCCTTTTCCTGCTATCTCCAGAATCTGAGCTTCTGTGGATCGCCGCCGGGCAACCTTGCTGGCGACTATTGGTATAACTGGCCGATCAGCCAATGGGGCGCCCGCCTGCGGGTCAAGAATGATCGCTTTTATGCCATGGCGGGCGCTTATGAAGTGAATCCGCGCAATCTCGATAACCGCTTCATCCTTGGCTATTTCCACGGCGCAACGGGCGTCCTTGTGCCGTTGGAGGTCGGCTATACGCCGAGGCTCGGTTCGTCGCGGCTTCCCGGGAGCTACCGGCTAGGCGCCTGGTACGACAGTGCGACCGCGGACGATGTCGGGCTGGACATCAACCATCAGCCGCGCCGGGTCACCGGTCTCGCGCCCCTGCAGCGCAAGGGTCGCTATGGCGTATATGCGCAATTTCAGCAGCAGCTCACCGGCACCGCCGAAGATGGACCGGCCGGCCCCGTGACGACGAAAGGGCTGACCGCGTTTCTCAACATCACCCAGACCGACCGGCGAACGACCGTGACCGACAATCAAGTCGCGGCCGGCCTGGCCTTCAAGGGAATCCTTCCCTTTCGCCCGAAGGACGACCTCGCAATTGCCGTCGCGCGGACCAACGTAAACGCGAACGCATTGGCCGGCCTCCCCCCCGGCCAGCCCCGACCGGATGCCGAATATGCCGCTGAACTCGCTTACTGCATCCATGTGATCACATGGCTGACCCTGCGTCCCAACCTGCAATATATCGCGAGGCCAGGCGGGTTCAGGCAGGCACCGGACGTGGTGGTCCTTGGGCTGAAGGCGTCGATAACGCTATGAGCGGCAGGCGGGTCGTCAGGATGGAGACCGACGGCAGGCACGGCTCGCTTCGCGACTGACCCGTCGCGAGGCGCATTGCGCAACTCCCCCGTCGCAAGTTCGACGCCGGACTCCTGTGCTGACCGGCGAACATGTTTCTCACGTACAATTTCACATCGCGGCACGCATAAACTTCTATTTTGAGTGCACGACCAAAATAACCATCTCTCGCTTTAATGTTTCATTCCAATATTGGCCGAGATTCACACATCTTCACGAAACTTTATTTGAAACATATTTATATGATGTTTCACAATGTCAGAATT
>Ga0247741_1000386_pt1 | contig 25651 bp, 31 predicted proteins | sample UWRJL213509R2_FD_180945 | JGI IMG/M metagenome (GOLD analysis project Ga0247741, IMG submission 180945) | Plant litter microbial communities from Arlington Agricultural Research Station in Wisconsin, United States - UWRJ-L213-509R-2 | ecosystem: Environmental > Terrestrial > Plant litter >... | reverse complement strand
AAGACCATTCTAAGCCTTTGAGATAGCTGCAACCCTGCCAGATAATCCGGAGAGGGTGGACCGTACAAGAGGGTAGACAAACTCGTCGCCGATGGGCGCCAGAACAAGATAGAGTTACATTCACCAAGACCCGGTTGTCTTCCTGGATGATTGGCCAGATGACTTCCGTCTAAACTCTCCAGAGAATGGACTAAGTTAGACCGGAAATCAGGTGGAGATTGATCATGGAGCACTCAATGATGAACGCCGATGTCGCCTCCTGATCTTGAACAATCTTGAAAAGATACCTAGCAAAAAAAGACTTCGATGAGATCCCCGTTGATACCAGAAGATGATGCCCGAAAGCTTTGAGGAGTGGTGAATTGCCTCGAACTATTCTATTGACATGGCTGATATCGCTAACGAAAGGGCTTCGGAAGCGCCCATGACATCCGCCTCAGGGTGGTCCAGTTGTGGGCGTTTGAGTTGTGGGCACCTCACCGGCGTCAAGCTGATAACAGGCGCCCTCACGTGTACTTTCCAATTTGAGAATTAGAGGCTCAGAAACCTGCAGGAGCATGAAATGATATTTTCCATCTTATCGGAGCAACAGGTAGTGGCACGAACATGAGGTGAATGAAAATCAAAAACATTTGCGTAGTCAGCAGCAAAATCAAATCGACTGAATTATGGCGATGATCACCACAGTCATTCTTCCAAGAATGCGCACGCTACGGGCGATCATATTAAATCCACATAATATCCGTTTTTCATATCGGGTGAGTTCGCGACTATGATGCTAACCAGGTACAGAAACCCAGACCAAGAGGTAATAGGGAGCGCCATACCGACGGCGCGGCATTCAGGCGGACGGACGTATCGGACGACGTTGGGGTGGCATTTGGCTGTGATTGCGTCCTCGAAGATGGTAGCGGTGGACCGCCATTCTGGGTCGCATTCACTGTACGTGTGATGCATCAGCTCCTTTCTTCATGGCAACGCCAGATGCCAGACGGCAAGACATAATGTTTGAAAGGGACTCACGAATTGAATCGAGCAGGACGTCTTTGAAATCTCCTCCGGCCTCCCACACCGCGAAACCTTTCAGTCCCATTGAGTGGATGTACCCTCCTTTGAACGCGTAAGACCGCGGGTCATCGTACGACACGTAAACCTGCGCGGTGGAGTTGTACAAGTACGGCTGTTTAAAAAGACGAGAAGACTTGAGCATAAGTATGGGTTCTGTTCCTCGAATTCTCAGGAGAAACCCACCGTTAGACTGCATTCATCGAATCGATACTGGATTCCATCTAAAGGGGACCCATCTTCTTTCAAATAACCTTGCTGCATCAGACCCCAATACGCGAAGACACCTCCAGGTCCTTCCGTCTTTCCGCAAACATCCAGGCCGCCAATTCCATCCCAGCTATCACCACGGCGCTGGATGCTGGGATTGTAAGCTGGGTACTGCGAAAGGGAGGCATTCTGGGTTGATCCGCTACCACTGGAGGCCTGAATCACAAATGAGTGTCCATACGCAGGGACGCCGAGGACAATTTTGTTGGCCGGCATGCCTGCAGATGTCCAGGCATGCACAGCTGACATGGCTGATCCTAAACGTGCCCCGACAGGCGCGCACGAGTCGTCCAAGGGCGAGCTCGGACCTGCACCTAGGGAGGGGTTGGACTTGATGTCATAGTTCATTATAGCCATGAAGTCCAAAACCTTGCTAAAGTCCGAAATGTTCGCGGAAGGCGTGCCTGTAGAGTCTACCCAGGGCGACACATATACTGCCGCTGAGAGGATCAGATCTCTCCCCGTGGTTGAGTTGCGGAGTTCACGAAAGAAGGAGAGGAAGTTGTCCGTGTCGTTGGGATCGACTGTGTTGCAGCCTATGCCTTGGATGCCTGGAAACTCCCAGCTTCATAACGCCAAGGCTCAGTGATAATGACAAACAGAGAGGGACCAGACTAACTCAAAATCCAACCCATCTAAGCTGTACTTCTTTGCTATGTCCGTCACTGTCTTCACGAACGCGGTTCGATTACTGGGGGTCCTGATGTTGGTCGAAAACCACCTGGATCCAGTCCAGCCACCTATTGAAAGCATCGCTTTCACGCTCTGTCGAAGGTGATCTGTTAGTGTGGAGATTTAGCTGGCTGAAAGTAAGAAGATTACATGTTGGTGGGCAGTCGAAACAAATGTCGGAAGTAGTTGTGCATCTGAATCTTCGAGTGACAGAGTCGAGACGTCCGGGGTCGTAGTCCTGAAAAGACAGGTTAACAAAATATCACACCAAGCAAGATACGAAAGAACGAGCACTCACGCAAACGCATACGTGAAATGTGTATACTTTGACCAGCTAACTTGGGACAATGGAAAGTCCCCCGAGTGCCAACCAGCATACCACGCTGATGAAATTGTTGAATTGCTCCGGCTTATTGCGGTATGTGTGAGTCCACGATTCAATGGGTCGAGTGCGACAACAGTTGTCGTCAAGAGCGATAGAGGTAGTAAGAAAGTTGTTAACATGGTGGTCAAAGCGAGAGTGTGGGGTTAAGAGTCGAAAGCTCCGATATTTGGATTATGACAGAAATTTGGGCTCCATAGAACTTGGTGGTGGAGGAAACTTGTTGACATCCCGTCGGTCATATTTAGACCCGTCATCAGCTACCGCTGAAGTTCTGGATCAACGAAACACGATTTAGATGTGATGAGCACCATGTGGTGGCCAATTTGAAGGCGGATACGATTCGACGGGAAAAGCTATGAAAGAGCTGCTCTGAGCAACCAAAGCGCTCATGCTCAACATCCCAAGATGGATGGCGATTTGGGATTCGTCGTTATTGGGGTGATGAGAAGGGTGATGAGATCCGCGCTGTGCTGGAGTGTGACATTCCCCGTTCTCCTGAGGTCATGATTCAGGGTTGTAGAGCAGATAAGATTAGATGCTAATTCTAATGACGACGTTTCTAACAAAAAGAGTCTAGCTGCTTCACAGTAGGCTACGAATGATATCGTCGCCTTGGACAAGAATGCAAGGTCCTCCATATATGACACGTTCTGAAAGTCCGTTCTTCTTGATATACTCTACAACGGCTTCATCTTCAGCGCCTGGCTGGATCCAGAGGGAAGGTATGGACAGATCCTTGGCTTGTTCCAGAATCCCGAGAGTGATCTGGAGAACGAGACGATGAACATTGATGAACCAAGTCGGCTAAGGAGGTTATTACTTACCTTAGGTGGGGTTACAATGGAGATACTTGTCTGCTTGGGAAACGGCAACTCAGCAATCGAAGTGATGGTCTGGACGCCCTCGAGCTCCTTCTCTTTCTGCTCGACTTCGTGAGCCACATTCCGATAGAAAGGGTGTTCAGCTTCTTACGGGATGTACAGGGGTCACATTCAAGCTTCGAGCTTTGTACCAGTTGAGGATCTAAGGTAGTTCGCGAAGGAAAGAGCGGTGTTAGTGACGCACAATCCGCAGCTTCTGGCAAGTTCAACCACGTACCTTTGTCCCAAATTTGGTTTGATCCTTGGAGGCACCGATGACTGCAAAGTAGGGTGCGCCAATGAAGGTCTTCTGTATGGCAGACATGTTCGAAATGATGATCAGGGAGGAATATAGAGGTCGCCTCCTCACTCCACTCTATCTTATAGACCCAGCCACAGGTCAAGTGACGAGATGAGCAATATGAGGTGCTTAGTTAGTCAGGCGACGTACATGCGCAATCAGAGTTGCTACCCGGAGCCATGGTTTATCTCCTACATCCTCGCTAGTCGTCGACGGACAATTCACTGCATCTAGATCTCTGGACCACGTTCGACACACGGTAACAACTTGATTCGGGTGCACGTTAAACTTGTGTGCAAGCTTGACTTTGGTAATGGAATTTGAAAGTCTATTTGAGCAAATCTTTGGGATTGGTGAGACCATGCGGAGTGCTGGGTAGACTCTATTGACGCGTTGTTTTGTTGACGCAAAGTCTCTCTTTCTCTTTCTCCACTACAACAATCATGGAAACCACGTCGGATTCTCAGCCACCTCGTAAACGCTTGCGAGTCTCGGAAGACGATCATGGAGCCGATGCTTCAAACGCAGTGCCCAATTCCACTGAGTTGACGCGATCTCCCGACTACTGGTTCGACGACGGTAGTATCATTCTTGAAGCCGAATCGACCCAGTTTCGTGTCCACCGGACTATGCTCGCGCGACATTCAAGTGTCTTCAGGGATATGTTTGAGATCCCCCAACCAGCTCATGGAGAGCCTGTGGTAGAGGGTTGTCTGGTGGTACACATATCGGACTCGGCAGAGGATATCAAACATATGCTTTGTTCGCTCTATGATAAGTGTGTTGGGTGCCTTCCGCATGAGAGGCTTTGGTGGACTGACTAATAGTTGCTTGATCTTCCATAGGAACTCTGAAATTGAGCATCCAGAATTCGCATCTATCGCAGCGAAGCTTCGTATTGGGAAGAAATACGACATCGATTACCAGTATAACGAAGCCCTTAAATATCTTCAATCAAAGCTCCCATCTAGCCTGGAAAAATTTCAAGCTCTACAAAGCAAGCCTAACCATCGAGATTTCCGTTATAGCCCATCAATTTTATTGGACGTTATTCGTCTTGCTCTCGAGACGAACACACTCTCAATCCTTCCGGCGGCCTATTTACATCTCGGCGATAGGAATGTGGTGAGATCAGCGTGCACATATTTTTGGGCGAAGCTGAAGCATGTGTCTAGAAAACCATATTCAACGGCTTTGCTCGAGGGGATTCATCTCTTGCTACGATCCCTCTCGATGCACAACATATCTGCATTCAAGGTAAGGAAAGCGTTCTGAACATTATGTCGCTTTTCCCATACGGGTGGGTTGTCAACAACACACACTGCTGCCAAGAAGTCATGCACAATGTTCAGGCGTGGCTGTGGCAAAATGCTCGAAGTCCATACACGGCCCTTCAAACAGTGGACGAAATCGATGGCTACTCGTCATTTTGTACCGAGTGCCAGGCTAGGTTTCACGAAGCCCATGAATTCGGCCGCGCGGAAGTGTGGGCAAGGTTACCAGAGTACTTTGAACTGGGGTCTTGGGAGAAAATCCTTGAATGAGGTTAACCTCGGCCTGGCGGTGGTGATTGAACCTATCTTACATCTTTTACATTTTTGCTACAATCTTCAGCAGCAATTGATCAAATTTAGGTCCTCATCAATAGAATAAGACGACATTATATGCCTTGACTTAAAACACAATGCCAAGTCAAAGAGCGATGTCATTCCAACCTCGCAGAGTAGCGGCACACTTCGAATAGTGTGCCCACGGGCATTCCAATGCAGTATATTCCAGATAGAAGCGATAAAGTAAACACCTATTTTACAAGTCCAGTCGCTACGGTCGTACTCTATAAGTGTGTATGTATATATAATAAGATAAGACAGACAAATAGCATATGAAGAGTCCTCTAATGTCCGTGTCTAGTGAGTGTACGGATGAGCAGATAAAAATAGCAAATAGCAACATGGGCAACAGCTGTCACCTAAAGGAAAAGCCAAGAAACACATCTCTATCTAGATCGCACTATTCACCCCTACGCTCCTCACAATCCCCCCTCTCCAATCCATCACCCTCCTCTGACTCACGAGACTGAATGTACTATCCTCTGTGCCTACAAATCCCACGGCCATACTCTGCACAATAATGTCAATCAGCGGTGCATACCAACCTCCAAACTGCTTCTCTGTTTGTAAGAGGTCGTGGTCAATATGTAGCCAAGAGTATGAGGCGGCAGTGGTGTAGAAGGAAGGGGATGTTTCGTCTACGGAAGTTGGGATGAGCGTAAGCGCCAACAAAGGTGGAGACTAGAACGTACCGGACATGAGAAGAACATGTTTGACGACAATACCTCGTTCTTTGAAAAGTTCTTCCTTGATATCTTCGACGTGTTTGTGGTAGATGGAGAGCGCGGGATAGCAATCTTCGTCAACTGGTTGGCCGGCCTTGCGACATAGGTTCCGGAAGTCACCTCGGCGGACATGGACTGCGATAAACTGTATGAAAGGTATGTATAAGTTCCGATTTCTAAGTTCAGAGGACCTACCGGGGGAATCTCCTCGAGCATATCGCCTTCTTGTTCACCATTACTTTCGTGGTCCTCTTCGACACTATCGCCCTCATTCTCCTTCTCGTCACGGACGCTCCCAAACAACCCGCGCAGATAACTCCTCGCTACCCTCATTACCGTTGAATCCTCTTTGAACCTCAGATATTTCCCCACCGTCCGCCACACAGGACTCCACTCAAACCGCCATTCAAATACTTCCGCACCACTTGTCGAATAGTACATCGTGTCGAAACACGCCATTTGGCTCTCAGGAAGGCCGGCATGTCCCTGCGGGGCGGGTGCCATGTAGAGGTGTCGGAACTCGGTGGGTGGCGGGATTGGTGAGGAAGACGAGGAGGTGCGGGGGTAGATCAACGCCGCTAGCTGGGGCAGAACGACGTGGTCTCCCTCCTTATCATCCTGTTTCAATCTCGTCCATGACGGAACACGCGTATACGAAACGTCCACCCCAATATGATTAACGACGTTCTCTGCCCGAATGGGTTCCCCTTCGGACAGTTTACGCGTTGACCAGCATCCAAGGCCTTCGGGTTTGAGGCTGGAAGGGTTGGACGGGTTTCGTGCGTAGGGGTAGGGGTTAGATGATGTAGGATCTGGAAGGACTTTGATGTCCCGCCATTCGAGAATTGGCATTTGGAGGTGGGAACGAAGGTGTTGAAGGTCGAAGATGTCACCAAAATGGATTACGCCCGCGGAGAAAGCTAGGAGGGCGAGTGAGCAAGGTGATGAGTATCGGACAAGCGAGGAAAGATAACATACAGATGTGGTGGTCAGGCGCGAAGGGAGGGATAATTGGTACTCGGTCGGTCAGCGTGGCAAGGTAGATCATGTTGACATAACCCATAAACTCGTTTGCTAGAAGAAGGCTTAAGCTACAAGTATCACGGAGAAACAAGAAACGCACTGAATCCGGCATTCGACCATGTAGTTAGATAGTTTTTGTCGTTCCGGAGGTTATCTGTAAAGCCCAAACGCGTAAAGTCAATGTTTGCATCCCAACGAGACCTACAAATCAATGACGCACCTCTAAAATGTTCCATGGGCGGTCCATTCAACACCGTTGACCTATCCCACTTCTCTTGCTGCTTCTGCTTTCCTTTTTCCCAGTTTGATCTCGTCTCCTCCCATTCACGCTCAAGTTCTCCTTCACGCATCTTCAATAACTCCCTTTCCTTCTCCAATTCCTCATCACGCGGTGGAGTACAAAGCGGTAGCTGAGCACCCTCTTGCTTTTTGTCGCCCAACTGCCCTACCTCCGAGTCCGACGCGTCGGCCTCACTACCGGCAGCTGCTGGTTCACGATGTTTTCTGAACATATGCTTGGCACCGTTCCGCCAGCCACGATGCAGTGAATCCACCCGCGTGCCATCTGCTTTGCTGCTGGTGCCGTCGTCGTCGTCCTGTAGAAGCTCGAAATTCCGGTAGTGCAGCAACAGAAACGCGCTGAGGAAGAGAAAGGTGCAGATAGCTAATGAGGGCCGCGAACGCCGTTTGAGCGGGCGAGGAAATGAGGAGAATGACGGAGACGCAAGGACGGTCATATTGTTGACAAGCCTATCGCGTCGGGTAGGATTTTCGGTTGTCCTAGCGTTTGGACCTGTTTATAATGGAATGGAATGTGGAGGTGGACCCTCAAATGTGAGGCGTGCCGCTCGGGCTGTAGATTGTGGGTGGATAGAAAACCGCTATATGAGGATGTATGGGTGAGTTATAAGTTGAATTCCAGACGTACGGAGAGAAGATACCTTGTAGTCGAAGACCGAGGCGAAGGTTTGAAATCAAGGTTACTAAGTACGTCGTGGAGGAACGCCGTGTCTGAGACCTTGAGAGGGGTCGAAGGAGCAATGAAACCTTTAGTCTAGATCGATCCTAGCCCACTCCAACAAAAAAAACTTGTAGTGGAGTTTCGGCGTTCCGGCTGATTTTGACAGCGCTTTGGTCAGATTTAGAGAGAGGAGAGGGGTTTGGCGGATGTTGATTGGGAAGAGTACCAAAGATATAAGAACGTTAGGTCCAGTTTCGTCAACAAAGTGAATGTTATGTGTGATCGGTGTTTCCCTGTCAGACCTAAAATTTTGAGCGCTTGAACCTGCTTTAGTCTTGACATTGTTCGGGAGAGGACCCTGCAGTTATATGCATTCCGAATGACGTGCCTGGCCAGGTTAGAAAGTCCGCGAGATGGTCAAGGTAGGGAAATCAGGATGTCATTATTGAAGACGCGATAGGAGACTGCTTGACTTGTTTAAGTGTCCTGATACAGTAGACGCACAATATCAGACTCGGATGTAGTACTGTTTGAAGTTCAAGCAACAACAATCCAGAGGCGACAGCAGGATCCAAGGGGAATGAGCTTAAGCGCGCCCCCGCGATTCAGGGAATTATTTATGGTCAGTTTCCTAGAATACGTGTAGATGAAGCTATTATTGTCCACAGATTACCCAAAATATTCAAGCTCTAAAGAATTGGAAACTAAATGACAACTAATTACAATGGTCAAACTCTAAGCCCGAAGTGCTACACACCCAAATCACTACCCTTCTTAAATACATCTGCGGTATAACTATAGATTATGTTACAACAGACCTTGTTCTCAATCCACCAGCGTTCTATCTCGCATTACTTCAATATAAGGCCCATTATTCCAATCTTCTACTCTCCGTGCACCGACAAGACTGTACGTTGACGACTCGGTGCCCACAAAACCGGCAGCCATGCTCTGAGCAACCTGATCAAAAATAGGAGGGTACCATTCGCCATGAGTTTCATGGGTCTTCTCCATCCTGTGGTCGATGTGCGACCAGCCGAGGCTCTTAATTTCAGCCCAGAAATTGGGGTCTTTTTCGTCTGGAGTTCCAGCATTTAGTAAATGAACAGACGGGAAGACGAAGAACATACCCGACATAACGACGACCTCCTTGACTTCTAGATTCTGCTTTCTCCGAATCTGTTCTCTGATATCCTCCACAGCGCCTTCGTATTTCTCGAGGGGAATATAACAAGGACCGCTTGCACATTGGTGCCTAAAGTCTCCTCTCCGGATGTGCACCGTGATGAACTAAAGAGGGTGAAATATGAGTCTCGGAGTGTGATTAAGGGGAGAACACTAACAGGTGGGATATCATCCTCAGAAGATTTGAACATCCGAGATAAATAGCCCTTTACGGTGTCCACGAGCTCGTCCGTGAAATGCATGTGAGTGGCAACCCGCCTCCATGCAGGGGACCAAGGGAACTTCCACTCAAATGTCTCGTGGCTTGAGGTGGCATAGTAAAGGAAGTCGAAGCAGGACATCTGCTCGTCTGGGTCTAGTCGGTGGCCCATGGGTGAGTCGTGCATGATCCCGTAGCTCCCACTAGGATGGCGCAGTGGTTTTCCAGGGAAGATATACGGAACAATATGCCCGAAATCCACGAAATCATCGTCTCTACTCCAAACCACATTTCGCGTCTCCCCTGGTATCCGGGTGTACGAGATGTCGAATCGTAGGTGGTTTAGCATAGACGGGACCCTCATTGGTATGCGATCTGATTCGTGGCGCGTAGACCAGCATCCAAGGTGCTCTTGTTCGTGCGGATGAGGCGTTTCGGTCGTGGTCGAGTTTGGTAGAGCTTTGACTTCATGCCACTCGAGAAGGGCCTGGCGCATGGATTGACGTGCTCTTGTCAGGTTAAATACTTTGCCGAATGGAACGGTCCCCGCCTGCTGGGCTATTAAAAGGTACATGAACAACCAAGAGAGGTACGAGAGAATCGGAACGCACTAATATGGTGGTCGGGTGCAAAAGGAGGAATAATTGGAACACGGTCTGACAGCATTCCGAGGTATATCATGTTTGCCTGTCATTGGTAAGAAGAATGTTGTGTGGAGCTAGAAATGACACCTACATAGCTCATGAATTGGTTAGCTGCAAGTCATCAGTCAGTTGGGCGGTGAGTGAAATTAACGGAAGAATTGGACTCACTAAAACCGGCGTTCGACCAAGCGGTGATGTAGTCCACATCATCTAGTAGATTGTCTAGACGGAGACAGTAGTCAGAGTGAGCAACTTTTGAGTCGCTCTAATTAATCAGAAAATGCACCTCTAAATTTCTCCGTCGGAGGGCCCCTCAGTAGCCGCGAAGAGTCCCACTCCGAATCTACAGGCATGGTGTGGAATACTTCACTAGCCTGTGGGGCTGAGCAGATGCTAGACGAAGAGTCCATCGAAGGCGGCCGCGTATGAGAGCTCAGATGGGGAGTCCAACCTCCAGCACCAACTTCCTCAGTGCTACGACTCGAGTCCCAGGTATTGGAGTAAGATAGGGTGAAGCACAGCACAGCTGCCACAGCCAGGAAAGCGATCCACCGGAATTGAGCGCTTTGGAGAGCCATGAATAATGACAGGAGAAAGGCAGGATTCAGTCCACGGTCTCTGGTCAACAAGCGGAGGCAAAAAGATGATGAGAGGGGAAAAAGAGGGCGCCAGGGGTTACACCGTCAAAAAGCATCATCGGGCCCCTGCATATCTTATCCTCAACTCCGCTGCCAGTGAAGCTTTGAAGCCTAACCATCAGTGCCTTCGGGAATAATAATTGCTGAGACCTGGGTGACTGACGGCGATCTGGTTCCGCATGTCCGTTACCCTACAATCTCCTATAATCTGTATTCCGGGTTCGTCGACTGAACCTCCTATGTATACTTGTGAGCTTATAGGAGAAAAGTAATGGGTGCGATCGCGCGAAAGCAACCGATGCGTCAGCACCGAGCAGATGCCATCAGGCTATTAGCCGCTCATAACGTGCTGTGTAAGTAAAGGCTAAAACGAAATATGAATAGAGAAGTGACGTGAAGAGCTAACAAAGCTGTCAAGTAAGATTATACATAATTTAGTGACAGCCAAGAAACATCCACGAGAGGTGTATATTACAACAAAGCCAGGAGAATCAACTTTTCCTGGGTAGCAGAACTGAGATTCCATTATTCCAATCCTCCACCCTCCGTGCCGCAACAAGACTGAATGTCGAGCCCTCTGTCCCAACAAATCCAGTAGCCATGCTCTGAGCCACCTGACCGATGATAGATAGATACCACTCTCCATGCTTCTCAAGCGTTGCTTCTTTGGTATGATCCAGGTAACTCCATCCCATTTCTTTGACCTCTTGCCAGAAGTCTGCATCTGTCTCATCTGCGCTGCAAGTCAGTCTCGCCCGAAGATGCAGAGAAACATGGTTAACATACCAGACATCAAAACCACGGCATTGACTTCGCGGTTCTTGTCTTCGAGGAGTTGTTGGCGGATTTGATCCACCTTCGCCTTGAAGATTTTGAGAGAGGGTACACATTTGTCGACGGGGATTCCCTTTTCTTTACACGGCGTCGCGAAGTCCCCTCGCCGGACATGGACGGCGATGAACTATTTTAAAAAAAATCAAGGGTGACCAGCCGATACCCGAAGTCACGGAAAGGGGAACCTACAGGCGGTATCGAATCCCCTCTAACTTCCATGGCTCGAGCAAGGTATCCGTTTGTTACATCTACAACTTCGTCGCTAAAGTGCATGTATCTTCCGACATGTCTCCACGCAGGTGACCATTGATGCTGCCACTCGAATGTTTCGAAGCTTGACGTAGCGTAGTACATGATATCAAAGCACGATATGTGGTCTTCAGGAGATATCCGTTTGCCCAGGAAAGAGGCTTCCATGATAGGAAAATCGTGCGGGTGGTAAGGACGTTTTGGAAAGATGTAGGGTATGATTCGATGGAAGTCGACCCAGTTTTCTGTATGGTCATGCGGTTTGTGTCGAGCTTCCGAAGGAATCCGGGTATAAGATGGGTCCAGTCTGAGGTGATGAACAACAGCATCAGCTCTATTGGGTACGGTAACCTTCTCTGACCGCGTTGACCAGCATCCTAGTTGCTCGCGTTCGTCAGGCGGGCCAGGTTTGATAGTCTCCTCAGAGGGCAGGGTTTTAAGGTCCCTCCATTCCAACAAAGGGGTTCGCATTGCTTGCCTTGCTAGGCTTAGATTGAAGACCCTTCCAAAAGACAGCGTACCTGCAGCGGCGCCTGAAGAGGACGTCAGTCAGACAAAGAAAGTGAGCCTTTCTGAATGAAAGATTACTTGTATGGGGATTGGGCCCAAACGGCGGGATTATAGGCACCCTGTCCGACTCTAAGCCCAAGTAAATCATGTTCACCTTGACACTAATGAGAATCCAAATGTGTGATTTTCACGAGAGGGAGACTCACAAACCCCATGAATTGGTTTGCTATTGTGAAAAAGATGGTTAGTGAACGTTAGATTCTGGCACAATAAATGCCGACGTACTAAAACCCGCATTTGGCCAGACAGTAATATACCAAGTGTCTTCACGCAGGTTGTCTGCAATATGTGAGCGCGTGATACTCACCATCAGGGGTAAGCGAAAATACCTCTAAACTTCGACGTCAGGTTGCCCTTCAAGACGCGTGATGAATCCCATTCTTCCAGGACTGGTTCACCAGTTGACTCTCCAGCATTCGTTGGCGGACATCGACCCCAGTTGTAACCCTCTATCCAACCTCTCCGAGATCCAAGGCCTTCAAATAAGCCAGAGTACGTGACTGATAGTCCGACCACAAAGAGAAAGATTAGTAGGAATGCCCATCTTGCCCGGGTTTCTTGAATCATCTGCGGGTGATGAACGTTGTTGACGATGGCAGACAAGTTTGTCTGTTTGCAATTTTGGATCAGGGGCATCTGTCATGGGCCTTGTAGCCAGATTAGGCGTGCCATCACACGAATGTCTGAATCCGAAGGGGGGGCGCCTGTCGGCAGGGTGTCCACATACACATTGCAAACGATACGGAACATACTTAAATTATACATAAGAAAGTCCTCCTCCTCTAGATCTATCTCGAATTACGGGATTATATGTACAACCAACATCCGGGTCGGAATTAGGAACGGTGTATCATAGCTGAATATCCATTATTCCAGTCCTCCACCCGCCGCGCACCAACGAGACTGAACGTCGACCCCTCTGTCCCAACAAATCCGGCAGCCATACTCCCAGCTACTTGGTCGATGATAGGCGAATACCATTCCCCGTACTTCATTTGGGTCTGCTCGCTCAAATGGTTTAGTCGCCTCCAGCCAATGTCTTTCACTCCCTGCCAGAATAATGGGTCGATTTCATCTGACATTAGGAGGATCTCGCTGACGTCGCGATTCTGCTTCTCGAGAAGTTCTTGGCGTATAGCGTCGACTTTCGCCTTGTACACATCGACAGAAGGTATGCACTCTTCGACAGGACGCTTGTTGTTTATACAGTTAGACGCAAAGTCGTTCCGGCGCATGTGAACAGCGATAAACTGGAGAGGGCATTGATGAGTTTTCTGGTCCAAACAAAGAGAAAAGGGAACGTCACGGGTGGTATGAGGTTTTCTGTAGTATTAAAAGACCTCGCGAGATAACCTTTCGTAAGATCCACCAATTCGTCCGTAAAACGCAGATGAATTGCCACTCGTCCCCACGCCGGAGACCAGGAGTATCGCCATTCGAAGACCTGCCAACTAGAGGTGGCATAGTAAAGATGATCAAAACATGACATCCTTTCATTGGGAGGAAGTTTAGTCCCGAGGGGAGATGCTTGCAATAGTGGAAACCCCTTGGGATTTGGACGATAGGGATGCTGAGGGAAAATATAAGGAACAAGCCTATCGAACTCGACAAATTCTTCACTTCGTTCCTTGTTATCGCGACGGGCCTCGGTGGGTACTCGTGTATATGCAATGTCAAGTTGTAAGTGGTTGACTACCGAGGCAACCCTACTTGGATTTGGATCATTCGCCTGGCGGCCAGACCAGCAGCCTAAATGCTCTCTTTGTTCGGGAGGAACGCGCGCGATGGAAGTGTTAGAAGGGAGAGCCTTCACATTCTTCCACTCAAGAAGCGGTCTACGCATAGCGCGTCGAGCATAAGTTAGATTGAAGATATGTCCGAATGATAGAGCGCCCGCAGAAGGAGCTGTAAAATGGTGAATTCTGAGTATATGCAGGTCAAATGTAACTTACTGATATGGTGGTCAGGTCCGAAGGGAGGAATGATAGGTACTCGGTCCGAAACTCTTCCCAGGTAAATCATGTTGACCTGATCCTAGTATCAGAGCAAGAAATAGCGAGAGAATCTTCTTGGACGTACATAGCTCATGAATTGGTTTGCTGGAAGTATAAGCAGTCAGAAAAGACACGAGCGCAAAGTTGTTTGACGTACTGAATCCCGCATTCGACCAGGCAGTGACATACCAGGTGTCGTTGCGGAGGTTATCTATTGGAAACAGGTTGGGCAATACTTTCGAGAAGTGGCAATTTGACACACCTTTGAACTTCGGTGTTGGCAATCCGTTCAGCACTAGAGACGGATCCCATGGATCCACAGCTGCCTCTTCGTGGGTGGAGACTGAGCACCTAGCAGGACCTTCAAACCACGCATTCTTGCTCGCCGACTGAACGCCTTCCAACAAACCCGAGTATATTACCGAAAAGCATAGAAGAACAGCCAAAACAATAAAGATTGACCATCTTGCCTGAGTGGTATGTATCATGGGTCGACAGTCGACCTGAAAGATGAGGGTTTTGGTGATAGAACTTGGATAGTCATAACCTGTCCCACCATCATCAAAGAATTTAAATTCAGGGGTGTGTCACATTCAAATTTCACACGTTCATTGTAGCACCAAGACTCAAGCTCAAGATCTAGAGTTGACAGCCGCCCGTACTACTATTCTGGTCCGGGATATGAAAGGGTTCAAGATATGAAACTTTTCACTTTGAGCATGCTCCCGTGGTAATTGGGCCACCAAAAAATACTGCTATATTCTAGTCACCCCATAGTCTCTTAAATGTAGTTTATATAGCTGATACGTAGTCATGAAGTGCAGGCAGGAGACTCGAAATACCGTGTTTTTATGTAATGGTGGCTGTGCACTAGGAACTCAAGACTGAAGACTACGATGTCCTCCATATGTATACAATGCGAACTTAATTGGAATATTTCATGATGAAGGAACGAGTTCTGAGCGATTAAATTTAAAACTATTCACCAACAACGCCTCTGGCCGTGACATTTGCGTGATGGACCCTGACGCCGCCCGTCAAATTGATGGGAACCTGCATGCGATTTCATGTGACACGCCAGTGACAACCACTTTCATATCCTGAACCAAAGCTCAAATTCTCGGTCATCGCCCGATACCTCTCAGACTCAATTAAAATATTTTAAACTTTTTTAACATATGCAATACATTATAGAGGCTCATTCCTGAAATTTTGGGAAAATATAATTTGAAGGCGTTGGAAAAAAAGTTTCATATCCTGAACCTGAATAAGTAGCACCGCCAGCCGAGCACAATGCACGGTCATCCATTCATTATTTCTGTACAATTAACTCAGTGTCCGTAATAAGGTTGAGGCTTAGGGCACAGTTATTTCCAGCTTCGGAAGGGAAACCAGATTTTCCCTGTTTTGCTGATGCAGAACGTACATTGTGCAGTTGTTTAATAAGATAAGCGCTCAAAGCCAATTATTGACTGAACTTCCACTTCCCACCTCCCATATCTCCTACTATCCCAAACCTTTCATCAGACATTGCATCGCTCACTAGATAAATTTTGGGATTCATCGAGGTAATATTAGAGTGCGCAGGTCCTATATCTTGCCGCATTAAATCTAGTTGTCAACATTTTGTGGGTCGATCTATCATAGTTGTGTATCCGTTATTCCAGTCCTCTACTCTCCGCGCACCAACTAGGCTAAACGTCGAGCCATGCGTGCCAACAAATCCTACGGCCATACTGTGAACGACCTGATAATAATGGGAGGATACCATTCCCCATGTCTCCTCAATGTCTCTTCGACTATATGATCGAGACGTGTCCAATCGTTTGCCTTTACCCTGTTCCAAAACAATAGGTCGGTTTCGTCTGTGGCTCGAGCTCAGAGGAATAAATCGGATAATAAAACATCAACTCGGATACCCACCTGACATTAAGACAACTTTCTTGACCTTGCGACCCTGCTTCTCAAGTAGCTCCTGGCGTACAGCATCTACTTGCGTCTTGTACAGATGGAGAGGAGGCATAAACTTCTCGAGAGGGAGGTGCTCCTTTTGGCAGCGAGATGCGAAATCGCCTCGGCGGACGTGGACCGCGATGGACTGACAAGTTGAGTATATATTCAGACGATAAGACCACGAGAAGTCGGGGGCTTACAGGTAGTATTTCATCCTTGGTGGTGTCGGAGGCTCATGCAAGGTAGTCCTTCGCAAGACCTACCAATTCGTCGGTGAAACGTAAATGTGTGGCCACTTGCCCCCATGCTGGCGACCAAGAGTATTGCCATTCCGAAGTGAGGTAGTAAAGATGATCAAAGCATGACATCCTTTCGTCAGGCGAAAGTTCATGGTTCAGTGGAGATGCCTCCATGAGCGGGAACCCCTTGGGACTTGCACGATGCGGACGCTGGGGATAAATATAGGGCACGAGACGATGGAAATCGACGAATTCCGCTCCTCCGCTCATATCGCGTCTCGTCTCAAGCGGGACACGCGTGTATGCGATATCAAGTTTCAAGTATTCTACGACCGAGTCCACCCTACTAGGCCCCTTGGGTCACCTGGTGGATGAGTTGACCAACAGCCTAGCAGCTATCGCTCTTTCGGAGCCACGCGGTCGATAGAAGTGGTGGAAGGGAGAGCCTTAACATCTTTCCACTCCAGAAGTGGTCGGTTAATGGCCCGTCGTGTAAGTCAAATTGAAGATTTTTCCAAATGATAAAACTCCGGGCTGTGAGGCTGGAGCACGTCTCGGTAAGAATGTCGGTAGGTAGATCTGTGTGGCTTATTTACTGATGTGATGGTGAGGTCCAAAGGGAGGTATGATGGGCACCTGGTTTGAGACCATTCCCAGGTAAATCATGTTGACCTAGGATTCGATATCGTCATTCAACATGAGAGATTGAGTAACAGATAATGTAGGACACACATAGCTCATAAATTGATTTGCTAACGACATAGAGCAGTCAGCAATGTCATGGGGGCAGATCACAGGCGAAGACGTACTAAATCCCGCATTCGACCAGGCAGTGATATACCAGGTATCGTTGCGGAGGTTATCTGCTCAAAAATTAGAGCTTGAATTGGAAGAGTGGGCTAGATATGCACCTTGGAAGTTTAAAGTCGGTCGCCCATTCAAGACGTGCGATGAGTCCCACAGTTTTACGACTGGTTCTGCTAATAATACCTTTATCTTATCGATGGAAGGAGTAGAGCACATTGTAACGCCGATCCCTTCCAGAATACGGGTCACAGAGAGACCCAAAAGGAGGATGAGCAAACCGTTGAAGACGGTCCAGTTTGTCAGCCTGTTTTGCTTCATAGCGATTATTTGAGGTAATGAACACTTTTCAAAAAGCGAGGTTCGAGTTAGAAACAGGAAGAGAACTACGGCGATGCAAAGGCTGAAGATTTTTTTTGATAGCGGGGTTTCATTTCTTGTTGAGCTTACAGTGTGATAAAGCTTTCACCCTATGTAAGACGCCGGTCGGTTCAGAAAGCGGACAACACCCCTGAGATCAGTGGCAACGGCGATAGCAGAATTCCGTGTATTGTAATTGTCCATAATGTTGAACTTCACAGTTGAGTTCAAAGGAGAGAGCAGGGTACGTTTGCGCCACGGACGATGACACACGCAATGACCTTCCAAGTTCGGCGACATTAAGTACATACCTAAGGTGCCTCATGTCGCGTAAAATTTTTTACCTCGCCCTAACTGTCATCATGAAGACCAGATCGTTGTGCTCACAATACGCGCTATAAGAAACGCGATAGCACGGACCGCAACCTATAAGGATCTGCCACCCCACCGAAGTCTTGATCCAATATAGGTCCAATGGGTCTGTAGTCGTCGACATAGTAGAGCTTGCTACCATGCATGTATATAAAGAGGATGTTGTTGGAATTCGGGAATTACGCGAGCGTGCGCAATGTTCCATTTTCCATTCCGACGCCTTGATTTGAGTATGAATATTCTTTCGTACAGTATTGTGGTAGCTCCTTCGTACTGTATGTACCCATCTGTTTGCCCTCTCCTGGCCCTAATCCCAGAAGCCAAATGCATCTTTTATTTTAACAGATGTAACGACCTGTGACCGTCTTCACGTTGTTAAGTTGTGGGGCTACAAATGAGACCCACGCCGCCTTTTCTCAAGATTCCAGTAGGCTGAGCTATATTCTAGATACCCGCTGAGACCACGAGCACTGAAATGCATGCCTGCCGCACATTTCACTACAAAGCAGGCACCAGTACAATAGACACACAACGCGACAACTTCTTGATCAATTTGGAGCTGATTAAGCGCCGAAGCGCTGATTGGTGGAGCCTTTCTTTCCTATTTATAGAATAATTGTTGACTCATCTTCGATTGAAATCTCCAACCTCAATATTTGCTTCACCGAACTTCTATTCAGATTATGTATATAATTTATACAGACAGATTAATTAAGACATCCTACAAGCGAGTTCTAAACCTGTTTCAATTAATTCTAGCAGGTCGATATTAGGCACGATCTATCATAGCCGTGTATCCATTATTCCAATCCTCTACTCTCCGTGCGCCAACTAGACTGAAAGTCGAACCAACCGTTCCAACGAATCCGGCAGCCATGCTATGAGCCACCTGATCGATGATGGGAGGATACCAGTCGCCGAATTTTTTCTGCGATTCCTCGATTGCATGGTCAAGACGCGTCCAACCAATCGATTTTACCTCATCCCAGAATGAATGTTCGGTTTCATCTGAAACTCGACTTAAGAGGGACAAAACTGTGTGGCAACTCGTTTGTACTTACCTGACATCAGGACAACTTTCTTGACTTCGCGACCCTGCTTCTCAAGCAGTTCTTGGCTTATATCATCTACTTTCGCCTTGTATACGCTGAGGGGGGGTATGCATTTCTCTAGAGGGAGGTTTTCCTTTTTGCAACGGGATGCAAAATCCCCTCGGCGCATGTGAATTGCGATAAACTGTAAAGTCAACTCAACTTGGTGGTCAAAATAACAGAGGGATCTCGGTAACTCACAGGCGGTATATCATCTTCAGCAGTGTTGAAGGCCCTTGCAAGATAGCCCTTCGTAATATCCAACAATTCATCCGTAAAACGCAAGTGTGTAGCCACTTGGCCCCATGCCGGAGACCAGGAGTATCGCCATTCCATCTTTTCGTAGCTAGAGGTAGCGTAGTAAAGGTGATCGAAGCAAGACATCCTTTCATCGGGAGGGAGTTCATTCTTTAACGGGGATGCCTGCATGAGCGGGAAGCCCTTGGGATTTGGACGATGTGGGCGCCGAGGATAGATATAGGGTACGATTCGGTGGAAATCGACGAACTCTTCTGCTTTGTGTGTCATATCGCGCCTCGTCTCGCTGGGGACCCGCGTATATGCGATATCGAGTTGCAAGTGGTCAACCACGGAGTCGACCCTACTTGGCCTTGGGTCATTCGCCTGTCGACCCGACCAGCATCCCAGCTGTTCTCGCTCATTAGGTGGGACGCGCTTGATAGAAGTGTCAGAAGGGAAAGCCTTGACGTCTTTCCATTCCAGAAGCGGTCGATACATGGTTCGCCGCGCAGAAGTAAGATTGAAGATTTTCCCGAACGATAGAGCGCCAGCTTGTGAGGCTAAGAAAGTCTCATTAACACTTTTCGTAGGAAGCTCACATGATTACTTACGGATATGGTGGTGAGGTCCAAAGGGAGGTATGATGGGCACCCGGCCTGAAACTATTCCCAGGTAAACCATGTTGACCTAGGACCCGATGTCGTCAGTCAACTGGAGAGGTGGAAACCGATAGTATAGGACGCACATAGCTCATGAATTGATTTGCTAGCGGCACAGAGCAATCAGTTGTGAAGGAGGCGTGTCATGAGCGCGACGTACTGAATCCCCCATTCGACCAGGCAGTGATATACCAGGTATCGTTGCGGAGGTTATCTGCTCAAAAATAAGGGCTTGTTTAGATAGAAAAGGATAGTTACATACCTTTGAACTTCGGAGTTGGCAGTCCATTCAGGACGCGCGACGAGTCCCATGATTCCGCCACTGGCTCTGGCGAAGTAAACTCTATTGCGCCAGTGGGTGGAGGAGGACACATGGTGATACTAGCGCCTTCGAATATATAGGTCGCAGTGATGCCCACAAGGACGAGCAAACTGGTAAGCGTGATCCATCTTGCGTGTCTGTATTGCCTCATAGCGACACTGACACCAGTAACGATTGTTTCTGAACGAGCGTGATTGGAGAGGGGCAAAAAGCAGACGAGAGTCGGGGCGAAAGGACTAGAGGAAATTTTTTGACACCGTCACTCATTCTTATTGAGTTTAAGGTACTGCCCGTGATCACCATTCATGAAGCGCCCACCCTGTCTAGGACACCCATCAGGGCTCCGAAGCGAACAGCCCAAGTGGGAAACTCTAAAGTCAATTTTGCCAACGAGAGTTACTTAGACGTTGACGGCAGACATTTTTTTCAATGGCCCAGATTTTGGATGATCATGAGTCACTGATCACGACTATTAACTTCGTAAATCCTCCAATGGAAGTGTGGACCTTAGAGGTTGGGACGTAGGTAATATACATGGTGGGATGCAAAGCAGTACGTTATTCGATACATTCTTGTTTTCGAATTTCCCCAATAAATAACGAGACGTTGCTCACTTCCCTGCACCTCTTGCCTTCGCTCCAGCTTGTTCTATCAGTTTTGTAAGTGACTTGTTGGAATGTAGGGCCTGGAGATCGTCCGATCCACCAATTGATTTTCCGCGTATGAGGATATTGGGGAAGGTGGAATGATTGGTCAACCGCGTCAGCAGGTGCTTGATAACATTTCCGTCGTCTGAAGAGGGGGTTAAAATGTGCAAGAATGCTCGGGCGGCAACGTTACCTCTGATATCCACCTCGACAATTGTGGGAGGAGGTTGAATGTCGTATGAGGCAAGTAGTTCTTTTGCACGCTTCGAGAATCTGTTTGCCAGATACATTGAGCTTGGCCAGCTGAAGTTGAATAATGGGACTTACGGGCAGTAGGACTGCGTATGGAAGGAGTAACCAACTTGTGAGAGCTGATCATGAGACGTGAACTTGGGCACATACCTTGCTGAAGACCACGATAGGGTATTCTTTATCAATTTCTGCCTTTTCCTTGACCCAGTCCAGCGGGGCTCCAGGAGCATAGACCGAGAGTTCGATAGGAACAGTCGGGTCCAAATCAACAGCGTTGCTCAGCACATGTTCCTGCTCGTGGTCGCCCGTGACGAGATGAAGCAAGCCGTAAATCTCCCCAACGTTGGCTGACTTGTTCGACTTGATGAGCTGAGCCACGTTTGCCCGTGAAAGACCGGAAAGTCCTGCATCTTTCACAGAGGCAGGTAGCTCCCATGGCACGAAGAAGAAGAAGACTATGCCTGTTAACAGGCAGAGGAATATGGTTATCCGACGCCGGCGAATTGGACCGCCAACTGGTCGTGCTGGCTTCTTGTCTGGAAAGTACTGCGTAGCCATGCTGAGCGCCGATGTTATGGGTATCCTGAGGCCGTAAAAGTATCGCAGAGGGTGCCAACAGAGGATGAAAGTTGGGTGAGAGTCTCTTAGAGAGCGCCGACTGGCTGCCGGGAAGCGCGTCTACAAGCTCCGAGTATCCGCAGCTCCTTTTTGAACTTGGCAGCGATCGCTTAACCCGCACGCCTCGCAGACATGACATCTCAGGTCGAATACGTGCTTTTCGACATGGACGGTACGCGAATTGTCTACAAGGATATTCATTGATCTCACCCTCTACTTAGGTTTGATGATCGATTCAGAGAAAATCTATACGATCGCCACAAGTTAGTGTACGTCCATGAGTCGAGTCGGCAGTGGTGCAAACATATGATAGATGAAGTACTTGGAAAATACGGGAAAGAGATGACTTGGGAACAAAAGGCTGGCTGTATGGGAAAGCGTGCGTTTACAAAGTCCTGCTTTCTGCATCTCATGAATTGACGATCGACTTGTGTCTCTGTAGCGGAACGCGAGGCAGGAGTACACACACTATCCTTCTTTCCCAACATCCCAATCAGTGTAGACGAATTTCTCGTCGAAAGAAATCGCGTTCAAGACACCCTTTGGCCGACCGTACCCCTTCTTCCTGGTACCCGCAAGCTTGTAAACCATCTGAAGAAACACAACATCCCCATGGCTGTTGCCACTAGCTCAAGGAGGAAGAACTTTGAGAAAAAGAGTGGTCACCTACAAGACTTGTTCGGGCTGTTCGAAGGCAAGATCGTATGCGGGGACGACAAGCAATATAACATGAAAGGAAAGCCAGCGCCGGACATCTTTCTGACCACCGCCAGAGTCTTCTTGGGACGCGACGTTGGCGATCTCGAGTCGGTACCAACTTCTGTACAGTTGGAAGAACGACGAAAAGGTCTCGTCTTCGAGGATGCCATTCCCGGTATGCAAGCAGGGAAACGAGCCGGAATGTCAGGTATGTTGGTTACATTCATGTTTATTCTCTTCTCAACCTATCAATACTCCTGCAGTCGTCTGGGTTCCAGACCAGAATCTCCTCAAATATGGATATCCAGTAGACGAGAAAGCAGATCAAGTTCTTGGATCCCTAGAAGAGTTTAGACCTGAAGATTGGGGACTACCACCTTATGACGAATGATGTAATGCATCTATAAACCTAAAACCAATATTACCTGCATTTATGTTGAGGTCAATCCTAGGCGATAGAGATAAAGAAATAAAATCGGGATGATAATACAAGATAATAATACGAGCTTGTGTAGTTTAAATGACGCAGTTTAATGTGAGATAATACCGTATCTGTTGTGTCGGGTGATAAATATGCAATAAAATATAAGAGAAGATATTGAATCCAGAGGTAAAAAGGTAAATGTGCACACATGAGCCCATCAGTCAAGCTCAACGCCAAGACGCAGCCACTGGAGGAGAACGGCGTCTCTCAGGTGCAGACGAGCCCGATGGTCTTGGGACTTGAGATGCGCGTGCTGAAGGTGGCGGTTTGGGCGAGGGTTTCACCTCTAACTTGTCCACAGTCTGGTTAACAGCGGACTTCTTCACGACCCGAAGATGTGTGGTGGGCTTGATGACGTGCACGATGGTATCCGGACGAACAAAGAGGAGAGAAGGAGCAGAGCCGCAATCCTGAGATTGAGCCTGAGACTGAGACTGAGACTGACTAGAGCTAACCCTCCGGTTGGCAAGAGTCGATGGTGGGGCCAGTGTTAGCGCTGTTACCTTCATCAATCGTCAATCAGTGAGTAAACTGACTAGGATGGAACTGGGTTTATTTACCTTCCCACCCACAGAGCTGCGTCTGGAGTCCCGAGACGCAGTAGACACAGGACGATTGATCACGTTTTGAGAGAGTGGTGACCTCTTGGGTGGTGAATGAGCATTAGCTGAATTGGACATATGCTTTGTGAATATCGGTCCAGAGGCGTAATCATCGAATTCGGGGTCATTAGACAAGCCATGACGCCTCGCAGAAATAGCAGCAAGGACCTCAGGACTAGGAGACTGGAAACTAGGTGGTAGCGGGGAGACGGGCGGAGTTTTATTCCGAGTTCTCGATGGTATCTGAGAAGGTCGCGGAGCCGTATACGAGGTACCGAGTGGAACAGGGGCGTCAAACATGGTAACAATAACAGGTGAGGTAGGCGAGGAACTGGATGCGGTAGCAGCTGAACTTGATCTTTTCCTGTTGGATCCTGGCATGTTCGACAGTCGGCGGAAAAGACTCCTCCCCATCGAGAGCTTGGGTTCAATAGAAGCAGCTGAAATAGGTAGGGATCGAGGAAGGATGCCAGAGCCGTCAGTAGGAGCAACAGGGCCAGGCATAGAGCCAGATTTCCCGTGAGAATTAACGGACGGAGGAAACCCAGAGGACGTCGAGGTACGAGCACTCGAAATGCCGTTGACAGCAGACTTACCAGATGTGAGAGCAGTTGTGGACGAGGTGGTACCAGAATCGGCAGAAGTGGCAGTGGTTGCGGGGAGAGAACCTCGGCAGTGAGTAGATGAGTTTCCAATGGGCTTGGGCAGCGAGGACGGTCCCGGACCTGAGATCGACCCAGCAGGCCGCGAAGGAACAGGCCCGGATGGCTTGGGATGAGGAGAAACCTCACTACCCAAAGCCACCCAGGATTGCACCTCCAACGACGCGAGGCACCTCGGAGAGACCGGTTGTTGATCGCAAGATGACTCAGTTTTCTGTTGTGGTGTTTTCAAATTGGTCTGAATTTTTTTGTGAGTATCGGGACCCGAAACCGCTGTGGATGCTTTCTTATTCTTCTTGTTGCCAATGGGGTTCTTGCCTTTGCCTTTGCCGTCCGTGGTTATTGCTTTACTGTGTCCAATAGCTCGTCCCATACGTCTTGCGAAGCCTGACACGTTGGGGAGCCTCGAGGTGTTGGTGGTGGCCTTTTTGTCCTTTGCTGTAGGTTCTAAGGTCGTTGCGACGAGGGACGAGGACTCATTGACGATGGCCATAGAAGCGCAGGAAGAGGAAGGAGACATCTTGTTGTTGTCGGGGGTGCCCCAGGCCATCAATTTCATCGGCGGCGGCGGAGATGGAGAGCAATCGCGGCCATTTTGTGCCCCAGAGGTGAAAACGTCTTCCGTGCCCCCCACGTCCATACCCGTTCCAAATTTGTCTGCTTCAACCCTATCGTGAGCCTTGAAGCTGGCGAGAATGTGGTCGAGTCCTCTCTTTCCAAACGACCCCTTCATCCTCTCGTGTTCGAGCTCCTTCACTACCTGAATCCTCACTTCTTGCCAGATCCTCTCTTGCCTCACAGCATCCATTGCCGTCGGCATAGGCACCCTCGACTCTCCTTCTTGCTCTTCAATGTGACCTTGAATCCCCTCAAATTCACTCTCTTCTTCCTCCTCGTCATCGTCGCTTTCTTCTAATGATCCAAGATCGCTGTCGCTGAAAGTGTTGGCAATCGCCTCTATTTGCAGCTCGTCCATTGAGTTGTGCGAGCCGAGTACGTAGCTTCCGTTGGTGATATCCAACACCTGACCATCCTTGAAAGCGACTCGGAGTGGTGGGGTAGGTGGGAGAGGAATGGTTGGGATAGGGTATGGTGATGGGTTGGCGCTCATCAAGCGATCATATTTCGGAATGGGTGTTGGGTACGAGAGGCGAGGGCTGAATTGAAAGGCCTGCTGTGGTAGACGCGGCATTGGTGCTTTGATCTCGCACACTTCGCGATAAGCGCGGGAGTCTGACGCCTGTCCCTCTTGCGCTGTGCAGCCATTGTCCTCAATTGCGTATCTCGCCGACATAGAACGCTCGTCCTGGCTGGCTCTAGGCACCGGGACATCGAAAAGTTCCACCTCTGCCTTCACGGGTATTACGGTTGTCTCCCGGCTCTTGGCCTTATGTGCTGCGCTCCAAGTGTGAGAGAGACTCTGAGACGTGATAAGACGTCAGCAAGGGATCGGGTGAAAGGT
>Ga0247741_1000385_pt1 | contig 25738 bp, 17 predicted proteins | sample UWRJL213509R2_FD_180945 | JGI IMG/M metagenome (GOLD analysis project Ga0247741, IMG submission 180945) | Plant litter microbial communities from Arlington Agricultural Research Station in Wisconsin, United States - UWRJ-L213-509R-2 | ecosystem: Environmental > Terrestrial > Plant litter >... | reverse complement strand
TCAAATGAAACGGTTAATGGATAAGGCACACTGCGACGCACGAAGGTGTAAATACTGCGACGGTTATCATCCTCTTTACCTTTTGATGCTTCCCATAATTGACCAGCATTAAAATTGTTAGGCACTTTAGGGAATACCGAAGGACCGCCTACTTGATCAACTAATTCGCCAGATGCGTACAACAACGAATCACGAATTTCTTCCGCTTCAAGACGTTTACGTGGATAAACGGCGAGAAGTTTGTTGTCAGGATCAATCTTAACGAGGTCTGCACGTTCATCTGATGATTGGCGATAAACATTCGATAACAAAATTTCGCGCACTAAAATTTTAGTGCTCCAACCTTTATCAACGAAATTAGTAGCGAGATAATCCAACAATTCTGGATTTGTTGGCTTCTCTCCGGCGCGACCGAAATCACCCACGGTTGCAGAAATACCATTGGAGAAATATTGCGCCCATACACGGTTAACATAAACCCGAGAGGTGAGCGGGTTAGCCGGGTCTACAATCCAATTTGCCAAGGCGGTGCGGCGACCACTTGAATTTGCAGTCGGCGTAATTGCGGGTGAAGCAACGCCTGCTGCAGTAGTCCACAATGCTGGAATACCAGGTTCTACAGCTTCGAGCGGACGCTCATGTACACCACCGAAACGCACAAATGTTTGCGGAGATTGAACACCTGTTTCTGCTAACGTTGTAAAAGTTTTTGAACCGCGACCTGGTTTTTGCTTATCGAATTTTTTCAAATCTTCGGTAAGTTTTTGATACTCTTTCCATTTTTCAATATTTGCTGCGTCGAATACCGGCGTCCCTTTATCTTCAGCGCTTACTTTTAAATAGCCCGAAATATCCGCATCAGTAGCTACTGCTTTCAAACGCCAATTCACCCATTTGTCGAGCGGATTCCAATCTTTTTCCGCTTTAAAAATAGAGTCGCGGCTATCGGTTAGGTAGCGTTCGTTATGATATTGACGGCCTTTCTCGCGAACTGTATCCAGAATGGCTTTTTGCTTATCGCGAATTTCTTTTGTTGCTGCTTGATAAGCTGCTTGTTGAGTAGTGAAGGTTTTATCCCAATCCAACTCAGTGCCTTTTGCTAAAGGTGTTTTTTCATTTACAACAGTGTTAGCAAAATAAGCTTGTAGCTGGAAATATTCCTTCTGACTAACTTTATCGATTTTGTGATTGTGGCATCTTGCACAGCCGATGCTTTGCGCAAGAAATGCCTCGCCCACCAAATCGGTGTAGTCAGTTTCAATTTGATATTTACGTTGTACGAGATCGCGTGAGTTGCTGTTATCAGGATAGCCTGCAAGGAAACCAGTTGCGATGCGCGCGGTTTGATTGTCTGGCCAGAGTTCATCACCCGCCAATTGTTCGCGAGCAAATTGGTTGTAAGGTTTATCTTCGTTGAAAGATGCAATTACGTAGTCGCGGTAGCGCCAATTGTTAGGACGAGTTTGGTCGCCCTGGAAGCCTGCGCTGTCAGCGTAGCGTGCGAGGTCTAACCAACGACGTGCATGACGCTCACCGAAATGATTTGAAGCTAATAAACGATCCACCAGCTTTTCATATGCATCTGGTGATTTGTCTTTTTCAAACGCTTCAATTTCTGCAGGCGATGGCAGCAAACCCCAAGTGTCCAATGTTGCGCGGCGAATATAAGTACCGCGATCTGTTTCGCGCGAGGGCTTAATGTTTTGCTTTTCCAGCTCAGCCAAAATAAAAGCATCGATTGGTGTGCGCACCCATTTCTGTTGTTTCACTACAGGAGTAGTTACGTGCTGTAAAGGTTTAACAGCCCAATCCTTTGCTGCATTGGCAGCAGCCGTTTGTTTTGTGGTATTAGCAGCCGACGACTTATCATCATCTGCGGCCCACGTAGTACTGCTCGAAAAAACTAAAGCCATTGCTAAATATAAATATTTATTTTTCATTAACTCACTCCTGAAACGGTGATCTTACGTGCAAACTTAATAGCAGATAAATACAGGTTTCCCTGAAACTTTTACTCGTTATAAGTACAAGAAAGGGCTTGAAATACAGTTGGTAACAGAACACCTATATGCGAACAAATTTATAAGTTGCAGCTACTATGCCAGTTTAAGAATTAGTCAAATTTCTATGGGTTATGTAAATTTATGGCTTTGATTTATATGAAAATTTTAAAAATTATCTTTTTTTTAAAATAAAAATTGGAGTTTAACTTAGCTATTAAAATAGTTATTACTGAAACAATTGGACGGGTAATGTTATAAGTGCAGCAGCGAAATTTTCTTTGATATTTTTTAAATTTTAATTATAAAAATAAAATTCAGAAAAACTGGTAAAACGATTTTGGGGACGATAAGAAATAAAAAATATCTTTTTGGGTTTTTCATTTTTAACGCATTCTAAAGCAAACGCTTCAATCGCTTTACTTGATCAGCTGCCAATCACCTGTTCATTATTAAACACATTTTATTATGATCAAGATGTTGGTGTTTCGTAGGTGTTTTAAAATAGGCAGAGGTTTTCGGCTGATGTGTTTTAAAAGTAACACTTGTGCTTTAAGTTCCATCATTAATTCTACCTCACACCTGCTTCAAATTCGCGTCCATCACTTTTTTTGATCTCATAAAATGCATAAAATTTTCTGCACTATCACAATGGCATTCAACGCCTGATAAAAATTAAATTCAAAATAATCAACAAGTAAGAAGCATGCTGATGCGAAAAATAGTTTAAATCGGCTACTAGAACTGCATTAATGGCTATTAATAATCGTTTTCTGAACTGCTCAATAACTAATTAGCTTATTTTCATGAGTAAGCTGAGAAATTAAAAAATATCCATTCAAAAATAATACCCTTCAATATTTTGCTGCTGATTTATCTACAGGACAAAAAAATCCCATCCAGTTTTTAACAAAATAATCGCATTGAAAAAGATGGCATAGCTTGTGCTGAGTGGTCTTTGAATATCGCAGCCAAGTGTACGTAAAGCTTCAGCGCTGTATGCAATGATCATTTGAAACTACCAATACTCATTCTTATCGGCAGATGACGTTTGGTGGGACAAGACTTAGCGAAAAAGCACTCTGTATGAAGGTAATGAGTTTTAAACGCATCGTGACTACGAATAATAATTTGAGGGTAGGTAGATGAGTGATCCCATAATGCAGCCTGTTGTCTCGCTGGAGGGGGAATCCGCTCGCCCGTTAGCTGCAAAGCCGAAAGAGAAAACCCTGGTTTTTTTTGATCCTCATTCTAAAAATCTACTGGATTTAATTGAGCGCGTTGCGCCCAGTGATGCGCCTGTACTGATTACGGGAGATACGGGAACCGGCAAAGAGTTGATCGCCCGCCACATACATCATTTGAGTGGTCGGCAAGGTCCATTTCTAGTAGTTAACTGTGGGGCTATCAATGCGCAATTGGCCGAGAGTGAATTATTCGGGCATGAGGCGGGGGCATTTACCGGCGCGTTTAGAAGAAGAGAAGGATGGTTTGAAGCGGCCGAGGGAGGCACATTATTTATGGATGAGATTTGTGATCTTCCGCTGTCCCTGCAAGTAAAGTTATTGCGAGTGCTGCAAGAAAAGGAAGTTATGCGTATTGGCTCAAGTGAAGCCATTCAGGTTAATGTGCGTTTGATAGCAGCGACCAACGTGGATATCGAATCTGCCGTGGCGGCTGGAAACTTTCGTCGCGATTTATTTTACCGGATTAACATTGCGCAAATTAAATTGCCATCGCTATGCGATAGACCTCAAGACATCATCCCTTTGGCTGAGCATTTTCTAAAGTTTTACAGTAAAAAAATGAAACTCAAACAGCCAAAACTTTCCCGCGAAACAATCAATTTGCTTTTAAGTTATTCCTGGCCTGGCAATATTCGTGAACTGGAAAACGTTATTCATTTTGCGCTATTGGTTGCCGGCAAAGAAGTTATCAGCCCGAAACACTTAAGAATAATTGCAGATAGAAAAACAGCCGTTTTAAATTACGGCCAAGCGATATCTCATAGGCGACAAGTCAATGTAAGCAATATCAGCCCGAGGCAAGACACTCTGGGGGCGGGTGAGGAGCATGACGATCCAATGGCAATCATAAGCAATCAGCTTATTCGCTTGTTCCAGGAAGCGGCTAACGGCCCAAACTTTGATGCCTTGGAAGATCTGATTATCCACCAGGCATTTTCACATTCCAGATCAAACCAGGTGCATTGTTCCGCGCTACTTGGAATATCCAGAAATGTCACACGGCGGCTTCTCAAACGCCACGGATTACTCGCAAGTCACAAAGATGACGATGATAGTCAGGACGATTGATCTACCTTCGCCAATTTCATGATGTCAGTGTTTATTAAAATGCGGCCTTTCGGTTTATTTAACGACTTGCTGTGTCGACTTCTCTGTCCCAATTTTTTTCATTAAGCTAAGAGTGTGTTAACGCACGGAGGCCCTTCCAGTTTCTCCCTATTGTAATTCCATAATGCAATCCAGGCGATTGCAAAATTGCTATTTACCTTAGGAGACTTCTCATGTCTGAGTTTATCAATGAATCCATTAAAAACCTGCGCTCTAAAATAAAATCAATCCGTTTTGGTATGCTGACTACGTTGAATGATGATGAAACTCTGTCTAGTCGCCCAATGACTCAGCAAGAACTGGATGACAATGGAATTTTGTGGTTTTTTATTTCAGATACATCACAATTGGCACTAGACATTAATCGTCAACAAAAAATTAATGTAACGTTTGCTGAACCTGCGGATAGCGTTTACGTATCAACCTCGGGTAATGCAGAAGTTATTAAATTTAAGGAAAAAGCTGCTGAACTATGGAACCCTGCAGTTGCTGCGTGGTTTCCTGAAGGGCTTGATGATCCACATCTTTCGTTAATTAAATTTACAATTCACACGGCAGAGTATTGGGATTCCCACAGCAATAAAATGCTACAGCTATTTGCAATTGCGAAGGCGGCAATAAGCGGGAAACCGCCAACAGATATCGGCGAGCATGAAAAACTCGATTTAAAATAAACTTAAATTCAACGCGCAGTTTCCATTTATAGAGAATACTTATGTTCAATTATATTGTTGGTTACTTTGGGGCTGCGGTTGTGTTTTGCTTAATGGATTTTGTATGGCTAGGATTTATTGCCAAAAATTTTTATAGAAGCCGGATGGGTTCGCTAATGTTGGCTGAACCTAAATTAATACCAGCGGCAGCATTTTATATTTTATATCTTTTAGGTTTATTGGTATTTGCCATTCTTCCTGCTGCGCGCGCTCAGAATTTTTTAATTGCGGCGAGCCTTGGTGCCTTGGTAGGTTTAATTGCCTATTCTTGTTACGATCTCACCAATCTCGCAACCTTGAAAGGATGGTCTACGTCCTTAAGTCTTGTAGATATCGCTTGGGGGATAATTGTTAGTGCATCAGCAAGTGCAGCTGGCTATTGGGTTATTAAAATACTGGCAAAAAATTAAAGTCTTCATTTTTATATCCACGTTGTAAAAAGCAGCCATTAAAAATTAATTTATAATAACGAAATTTAATTTCATTGTATTTAGAATTCACACTCCAATTTTTTTCTAAAGTCCATAAGCGCTAACTCCCTATAAAGTTCGTTATCGCACAGAGCGAGAGAATTTTCGGTGCCATTCTCAAACCTCATTAGTGATGAGGAAATGTAAATGACACCAGTATCAATTCTAGCTGCCTCAGGCGCTCACGCGCTTACTTCAGCACATGGCTCGGTATACGACACTGCCAAACATCCGCAACTTGATCCCGCGATGCAACGAGTTTTAAATGTTCTGGAATCGCTTCATGGTCAACCCATTGAAAATTTGTCACCCAGCGATGCCCGCCTTCAGCCAACTCCTGCAGATGCAGTGAAAAAGATATTGGAACATGACAACAATCTTTTAATTGTTGATAACAGTCTAATCGTTAGTGAGCAAAAAATTGATGGCCCCTTAGGGCAAATTCCAATTCATATTTTTACTCCCCCAGGTGAAGGTCCATTCCCCGTATTAGTTTATTTTCACGGCGGCGGCTTTGTAATTGCTAATACTAAGACCTATGAATCATCTGTGCGAGCGCTTGCTAAAGCCGCAAATGCAGTTGTAGTTTCGGTTGATTATCACCAAGCGCCAGAGCATCCTTTTCCGGCACCAGTTAATGATGCTTTTACTGCTTATCAGTGGGTTTTGGATAATACAAAAGAATTTAACGGCGACTCAAATCGCGTGGCCGTTGGTGGTGAAAGTGCAGGCGGTAATTTAGCTGCAGTAGTCTCACTTATGGCAAGAGACAATAAAGTGAAATTGCCGATTCATCAGTTGTTGATATATCCCGTCGTAAATGATGATTTAGATTCTGCATCTTACATCCGCAATGAAAATGCAAAGCCGCTCAACAAAAATATGATGAAATGGTTTTTCAAACATTACGCTGCAGACTCAAACAACGCATATGCGTTGCCATTGAAGGCATCGACTCTGCGAGGTCTTCCATCTGCTACCGTTATTACTGCCGAAATGGATCCGCTTTTATGTGATGGTAAATTTTATGCAGATCGTTTGCGGTATGAAGGTGTAGAGGTTGCTTATCAAGAATTCACTGGAGTAACGCATGAATTCTTCGGTATGGGCGCTGTAATTCCTAAAGCGAAGCAAGCTGAAATTTTTGCTGCTGATAATTTAATTAAAGCCTTCTCGAAAGAGTGATTATAAAAGCCAATACCAGGCAATGGTGTTGGCTTTTTTTTATTGATGCTGAATTTTTACAGCATTATTAATTTAACTTCATAAAAAGGTTGGTATATGTCTCTTCAACATATTCGCCGCCATAAAATATTATCTGCCATTGGCGCCATCATCTTACTATTGGCTTTGGTAGTCGTACTAATCGTGCTTTTTTCAGAGCCGATTATTAAATCGATGCTTGAGAAAAAAGGTGGTAAGGCTTTAGATCGAGAATTGGTTATTGATGGTGACTTTAAAATCCGTTGGCACTGGGGCTATACAGAAGTTCATGCAGATAAAATTCGCCTAAGTAATGCTCGTGGTTACCCCGAGCCAAACATGGTAACGATTGATAACCTTGATTTTACATTTAAACCGCTGAAACTACTCGTTGCAAAGTTAGAGTTTGGCGACATCGTTATTGATAAGCCATACGTGATTTTAGATAAAAAATCCGCTACAGATTTCAATTGGAATTTTCCCGCATTTTCTCAAGCAAACGTTGCGACTGAAACTGCACTTGCAGATGATCGTCATGACTTCCCAATTATTCAAACGCTGCAATTGAAAGCTGGGCGTCTTATTTATCGCGATGCGGTAAAAGGACTGAATCTTGACGTGAAATTGGATTCTGTAAGCGGTGAGGGAAATAAAGAAACTGACAACTCTATAAAAAAATCTGCTAAAGAATTTTCAATGTCCGGCACTGGCTCGATGCAAAATCAAAAATTTACTATTTCGGCTGAAGGTGGTTCGCTGGATAGCTTGCGCGATTCAAGCAAACCTTATCCGCTCAGTTTGAAACTTACGATGGGGCAAACAAAAGTATCAGTAGATGGTACCTTTAAAGATCCCGTTAAATTAACAGGTGTTGATGCATCGCTGAATATTACTGGGCACAACTTGGCGGATTTGTTCTACCTTACTGCAATTCCTTTACCTCCAACTCCACCTTATACATTAAATGGGCAGTTAACTAAAAATGGCGGAACCTGGGGTTACAATAATTTTAAAGGGAAGGTTGGCGGAAGTGATTTGTCAGGAAATTTGTCCTATGACACCAGTAAAGAGCATGGTTTTTTAAAAGCTGATGTAGTTTCTAATGTATTGGATAGCGCAGATCTTGGTGGCTTTATCGGTTTATCACCCGCCGGCGAAAATGCGGCTCCCGAACAAAAGAAAGCTGCAGCGGAGAAGAAAGCTAGCCCAAAATTAATTCCCGATGTTCCGTTGAAACTCGAACGTCTTCGCGCTACGGATTTAGACGTTACCCTCAAGGCCATCAAAATAGTTGCACCTAACCTGCCATTTAAAGGTATGGAAGTTAGATTTTATTTGAAAGATGGATTACTCAAATTAGATCCACTCAAAGTGGTTCTTGCGGACGGAACAATTGACGGTTCCATAGAAATTGATGCGAACAAAGATGTTCCTCCCATGAAGATGAATTTGAATTTACGCAAATTAAGTCTGGGCCAATTTTTTATTAATACTCGCTTTGAGAAAACGTCGGAAGGTTTTTTTGGAGGAAAAGTTAATTTGGCAGGCACAGGTTCATCGCTTGCCGATGTACTAGCCACTAGCAATGGTGAACTCACGTTAATTATGTCGGGCGGAAAAATCAGTCAGTTATTGATAGAAGCTTCTGATTTGGATATTGCCCAAGCTGTTCCTTTATTTTTAGGTAAAGATAAATCCACTAAAATTCGCTGCGGAGTTACTGATTTTGGTGTTGAGGATGGCCTGCTAACATCGAAAGTCGTATTGCTTGATACGAATGACTCCTTGTTGCTGGGTAACGTGAGCATCAATATGAAGCGCGAAACTATCAACGCCAAATTAGATGCTAAACCAAAAGACGCGAGTATATTTGCGGTGCAAGTTCCTATCGTTTTATCTGGGCAATTGAAATCTCCTTCAATTGGATTAGATGGAAAAAAAGTGGGAAATCGTGGTGTGGCAGCAGTTGTTCTTGGAAGTTTGCTAACACCTTTTGCTGCTATCTTGCCCTTTATTGAGCGTGGTGATGCAGAGAACGTTGACTGCAGAACTTTAATCAAAAATGCCGAAGCGGGAAATTCAAAAGCTGCTGGAGCAAAAGCAGAGCCTGTTAAAGCGGAACCTGTTAAAACAAACAATGCGAAAAAATAAGCTCAATAGTGATTAAATTTTTGAGCAGGAATAAAACCTATGTTTTATTCCTGCGATCACCAATAATCCGTGCCGGATTTCCCGCTACAATATGATAAGCCTCTATATTGCAGGTAATTTGGCTTCCCATTCCTGCGACTGCATGGTCAGAAATTGTCACGCCATCCACCACGCCAACATTGGCTCCTAACCAAACATCTTTTCCTATAAAAATTCCTTCAGATTTAATTGCCTGATCGCAAATTAATGGGTCGGCAAGCAACCCATGATTGAATGCGTATAAGTTGCAATGCGCGGCGATGCGTGAGTGATCACCAATTATGATTCCTTTACGTCCACCATCTATAGTTACATGATGATTAATTGATACGCCGTTGCCTATAGTAGTAGGCCCGTGAAGCACGCAATCAGCAGCTATGTAGGAATTATCGCCAATAATGATAGGGCGGCCAGGTTCGGCAAATAACTTTGCCTCTGGCGCAATAAAACAGTTATTGCCAATGTGAATGGTTTCAACAGATTGTAAATAAATTTGTATCTCTTCTTGCCATGCACGAGCCCAAAGCATATGCGCCGGCTTCAACTCAAAGTAAAGCCAAGGCATATAACTCAAGCGTAACTTGTGCTGAGAACGGTAAAATTCGGGGGACGGCTTTTGAGGATCTTTATTATTCGCATCGGTGGTTGCAAGCTCTGTCATAATATTCACAGCTAAAAATAATACACAGTATAAATTTTTAGTAGCGTTAGTTCAAAGCTGCTTTGATAAAGAGTATCCGCAGGTTGCAGTTGTTAGGTAAATCCTTGATTTTCACATCAGGATTTAAGGAGCGCTTAGATGGGCGCTCTTTGGGGTTAACCGTTACTGTGCAACACTGCGGACACTTATTTTCATTATAGTGAGTGCTTGCGCCTTCGCTAATATTTACATAGTTTTTAAAGCCGCAACAGATATCATCATTAGACGAATTTTATATGAGTGATTTTTACGAAGTAATTGAGAGTAATGAGTTTTTTATAGTTATTTATAAAAAGCCAAATACCAACTTTCATAGCGAAAATAATCAGCTGGGATTATTTGAAACGGTCAAGCAAAATGAGGGGCTGCAAGAGCTGTACCCGGTTCATCGTCTGGATAAGGTGACTTCAGGTGTAATGATCATGGCAAAAACAGCGGAGGCTAATCAGGAGTTGGTGGATCAGTTCAGGTTACGGCAGGTAGAAAAATATTATCTTGCCATCAGTGCAAAAAAATCCAAAAAGAAACAAGGTCTAATCAAAGGTGATATGGAATCGGCGCGGCGCGGTGCCTGGAAGCTTTTAACAACTCAGCTTAATCCTGCCATCACACAATTTTTTAGCACATCGCTTGGAGAAGGACGGCGTTTATTTATTGTGAAACCTCGCACAGGAAAAACTCACCAAATTCGAGTTGCGCTAAAAAGTATTGGTTCACCAATTATGGGGGATGTACTTTATGCAGATGCCGAGAACTGTACAGGCATCGATAGAGTATATTTGCATGCTTACAGCTTGGCGTTTGTGATTAAGGGTCAGAGCTATCGTTTTACCGCGTTACCGAGCGAGGGAAGTTTCTACTTAAATAATCAATTTGCTACTGCAGTTCAAGAGTTTAGTTCGCCGTGGAATTTAGCTTGGCCCAAAGTTCAATAAGTAAGAAGTTAATAATTAAAAATTTTAAAAAATGAAAAATTATAATAATTTTTTTCAGTCACCTCAAAAGCAATTCAATGGCATGAAAGTTGAACTTGTATATGAGTATCGTCTTAAAACAGCTTAATCACTAATACGTGCACCATTACATCACGGACTGATTTTGATGTGTATCATTTCTGTGCTTAAGCTTTCGACAAACAACAGTCTCCCGCAGGAACATTTTTATTGGGGCAGGCGACCAAAATTCTTCATTAGCTCCATTGATTAACCTATGAGACGGGGTTGAAGTATGAGTGTCCCTTTTGCATTTTTATTTATATTCTTGGTGGTGCCCGGGTTTGCATTTTTTACCGCTATCTATGGAATTTTTAAACGAAAAAAATCCGAAGAAAAGTTATTCAGGCTTGGGATTGTTTATTTAAAGAAATTACGCATGTTGTTGACTTATATTCAGCAACACCGAGGTCTTACCAATAGTTTCTTAAGCGGAAATTTGGCAGTTGAGCCGGAAATACAACAGCTTGAAATATTAATAAAAAATGAAGTGGTAGATGTACAGGATACGAAAGGCTGGATGCAAGACAACACCAAATGGGATAGCCTGGTCGATCACTGGTTTCGGATTAGCTCGCATTACCAAAATGTGGGCGCTGATATTAATTTAAAGCAACACAATAATTTAATTGCCAATCTTTTATATCTTATAGATGACTTGGCTTATATCCATCATTTAGGAAAGCTCGATGATATAAATGCTACAGATTCCGATTGGCGAAAATTATTATTTATTGCCGAATATGTTGGTCAGGCGCGTGCGCTGGGAATGGGCGCTGTGAGTAAGGGATATTGCACGAGCGTGTTGCGTATTCAATTGAATCATTTGATTGTAAAGATTGAAGCCAGTATAAATCCCGCCTGGGCTGAGCCAATCAAACGAGATTTCCGTGACCTCTTGAGTATTCTTGCACAGGTGATAACAGATAACGCAAAAATTACCCCCGCCGACTATTTTGCGTTAGCTACTCGCTGTATAGATCACGTGTTACATGAATTTGATCGGCAAGTTGAAAAAATCCAATTACACCGAAACTAAAAATATCGGTGCAAAATGCTGATATTAATCCAAGACTTTAATTTCCATGATTGCAAAAAACATTTGCACATTTCGAGCAGATGAAAATGCACGATAACATCCCATCGCATTGAGATGTTTTACCGCCATAGCCGCTAATTCCCATGCGAGATATTCATCTGCTTCCACTGGTTCTTTTTCACCGAAAATAACAAGATCAGTAACGTCTTCCAGCTCTTTAATTCGCAGTGAATCATTTTTCAACACTGGATTTATAGACTCATAAGCCCATGCCCATTTCCAAGTGGATGCACTGGGTGAATAGCTGCCAATATCAATAATGTCCGCCTCAATAACAAGCTTGTCGTCTTGATTAAAAAATTGCAGTTTGGCTTTATCATTTTCGAACATCCAACGTTTATGGCGGCCAAAGCCATAGGTCGCCGTTAAATGTGCCTGCTTTTCTTTCAGTTCATCATTGGCGCTGGTTAAAAATAGTTCAAAATCATCATCGTTCATAAAGTCACCCGTGGTGCTGGTATTAATGTCGCGACTATATAGATTTAGCCGGTTTTTTCCTACTGGAAATGCCAAACACTGCCTTTCTTGAGACTTTCAAATGGCGCAGACTTGGTTCGTTTTTATGCTTTAACCTAATGGTTTTAGGCCCACATAAAAAATGGCGCTTTATAAGCGCCATTTTTTTACTGTTAATTAATTGCTGTAAAGCGGCTTAAGTTCAGCGGATTTTTTCTTTACGTTCCTTTCCTTTCTCGACTCATTTAATAGTTGTAGAAGTTGATTTGGCTCCCAATCATCTGATGGATGATTACTGTAGAGTAATTCGTCCAGCTTTTTGAGTGCTTGCGTTAATTCAATTTTCCCACCAAGTTTTGCAACATCATCAAGTGAATGAATTGAGGCATTTGGCCATTGGAATTTAGCCCAGCTCAACACGTTTTTGCGTAGCGTTTGTGCATCTCTATTAGCTGCCGCGTGTTTTAATAAATCCCAAATATGTTTTTCTTTTTCGGATACCACATCTTCAGAATCGTCCTGATTGTTTTGTAGTGCTTTTAAATTTGATTTCAAATGAATCGCGTAGAGCCCAAGTATCAAAGATAAAATTGCAAAGAAAATAGTGGCGCCCCACAACCAAGGATTAATTTTTTCAACAACCACAGGATTACCCGCGGCAATATTTTCTGCGCTGGTTATTTGTTTACTTGCTGATGTCGCAGCCGGGTTAACAACAGGCGCAGCGTCAACTAATACATTGATTGTTTTGGCGGGCAGGGTAGCGGTTTTAAGCGATTGAGAGTTTACATCCCACCATTCAACATTAATTTCTGGCAAGGTAAATTCGCCACCGTGATTTGGAATAATTGCGATAGTCTCTACGCGAGTGCCTTGAATTCCCTTGGTTGTTTTTTTGTCATTATTTTGCGGCTGATCAGGATAAAAAGTTACGCCATCTATGGCTTCTGCGGGCAAGGGCGGAATTTGTCCACCGGTTAAACCGTCAGCGGCAATGGTAATGGTGCGGGTGACAGGTTCGCCAACTTTTAAATGATCAAGACCCGTGCTCCAGGTTTCGCTGAGTGTGAGATTGCTAGCCGGCAGCCAGGATTTTCCAGCAGCTTGTGCCGGTACGGGTTTTACGGTGATGTGTTGCTCTTCAGTGGGCAAACGCAAAATATTGGAGCGATTGCGTCCAAAAGGATCGTTCCATAAATCACGCTCCACGCTCGGCACCACAGAATAAATTAAACTGGGTATGACCAACTCGCCACTTTCCTGCGGGAAAATGACAAAGTTTTGTTCTTCAATTAAATGTTCCTTGCCATTTATCACGCTAATAAATTGCTTTGGTTTTTCTTCAAGCGGAATGACGATGGCATTTTTAATTTCGAGAGGCTGAAGCTGGGTTTGATTTAAATTAACTTTAGAAACTATTTGAATTTTTACGTGAATTTGTTCCTGAACAAACACATTATTCTTATTAACTTCTATAGCGACACGAACTGGTTCATCGCCGGTTGTAGTGGTCGTTTGCGTTTGTTTGCTGACTTTGATTTCAATTGCGTCACTTACGGATTTATCCACAGTAAATGATGGAATCAACAGTGAACCTGCGCGCTTCGGTGCAAGTGTCAGTTGCCATACTTTTTTAAATTCAGCACCGTTGTTTGAGATGGACGTAAACTGGCTTTCATTGTTGGACAATATTTCAAAATCATTTTTTAAAAGACTGAAGTCGGGTTTACTGCTTACACGTGAATCTGCCGATACTGTAAGCGTAAAAGTTTCTTGAATGCTAAGAGTGTCGCGATCAACGCTTGCAGTGAGTTGATCGGCAAAAACGCTTGATGCAAGGAAGAGATTAGCCAGCAAAAATAGCGATAGAACGGATCTGAGTCTAAAAAAGTGCAGTGCTCCAGATAAGCGTGCTGCCAATAAATAATTTGTAAAGTTAGTCATAGTCTTTATCGTCATTGTTAATTACAAACGTTGATCAGCGCCATTTGCGGGTGATTTCAATTCACCCTCGGCCTGTTTCTGGCGATTGAGTTGATACTGGTATTTAAATTTATTACGCAATAAACCACCCGGATCATCTGGTACGCGGCGAAGCCATTGTTCGAGCGCCTGCTTTTGCTCATTGCTTAAATTATCTTGTGCAGCCTGTTGCTCATTAATTTCTGAAGCCGCCGCAGATGAGGCTTGGCCCGCAGATTGTTGCGCCGGTGTACTTGACGATTGACCTGCCTCTCCTTGATTTCCGGCTGAACTGTGTTGGCCAGACTCGTCACCGGATGAACTTTTGCCACTCGCTGAGCTGTTGCTATTACCTTGCTGATCTTTTTGGTCTTGCTTGTCTTTGTTACTTTGATCTTGTTTGTTTTCATCTTTGTTGTTGGGATCTTGCTTGCTATCTTTATCCTGCTGATCGCTTTTGTCGCCATCTTTCTGTTGTTGGTTTTGTTGATCCTGATCTTTTTGATCTTTGTTTTTATCGTCCTGATTTTTATCCTTATCATCTTTGTTTTGATCTTTTTGCTGATCTTTATTCTTTTGTTGCTCTTTCTGTTGCTTCAAAAGTTTTTCAGCAAGGTCGCGATTTTTTTTGGCATCTTCCAAATTCGCTTCGCGCTTTAAGGCTTCATCGTAAGCCTTGATTGCATCTTCTAATTTTCCAGCTTTAGCCAAAGCGTTGCCACGATTGTAATGACCATTGGCGGTATCGATTTTGGCAAAATTCTGCGCGGCGCCAACGTAATCACCAGCGCGATATTGTGCAGCGGCTTTCCATTCAGGCGATTCAAAATTTTCAGCGGCTTTTTTTGCATCGCCATTTTTGAGTTCACGTTCTGCCTTTTGGTTTTTGGTTAACCAAATGTCATCTAAACCAAATGCGTAGCTTTGTGACGGCGTGAAGCCAATTAATGGAGTGAGTAGCAAGGTGAAAAGCAGGCCGCGTCTGAAACAAAATAAAACGATGGGCAGTAATAAGAATACCAGCCAGTGACCTTGATCTATCCACTGATCAAAATCACGTTGGAGTTTTTGCTGATCTTTGTCGTCTTTGCTTTCGCGAGGTTTTAAAAACTCTATGTCGCTATTGTTGTTGGCAATTTCGTGGTAGCGGCCATTCACACTTTGCGCTAACTGCGTTAATTCGGCGCTGTTTAATTGAGTGGTGAGAATTGCACCCGCATTGTCGCGCAAGAATCCGCCGTTGGTGGTAGGAATAGGTGTGGGCTGAGTGGTGCCGACACCTAGAATATTCAATTCGACTTTTTGGCCTGCCAACAAGGTACGAATTTTTTCGAAAGCCTCTGGTACTACGCCATCGGTGACTAATAATAAATCGCCTTTGGTTGCGCCGGCATCGTGTAATAACTGGATTCCGCGTGCTACGGCATCTTCGGTATTGCTGCCTTGCAAGGGCATTATATTGGGATGCATTGAAGACAATAAACTTACAATGGTGGCGCTGTCGTCACTCAATGGTGTAACTGTATGAGCTTCTCCGGCATAGGCGACTAATGCAGTTTGTCCGTCTTTTCGTTCGCGCAAGACGTCAGCAATTTTCAAGCGCGCACGCGCGATGCGCGACGGTTTTACATCTTCGCTGATCATTGAGTAGGAAAGGTCGAGCAAGATCACCAACGTATTTTGATTTTTTTCGACGGGAGTAGGGCGCTTAATCCAGGATGGACCCGCGATGGCGACGCTACCAATAATCCATGCAAATAATAAAAACCAAATAAGCGATTTTTTGGTTTGTGTGGTTTTGCCGTCAATTAAAAAGGGTAGAAGTTCAGGTGCAATTAATTGCTGCCATTGATGTGCGTGCCGCTTTTTCTGCCAGAGAAAAATACTAAACAGCAAAGCTGGAATAATGCCGATCAGCCACATAGGGCGTAGCCAATGAAATTGCGTAGTCATTAACTGAAATTGTTCGAGCAAGAAGTTCATTATGCAACTCCTTGTGTGCGTTCGCTGTTTTTGGCGTTAGGTAAAATTGAAATTAATGCCCAAGTTAAACTTAATAAAAACGCTACAGCGAGCGGATAATAAAAAAGACTGCTTATGGGACGGAATTTTTCTTCTTCAGATTCAATCGGCTCCAACCGATTTAGCATTTGGTGAACTTCACCAAGTTCTTCTAAATTACGCGCACGGAAATATTGTCCACCGGTTTTTTCGGCGATAGCTTTCATCGTAGGTTCATCTAAATCCGCTGAGGGATTTACAACTCGTGAACCGAAAAATCCATTGTTCACAAGCATTTCATCTGCGCCAAAACCAATAGTGTAAATTTTAACGTGTTCTTTTTCTGCAAGCTCTGCTGCTTTAACAGGTTCAAGTTCGCCAGCGGTATTGGCGCCGTCGGTTAACACAATGAGAACACGTTGGGCGTCGGGGCGAGCGCGTAATCTTTTTATGGAAAGGCCGATTGCATCGCCGATGGAGGTTTGGTCTCCCGCAAAACCAATTTCGGTTTCTTGCAATAAGGTATTTACGGTTTGGCGATCATAAGTCAGTGGCGCTTGCAGATAAGCTTGTGTTCCAAATAACACCAAACCAAGCCGGTCGCTTTTGCGATTTTTCACAAAATCACCCACAACCATTTTTACGGCATCCAGTCGTCTGATGGCGTGATTCTGGTATTTCATATCTTCAATTTTCATACTGCCGGAAATATCCACAGCAATTAATAAATCACGGCCACTATTGGGAATGCTAATCGGCTCACCAATCCATTGTGGATTCGCAGCGGCCAATACTAAGCCCGTCCAAATTAACCAAAGCAGTAAAGCGCTGGCTCGTTTCTGTGAACGCAACGAGTTGGTCTTGGTTTCCAGTGTTTGTACCTGCGCAAAAAATGGAACACGCAATGCAGCATCTTCTTTTTTTTGCGCAGGCAATAAAATAATTAATAGCGGTAAAGGTAAAAGGACGAGTAGCCAGGGCCATTGCAATTCAAACATGAGTGGCAACCTCGCTGATCTTCTCTTCTTTTTTATTCTTCTGTTTGCGCGATTTTTGCCATTGATTACGATGCTCTTTGACCCACAACACACTAAGCGCTTGCAATTCATTGCGATTAAATTCCGGGCTTTTTTGGTAAGGCCCAATTAACAACGCAGTGCCTACGCCTTGGCTAAATTGGTGTTTGGTTTTTGGGCATTGATCGTCCAGCCATTCGAGCCATTCCCGTCCTTTTAAGCTCGCGTTGAATTGTGAACCAAAACCGCTTAATGCCGTGCGGCGTAAAATAATACTCACGGCCTGTAAATATTCAGAATTTTGCTCTTCGTTATATTTACTTTGCGTGTTATTTAATTCGGAAAGTGCTAGGGCGCGATAAGCATTACGCGATTTTTTTCGATTAATGAAAAATATCAGCGCGCTTACACTGGCAATAATGATTATTGCTAATAACCACCAACCCCAAGCTGGCGGCCACAAGCCGATTTCTGCGGGCAGGTGAATATCTTGCAGCTCCGCAAGCGGATCTTGCATTGCAGCGTTTTGTGGTGAAAGAGTGGATGGATTTTGTGGGGTCATAGTCGTTATTTTTTCGCCGCAAATCGTTCGCGCAGCAATTGCTGCAAGTTATCGGTAGTTGAATAAGACAATAATGGAATGCCTAAACGTTTCGCGCTGTTCGTTAAAAAATCCAGGCGTTGCATGTAAGCATTTTGATAGGCTTGTTGAAAACGCAAGTCATCGGTCGGCAACTGTAAGCGCGATACGCCATCACTGATGGTTAAGCGATTATTGCTATGCAATTGCTTTTCGAGCGGGTCAAGCACATGAATTAAAGTGACATCGGTATGACGCGCCAACTCAAATAATTGTTGCTCGCAACTTTGATCGTAATCGTGGAAATCGCTCACCATAAATAACGCGCAGCCAGGTTTAGCAATACGGCGTGCATCATTTAAAAGTGCGCTTAAAGGTTTGCTATCTGCAGGCGAAATCGGCGATTGTAATTGCTGATTAAATTCTTGCAGCTGATGCAACAATTCTAAAACCGCATGTTTGCTGCGACGCGGGCGAATATCTCGTTGAGCTTTATCGCCAAAAATTAATCCGCCGATGCGATCACTATTATTCAGCGCAGCCCACGCCAGATTTGCAGCGATGTGCGCGGCCAGCACAGATTTGAAACAACGTTGGCTGCCGAAAAACATAGGTGCACGCTGATCGACCAATACAAACACAGGGCGCTCGCGTTCTTCGCGATACAACTTGGTGTGTGGCACTTGCGTACGCGCTGTTACTCGCCAATCAATACTGCGTACATCGTCGCCGGCTTGGTAGAGGCGAACTTCTTCAAAGTCCATGCCGCGCCCGCGAAAACGAGTTCGCTCGGCACCGTTAAGCTGGCTTTTTACGGCGCGCTTAACAAAGAGTTTTAAATCCTGCGCGGCAAAACGCAATCGCAATAAATTTGCGAGATTGACGTAAGCGCCAGTAGGATTTAAGTGCGCGAGTTGATCGCTGATTTTTAGTCCATTCGCTTGCATAAGTTTTACGCCAAAGGCACTGAGCTTAAAAGTTTATCGATAACTTTATCGCTATTGATACCACTTGCTTCAGCCTCAAAACTTAAAATCAAACGGTGACGCAAACAATCGTGAATAACTGCTTGAACATCATCGGGGCTGACAAAATCTTTACCTTGCAACCAAGCGTAAGCACGTGCGCAACGGTCAAGCGCGATAGTTCCTCGTGGGCTCGCACCGTACTCAAGCATTTCACCTAAATCAGCGCTGTACTGCGTTGGCCGGCGAGTCGCGTTAATCAATTGCACGATATATTCTTCAACGCTGGCAGCCATGTGCAATTCAAGGATTTCTTTACGCGCTGCCATCAAGGTCGTTTGCGTTATAGTTGTTGGCGTTGCGGTGGGAATGAAAGCAGCTTCGTTGCGCACTAATTGCAGAATGCGGCGCTCGGCGGCTACATCCGGGTAATCTACATTTACATGTAATAAGAAGCGGTCGAGTTGGGCTTCTGGAAGTGGATAAGTACCTTCCTGTTCGATGGGGTTTTGCGTCGCCATCACCATAAATAATGCGGGTAGCGGATAAGTTTTACTGCCCACACTCACTTGCCGCTCGGCCATGGCTTCCAATAGCGCAGACTGAACCTTGGCTGGTGCGCGGTTAATTTCATCGGCTAATACGAGGTTATGGAATATCGGGCCGGGCTGGAATTCAAAAGTGCCTTGTTGTGGGCGATAAATATCTGTACCTGTGACATCGGCCGGTAGCAAATCTGGCGTAAATTGGATGCGGTGGAAGTCGCCTTCAATCGCTTGGGCCAAAGTTTTAATGGCTTTGGTTTTTGCCAAACCGGGAGCGCCTTCGACTAATAAGTGACCATCGGCCAGCAGTGCAATCAGTAAACGCTCAACCAAATGTTCCTGGCCAATAATTTGATCATTCATCCAGAGCTTTAAGTTTTGGATTTGTTGGAAGTTACTCATAAACAGGATTGCCTTAAAGTTGAAATCGAAAAGGTTGAATCGAACAATAAAAATTTGTTAGTTAGTAGACCTGATTACCGCTAAGCGCGGCCCATAGACCGCAAGATTTTGAGCCAGTTCCTTTTGAATTCAAGACTGGGGCTATGTATTTCAATATCGGTTTGGCAGTTAAATGGAATCGAATTTAATTTTCAAGGTCTACCACGTTACGCGATTTTTACCCAGTTCGCCGTTATGAACTAGGCTTAGTGCAAAGCTTTGAATAATACGCTGTTTTTACCATTTCCGGTTTCTAAGAAACGAAAGGAGTTTATGTGAATAGTCAATTGGTTGCCTCGCAAGACCTGGACACATTTATACAAGATATCAGGCTCTTCGCTGGCGAAAAAATACCCGCCGCAGAACTCCAGGGCTTTATTAAATTTACTGAGTACTACTTTTCGCGTTATCCATTGGACGAATTGGCTGGTCGTTATTTAGGCGATGTGTTCGGCAGCGTTTATCAATGGTGGCGATATATTCAACAATTTGATGGCGTCCAGCCCAAGGTTAACCTGATTAATCCCAAGCTCGATGTTGAGGGCTGGGTTTGCCCGCATACTTTATTAGTTGTGCAACAAACGGATATGCCATTTCTGGTTGATTCCATTCGCATTGAATTGAATCGTCGCAACATCGCTATTCACGCAGTCAAAAGTACAGTGTTGTATGTGGTGCGCGACAACAAGCACCAACTGATTGATATCCTTGACGCCTCCGATGTTCAAACGCCTTCGCAAAAAGAAGCCTTTGTCTATTTAGAAATTAATTTGCTAACCCGCAAAGAAGAACTTGACGATATCACAGAAAGCATACAATCGGTTTTGGCTGAATTGACTATTGTTGTGCGCGACTTTAAACCCATGCTCGAAGCCGTCGCTGCGGCTGAAGAAAATTTAAGCCATGCGGAAAAATCTGTCACAGTCGCAAATGTTGGTGAAAGTCGCGAATTTCTAGCGTGGCTGCAAAATAATAATTTTACTTTTTTAGGTTACAGCGAATACGAATTCGGTGAAAACAACGGCAAGAAATTCCTGCAGGAAAAAGTTGATAAACGTTTAGGTTTATTTGCCCACAAAGGCGGTGAAGCAAATTATTCAGACGCTGAAGATTTAAATTCAGGTATGGCTCGTTTTCACCTTGCGCCACAAGTATTAACTTTTTCAAAATCTTCAGTGCGCTCGCGCATTCACCGCCAAGCTTATTCCGATTATGTGGTGGTAAAACAATTTAATGATAAAGGCGATGTAATTGGTGAGGCGCGTTTTCTCGGCTTATATACCTCAAGCGTCTACATAGTATCGCCCAGCACCATTCCGCTTATTCGCCATAAAGTCAGCAAAGTATTCGAGCGTACGGGTTTGAATCCCTACAGTCATGATGGAAAATCCCTTCAACAAATTTTGGATACTTTTCCACGTGACGAATTGTTTTTGAGTAATAGCTCAGAATTGTTTGAGATGTCTACCGCGATTGCGCGTATTAATGAACGTTATATGGTTCGCTTGTTTATGCGGCGCGATCCTTTCGGAAAATTTGTCAGCTGTTTGGTCTACGTTCCAAGAGATGTTTTCACAACGCAAATGCGTTTGAAATTCCAAGCGATAATAGGGCAGGCCATTAATTCTACGGAATCTGAATTCAATACCTATTTTTCTGATTCCATTTTGGCGCGCGTGCATCTGGTATTTAAATTAGATCAGAATTTGCCGTTGGATTACGATCAGGAAAAGCTTGAACGGCAAATTCGTGAAATTACCCGCTCGTGGGAAGATCATTTGCAAGCGTCGTTGGTGGAATCCCATGGCGAAGAAAAAGCTATGCGGTTGTTGCAGGAATATCGCGATGCGTTTTCGTCATCTTATAAAGAATATTTTGAATCGCGCACTGCTGTTCACGATATTGCCTCTGTCGGTGAATTAAAAACCAGCGATGACATCGCAATGAGTTTCTATCAGCCAGTGGGCGCAGAAACCAATATTGTTCGCTTTAAGATTTTTCGTAAAACACAAACCATTGAATTGTCGGATGCGATTCCGGTACTGGAAAATCTGGGCTTGCGAGTTTTATCTGAAAACCCATACGCAATCCACACCAAAACAGAAGGCGTTATTTGGCTGCACGATTTTAAGTTAAGTTACAACCTACCCGGTGTGATCGATGTTTTAGCGGTTAAAGATATTTTTCAGGAAGCTTTTTCAGCCATTTGGCATAAGCACACCGTTAATGACTCTTTCAATAAGTTGGTTCTGAGCGCTGAACTTAATTGGCGCGAAGTTTTTGTATTGCGTGCTTATGCAGGCTACATGCATCAAACCTTGTTTCCATTCACTGAACATTATATTGCCAATGCATTGGTTAACCAGCGTGAAATTGCGCGTTCATTAATCGATTTGTTCAAAACAAAATTCGATCCAGCCAGTCCTCTCTCTATTGAAGAGCGTGCGGCAAAGGTTAATGAACAAAGTCAGCTGATTGTTAGCAGTCTCAACGCCGTAAGTAATCTCAACGAAGATCGTATCTTAAGAAGATTCCTTGCATTAATAGATGGCAGCTTGCGCACTAATTATTATCAAGCGTTACCAGATGGCAGCGCGAAAGATTATTTGTCGATTAAGTTAAGCCCGCGTTCGATTCCAGAAATTCCCGAGCCGCGCCCGCTTTACGAAATATTTGTGTATTCGTTGCGCGTAGAAGGCGTTCATTTACGTGGTGGCAAAGTGGCGCGCGGCGGTTTGCGCTGGTCAGATCGCTTGCAGGATTATCGTACTGAAGTTTTAGGTTTGGTAAAAGCCCAACAAGTAAAAAATGCGGTTATTGTTCCTAATGGCGCTAAAGGTGGTTTCGTTTGCAAACAGCCGCCACAAACAGGCGGACGTGAAGCCATTCAGCAGGAAGGCATCGCGTGCTACAAAATATTTATTCGCGGCTTGCTTGATCTCACCGACAATCTTGTCGAGGGCAAATTAGTTTCACCTAAAAATGTGTTGCGTTATGACGAGGACGATCCCTATTTAGTAGTCGCTGCGGATAAAGGTACGGCAACTTTTTCAGATATCGCCAATAGCATCTCTGCAGAATACAAACATTGGTTGGCTGATGCTTTTGCCTCCGGCGGAAGCCAGGGTTACGATCATAAAGGTATGGGCATTACCGCGCGTGGTGCTTGGATTTCCGTAATGCGTCACTTCCGCGAAAAAAATATCAATATTCAGGAAGAAGATTTTACAGTTGTCGGCATTGGCGATATGGCGGGTGATGTATTTGGTAACGGCATGCTACTTTCACAGCATATTTGCTTGGTCGCCACATTTAATCACATGCACATTTTTATCGACCCAACACCTGACGCTGCGAAAAGTTTTGTAGAGCGCCAGCGTTTATTCACTACACCAAAAACCAACTGGGCAGATTATGATAAATCGCTAATCAGTAACGGCGGTGGTGTTTTTAATCGCGATGCAAAAACCATAGCAATAACACCAGAAATGAAAACTGCATTCGCAATTCATGAAGATAATTTAACGCCCACAGATTTAATTAATCGTTTGTTAAAAGCGCCGGTAGATTTAATTTGGAACGGCGGCATCGGTACTTACGTTAAAGCATCAACGGAAACCAACGCCGAAGTAGGGGACAAGGCTAATGATAGCTTACGCGTTAATGGTGATGAGTTACGTTGCAAAGTGTTTGGCGAAGGCGGCAATTTAGGTGTGACCCAACGCGGACGCATTGAATATTCTTTAAATGGCGGCGCGTGCAATACTGATTTTATTGACAACGCAGGTGGTGTTGATTGTAGCGATCATGAAGTGAATATAAAAATTCTCTTGAATGAGGTTATCAGTAACGGTGATTTAACGGACAAGCAGCGCAATCAATTGCTTGCGAAAATGACAGATAACGTTGCTGAGTTAGTGTTAAAAAATAATTACCGTCAGACTCTGGCAATAAGTATTGCTGAGACAGAAGCGCTTGCACGCGGAGCAGAATATCGTCGTTTTATGACGGCCTTGGAAAGCCAAAAGCGTTTAAGCCGGAAATTGGAATTTTTACCTTCAGATGATATTTTGCTGGAGCGACAATCGCATAGCTTCGGCCTCACGCGCCCGGAATTAGCAATTTTAATTTCATACGCTAAAGCTGTGCTAAAAGAAGATTTGGCTGCGGACAACATCGCTGAAAATGCTTATGTTGCAAACGCGATTGAAGGTGCATTCCCCGAAAAAATTGCAAAAGACTTTAGAGAGCCACTCTATAACCATCGTTTGAAGCGCGAAATTGTCGCCACGCAAATCGCGAATGACATGGTTAATAATATGGGCATTAGCTTTGCCCAACGACTCACTGAAGCCACTGGGGCCAGTGTGGGTAATGTCGCCAAAGCTTATATTGCAGCACGCGATGTTTATCAAATGGAAAAATTTATTCGGGATTTATCGGCGCTGGATTATAAAGTACCGGCTCAAATACAAAATGAATTGATGATCAGTATGATGCGCCGTGTAAGACGTGCGACGCGTTGGTTTTTGCGTAACCGCCGTAGCAATATTGACCCAGCGGCTGAAATTGAATTTTTCGCGCCCGCAGTTAGTTTTGTTTCTGAAAAATTACCTTTATTGCTTTCAGGTACTCAACTTGAAGAGCTGCAAGCTCAACGTCAACGTTTGCAAGAAGCTGGTTTGCCGCAAGAGTTTATTGCACATGCTTCTTCGTCTTCCTATTTATATTCGGGTTTAAGTATTGCGGAAGCGGCACGTCGTAGCGAAAGGTCAATGGAAGAAATTGCCGCGCTTTACTTCAGGTTAAGTGATTACTTAAGTTTGTCCTGGTTTGCTAATCAGATTGCACAAATTAAAGTGGATACCTTTTGGCAGGCCATGGCGCGCGAAAGTTATATGGATGATCTTGAATCGCAATTGCGTTCGCTCACGGTGTCATTAGTTAAGTCTGCTGGTAAGAAAATTGATATTCCAGAACTGATTGAAAAATGGAGTAAACAACAATCCAGTTTAATTGGCAGATGGAAATTGATGGTAAATGAATTACAAGCGGCGAGCGGCACCGATTTTGCGGTCTTTTCGGTGGCTTTGCGTGAGCTTCTGGATTTGGCGCAAGCTACACAACACCGTGAAGCGAAATAACTAATAATTTTTTTGAGTAAATTTTATTAGAGAATATTTTCGCGCAGGAGTAAGTTTTCCACAAGAAATTTATCTAGTTCGAAAATATCTCAATTAAAAAACTCATATTGTAGAGGTTTGTTTTGCGTTCAATTATTGTGCCCTTAAAAATTTATCCGGAAGAATTTCAGCGTTTGTACGAGGGCAACGTGAAAGATGTGAGTGCGCGCAGTATTGACGGTTTGAGAGTGCGTTTTCCGGCTAATATTTTACGCCCGTACATAACTCATGCGGGCGTTACGGGTACCTTTGCAATACATTTTTCAGACGACAATAAATTCCAGGGCATAGAAAAAATCGACTAAAAAGCCTGATTCCAGTATTCTGCACGCCAAATTTTATCTATATCACTTTGTTTTAGGGCTAAGCATGTATACCCACCTTCGCGATTTACTCTTCAAACTTGATGCTGAAACCTCTCACGAATTCAGTTTGGATCTAATCGGTGCCGCTGAACGGCTGCAGTTGCTTAAATTTTTCATGTCCGATATTCCGCCTAATCCTGTGGAAGTTATGGGAATCACCTTTCCTAATCCCGTAGGTTTGGCCGCTGGACTGGATAAAAATGGCGATTATTTTAACGCGTTGGGTTTAATGGGATTTGGCTTTGTAGAAATCGGAACCATCACGCCAAGACCGCAGGCGGGTAACCCCAAGCCGCGGTTATTTCGCATCCCAGAAGCGCAAGCCATCATCAATCGCATGGGTTTTAATAATAAAGGCGTTGACCACCTTATAGCGCAAGTTAAGCAGCGTCGTTATAAAGGTATTTTGGGAATTAATATCGGCAAGAACGCCACTACGCCCGTCGAAAGTGCGGCGGATGATTATGTGATTTGCATGCAAAAAGTTTATGCACACGCCGACT
>Ga0247741_1000383_pt1 | contig 25796 bp, 25 predicted proteins | sample UWRJL213509R2_FD_180945 | JGI IMG/M metagenome (GOLD analysis project Ga0247741, IMG submission 180945) | Plant litter microbial communities from Arlington Agricultural Research Station in Wisconsin, United States - UWRJ-L213-509R-2 | ecosystem: Environmental > Terrestrial > Plant litter >... | reverse complement strand
CTCCATCAGAACCCAACAGATGGAGACCCATTGTTTCGAGTAACTTCTTATGTCGGTTGTGCGTTGGCGTTGTGTCTCTGTTTTTTCTAGTGGTCTGTTTAAGGTCTGTCGATGATATCCTCGTTTTTCGTGCCCGGCCTGTCAGAGGCTGGCAAGATGCGTCGTCGGGTCTGTGTCTATGATTTAATGTTCATGGGTTTCGTCTATGTGATCATTCGTCTGTTTTGTAGGTCCGAGGTCGGCATCGAGGGGCGGGCGGTGTGAAGGTGATGTTGGGCTGGTGGGCCGCGAGGAGAAGGAGCGATTCCCGTGTCGAGTCCTGGGGCGATAGTGAGAGACCCGGCATCTCGTACCTAGCAGTGTGATACCTTCCTTGCAGAAGCGGTTGCATATTTGTGGATCCTCGAACATAACGCGCATTGAGACCCGGTCGTCAGTGTATTCTTCACCTTCTCTCCTCATAAGTGCCACGTCGCCCTTTATGTCCTTACCCATGATACCAGCTTCATCACACAATGCTGCCCAGATGTTCCTAGAGGGATTGTCCTCCTCGAAGGCGCTTTTGATGGCGTCTGTTGGGAGATCATGAATCACAATCCCATGCCACGGCACATCGAGTTCCACAGAGGGGGCATTGGGTGGCGGATCAAAATCCTGTATGAAAGACGCAGCGAACTGTATGGCTTGTGCATGAGGTAGCAGTTGGGAGGCTGTGAAGGGTGCATTGAGGTGTATCACTAGATTACCTGACTTGGTCACGTTTGCTGCTGCTATCTTTCGAATGTTGTCTATCTTCATGTTGAAGGCTCCCATTCGGCATTGGTGCATCTGCCGATCGAGTTCCTCCACAAAGGGTTCGAGAGAGCTTGGAGTTTGGGGTACTGGATGACCAGGCCATCGAACAATTGCTCGATTCGTCCGCTCGGGACGGGGTGGTGCTGCTCGCTTTTGGTGGCCGGCTGGTGACGATCTGGCTACATGAGCTGCTTTGTGACTGGCAGCAGGTCGGGTGGTTGTAACTTCAGCATACGTGAGGGGCTTAGCTCCAGAGTCTGGTGTAGATGCCATCCGGGCGTTGGATGAGGACAAAAGCTGGTTGAGTGTTGTGAAGGCTGCTCTCGCATGGTAACTTAGTTGTAGCGGCGAAGTAGAGGCGCTCTGAATGATGACTAGTGTTGCCAGAACTGAGTCTAGCAGGGCATCCAGGTGCGCCATGTGGCCAACCGCAGAAGCAGTCGGGGGCTGGGTGGAGTGATATTGCTCATTCTCGTGTGGCCCCATATCCGAAGGGGTTTGCTGAGTTGTGTCTGGCTGTGTGGCCTGGGAAGGCTCAGAATCGAAGGTGGTTCGACTCGTAGCACCAGGCTCTTCATCTGTGCGACCTTTCTTGACGATGCGTTTCGTCTTTGGTGAAATCTTGTATTGCCGAGTCGCTCCCTCTTCGCTCTCTGAGCCTTCCGGTGTGACCTCAGGAGAGCGTTGACGACGTGTACCTGTCGCTGGGGGTGGCGGACTGGTGCGCTGGCGTTGATGGTGGTGGTTCGATCGTGAGAACATCTCCCTTCATCTAACTACTCATACAATACCCTTGGAACGGAGGTCCTAACTCTACCGTGCGTATCCATCACCCTCACTCTTCTCCTCGGGCTTTTCTTCAACAAAAGCTACCTAACTAGTGCTTACTAATTACAGACGCGACCCATTCTTCAAAATTTGAGCTCGTTGGCCGACTGAAACATCCTCCTCTTGTAACGTTCCAGCTAGGTACGTTCCTCTTTGGCCCAGTCTATCTGGCAGTTGAATCTTTTCGAAGTCTTCTTGCCTCTCGCGCCCACATTTAACCCAAGACGTAGTGATTGTACACCTCTACCATCATCACTGGTCCTGGAAATAGCCTGTTCTCCACCACCTTCAGAGCATACCTAAATTTGAGCGAGAAGGTTGCCAATCATTTGGGGCTTCGCCCTCTGAGAGATGAGTTTGTGTGGATTCGGTTATGCTAGGGTCGATAGATGGTGGTATTTAGTGTGTCGGGAGAGGTTCTATGCGTCCTTTTTATTTTCCTCACGTTCACCGTGACTGTATCGATGGATCGTAGTCGACTACCGATAGCGAAGCTCATAAGTCTCGCTGCAGGATTCTGTCTCTCTTTACCATCTCATCGACTTCCACCTCATACTGATACCCAACTTCTCCAATCTAGTGCACTGCGGGTAATCTCTCTCCAACGTGTAAGCTAAGGCGCCGCAGATTCTTTCGCCTATAGGCTATGTGTACGACCCCTCTCGGTATGTTATTAGCCTCTGACGCTATATGACACCCCGACCTCTCGATTTCGTACCGTATTATTGCTCCCACAATATTGATTGGGTGGTTATTATAGCTCGCATTCTTATCAACAGCCGCTCCTCATTTTTTTTCTTTCTTCCTGCCTTCCATGGTCTTCATCAGCCACTATTTAAACCAAGATGTAATCCTTACCTCCCACAGGACAATAATAATTTTCATTTGATCCCCACACGACTCCAAAAGGGACCGCACCGAAGAGGGGGAAACATTGATACCACACCTCCAACGACATTCTCGTCTGACATCCTAGTGTTGGTGGCGGTGGTGGTGTCTGATTTCTTGCTGATCCCTCTCCTCGACGTTGGAAATACGGGTATTGCTGCGGCTGACATGGTGCCTATCGCCTCACGAAATTTCACCTCACGTATCAGCATATTGGAGGCTGGGTGCTCTGTACATCTCGCGAAACAAATTTGCCTCAACTATTCACCTGTCTATTCAAGAAATAGAACCTCCAAAATAGCTTTAGCGCCTACTGGCCAAGGGAACACTTTGACAAGGGTTATGTTGGAATTTATCGGTAGCTAGCTTGGCGACTAGGAATATCTTATTATCTATGATAGACTCACTCGACGTTCCGTACACGTGTGCTACTTAGATATAGATATTTCATATGCTCGAGCTACTTCATTTGTATCATTATTCATTTGCCCTGAAGTCCCCGACCTCCCGCTCTCCCATTGGCTCTGCCTCTGGGCAGAGTGGCAGTGTTGTGTTGTATTGTGTACGAGTAATGTGCAAATAAACCGAAACTTGACATTCCTCCATCTTAACCGCAGAAACACCACTGTCTTTCTATTCTTTTCCCACTATCATTATGGATAGAGGTCCACCTCTGATCAACGTCATGCTGACCCCTGATATCCTGGGCTACATTTTTGAATTGAATGCCTCCATGACCTCTTACGAGAAGGGTAGACGCTATTGGGTCTCAAGTATGTTCACTCTGGAGAGACACCCTTACCGATTCCCCACGACTCCGGGGTCGAGTCGTCGATTTATTTACTTTCGACGCTCAAGAACATCTCCCGCTATGAAGTATCATGTTCCTTCGAACAGGAAATGCACCCTTGGATCTCAAGGCTCGAATCGACGCCAATAATGAAGATGCGATTGTCCCATTCATAACCACCATCGTAGAAACATCCTGGAACAGATTTAAATCCATCGACATCACTTTTGATAGGGTCGGGCCTTTATCATTAATCTCATCGATTTGTGAACGCCCAGCGCCATCACTCGTATCGTTCAGGGTCGTATACCCGGACTTATGGTGGGACATCCAGGTCCCGCGTTTCTCCAAACTGGCGTTCTCCGGTCATGCAACTTATCTGCAAGACGTAATTCTGGAGAATACTTATATCGATTTGCACACTTCCTGGGGCGGCGAAAATATTCGTACATTTGGGATTCGAAACCCTAAACAAAGATTAGACCCCACTGATCTGGTTCAAATATTATCACAATTCCCATTGCTCGAAACGTTGATCTTATTCAGCGCCCTGGACAGTTCTATCGACTCTATTCCTTTCTTGACACCCCCACTCCATCTTCGACGTCTGAAATACCTCTCTGTAGGCGATGACACGTGCGGACGTCCCCCTTTGGCATTCCTCGCGAGCATCAAGACGGAGCCTAGATGTTGTCTTCATTTCGATGTCACCGATCGGTGCGGAGAGATGGTGCCCATCAGAGATATAAAGGTCGCGCTGGGTAATTTCGCTCTACAGCATTTCGATAAGCATCCACCAGAGGAGCTTAGCGTCTACGTCGACGGGGAGGATATTAGGATACAGACTGCGTCCTCCGATACGAAAGAACTAGCCTTCTACATTCATGTCCAATACGGGTACGAAAGATTTTCTCAGTACTGCGAAATTCTGGAGTTCATGGAGCTACAACACTCCAGCTCTGTCACAACTCTCGAAGTCAGGATAGAGGATGAATCCGGACCAAATCAAACGCTATTTTGGGCATTGTTGGCACGCCTTTTTCCGAATGTACAAGTTCTGAAGACCACCGTATTCACGCTCGACCTCGGGTTCAAATCCAGACTTTTCGAAAGCAATCCCATCATATTCCCGATCCTCCGCGAAACGTATTCCCGACGGGTCACGAGTCTAGCACACCATCACTACCTCCTAGTACCACGAGAAGGGTTGCGTCCTTTTCTTCGCTCCCCTCCATTACCGTCTATGGGAGAAAAAAATTTCGCAGAATTGTGAAATTGGACCAGTCTCAATGCCCTGTGAATTCTAGGTACCACGGTTATACCTTGCTGAATCGATGAGCCCAGACTCATCGTCGAATTCTTCCCTGTCCAAAAGGAACAGCGTGTTTCCATTTTTCTCTCGTCACCTACCCGCGCTGGCTGCATTTCGCATGATGAGGTAGCAGGACTTGGCACATGTTGGTACGAGGACATATACTTATGGTGCATGCCAGTATAGTGTCAAGGTTTGACTACACACGCGCAGACTAATTTCCGATTCACTTGCCCTTAGCATAGCATAGTAATAGTGGCAATACAAGGAATATGTCGATAGCTTATCAATGGCCATCAAGGCTCAGTCCGTCCGTCACAGACATTAATCTCTACTGCCAAACGATGACAAGTGACCTCCCATTGATACGCCACAATTGTGGTTGTTGTATTGACTTATTTTCACACTTCCAGCGCTGTGTGAAGCTACTCGATTGTGACGATGGCCACTAGTGTGCGTACATCTGTACTACTAAGAAGACCCCCAATTTCGCTTCCATATGTTTGTTCTACTTCCTTTTTACTGCTGTCGCTTTTGTCTTTCATTCACCTTGATAATTGAGCCTTCATCTCGCCCATTCTTGGCTTTCCGGCATCCTGTATGCCCCCGTCGAGCGTGGTGCAATAATCCATTCTCGTTGTCCTTTTTATTTCAGACTTCGGTGAGCTTGATATACAGGCACACCTACACAGAAAGAGTAAGACAATGACACACTTTTAGGTGTAGGTATACTCGAACCTTAACACGGCTCAGTTCAGGCTGAGTACTCATCGTCTTGGACTCTGAATCAATAAGCCAGAGAAGCCTCGTGATCATTCGGCACCAAAGCCGTGACGGGCGCCTATTGTACATGTAACATCTTTGTTTTACTTGGTTAATCTCGCTTATTTAAATTTACCCCGTGTTGGGATGGTGCATATCTCGTGCAACCTGGGTGGTGTTTTTTATTGCCGAAGAGACTCTCAAAACTAACTCCCCGAAACTGTTACGGTATTAGCGTCAACTTCAGACGGAGCTTTTCTGTGAAGAAGAGGTCAGGTTTACCCGCCTTGCTGGTTCAATATATTAGGTACAAAGTACCAATCGAGAGGTATAAGGCCTAGGACAGCAGTGGCTATCCTATTTGTAGCTTTTGAATTATTGAAGTCAAAAATGCATGAACACTTGTTCTTGATATCGGAACCCGTAGAAAAACAATAGGTGATAAGTTTTGTTTCGTTGTTGTATTACTCGAGTACAGCCTCCGGAGGCTGCCGTATCTATTCGAGTACAAAAAACTGGCGGAAGCCCTTGCTTCACTCAATGAATTATCTTCATCCCACTTGAATCTCGGAAGGGCATCCAGACACCAACTTGCAGTTTCAGATAGGAGGGCATTGTTGACTGCCTGAGACGCATTGACATTGACACCAGCTCTGAGCAGCACGTCCGACAGGGTACCTCACAAATGGGTATGAGGTTGACATTTATGTCAATGACAACATTTGTTTACAATATTTTCCCTCCTAGTGTCTAGTCAACTCGATCATCTCCGCTTCGACGTCAGCCTTCGCCTTCGTCATCTGTGGTCTGGTCCGAGTGAGTTCCCCTGCCATAAGTGTTCTTCATCTCACAAGACTAAGATGCCGCTAACATAGCTTTGGTTCCAGATCTCGATGTTCTTCCGGCGCGATCCCACTATGTAAATGAGCCGGGAGGGACTCGGCTAGAGAGTATTACACTCTGTTGAAGATTGAGACATTTCGGAGTCAATCTCACCACAACGACAACTGATCATGTGACTTACTCAGAACCAAACACTGGTGGCGGTTGGGTGGCGGCTCAGAACCTGGATGTGGAGGAGCCCTAAATGTGGACCCAGCTCAGAGTCAGAGTCGGCTACATAAGTCACTGAAAAAAATTAAAAGACACTTTGGAAGCTTGCGTGGCTCTTCTCTCCAAATCCTTCTCATGTTGCGAGGGGACAGCGTGAGGACTCCGAGGAGAGGAATGATAGCTTGATGTTGCGACGCACAGCGTATATTCGTACATTGGACTCCTAGGATTTCTAGGATTGATTAGTTACATAATGCTACCTACTTACCTACTTTGTTTCTATCCTACAAAACTCTGGGATGGTAAGAACGTGTGAATATTGACGTACTCGATGCCAAGCCACAGCCCGTGCTCTTTCCTTGACTTGCGTGGCACGTTCACTGCTTGATACAAGCACTTATTTTCATGACCTCAAACCCATAACATCATTCAAGTGAAGATCGATGACCTCTAATTACCAATTTAACTTGATAGGTCGCGGGACTGGGCATTCGTTGGTAAGATTTCAACTTCCTTGACAGCTACATGCAAAACTGTAGGCTTACTCGACATTCTCACAATTCAGCGGTAGATCTGCTCCATATGCCTGCCATTAAATACGCCAGGGTGTACCTTGGAGCAGGTGGCCGGACCGCAATTTTCACCCCTTCGCTGTTCCAATTTGAGTCCAATGCCCCACCACACCACCACACCACCACACCACCAAATCCAGTCGTGTGTTTCTAGATTCAGGTTCAAGTGAGAAATCTTAGAGTAGGCCTACTGTTTTGCATGCAGCTGGAATATGGCGCAAATACGTATACGGTCATAAACTTCGAATACACACCCATAAACTAGTCACAGATTCAGTCACTCCTGTCTTGGACGGGTGCTAGTAGTAATACAGGAACCAATAAACAAGGCGGCGATGCCGTGATGGGCGCCTATCTCAGACTTATCATTATCTCACCAATCGAGTCACACTGCTTTTAATCGATAATCAATGACGGATGTAGCAATCAGCGCTTCAACTCCTATTAATAGGGGTACCACTAATCTGTGCAATTGACTGGATATGAAATACCTAGAGGGACAAGTAATTAGAAGCTCTCTTTCACAGCGAAGCCACCAAATTAAATACCAAGTACCCACCGCAACACCTAGAATCCCAGTACCATAGTTGTTATATATCTGTCAGTTATGCACAGGTTTTGAGATATCGCAGCGCAACTACGGCCTTCAAGAAACTGTGCATGCACACTCACGCAGGCATAGCCCCGAGGTGGTCGGATCTACTCCAGTACAAAAAGAGAAGACGGAATTTGTTTTTCACTCGCCTCTCCCATCCTTCCTTCCAGCGCAACTAGCTCTTGAAAAGACATTCAGACAAGACTCTGCGAGGAGAGCATCGCATTGGCCACCTGAGACGCATTGACAGTGACACCAGCGCTGGGCGCTATGTCATACAACGATGCGACCCAGATGCTACTAGGTATGAGATCAGTCGTTTATCTCGACGATAACAGTCTCAATAATCACACAGGGTTTCCCCTCCTAGTGCTTGGTCAAACTGCCAGTCTCCACAGCTTAATCAGTCGTCGTCTGAATCAAGAGCGAGTGAGTTGCTCTACCCAAGTCTTCATCATTCTTAACTCTGACGCCAGTGACAAAGTGTTGCGCTCGAAGGATGTTGGTTTTCCTGAGAAAGGCGCACCCATGCAACTGAAGAGAGACATGGCACAGGTGTCAATGTTGTCTCATGGCGCCGCCACAACCCCGCCCACGTTTCGCAAGGGACTAGGGCACAGAGTGACACACTCTGATCTGAAGAATGACTGAATTCGAGGCTAAAGCAACGACAAATACACCAATAGCAACACACCCTGTGTCTTATTCAGAGCAACCACCGCCAGATCCTGGTGGTGACGCGGAACCAAGCACACAACGCGAACGTGAAGAAACCTCGAATTCTAACCCGACTCAGAACCGACTGCATCAATCACTGGAAAAAATCAAAAAAACACTCTGGAAGCTTGCCTGGCTTTTCTCTCCGAATCCGGCTGATGTCGCGAGGAAGATGAAGGAGCGAGACGGCGTGCGGAGCCGAACGAACAATAACTACGAGGCTCGACGGACAGCGTAAATTGATGCACTTAAATAATACTTGGACATGCACGTCTTTGACTGGTTTAGATACTTCCAGACTCGGTTACTCAATTATTCCTAGTCTCTCAGACACTTTGCTTCTGTCCTCCTGACGGTGCATCACGAAGATCGGCAGCGTGCGTGGCCGTGCGAATATTGACGTCAGACAGCCGACTCGACGCCAAGCCACAGCCCGAGCTCTTTTTTTTTCACTTGCGTGGCACCTTCACTACTTGATACAAGCGCTGATTTTCATAACCTCAAAACAAGAACGTCATTAATATTCGTTCAATTGAAAGATCCTACTGACTTTCGATGGCTCCACATTTCATGCATGAGCCCCACCAATCAACAGCTTGAATAATGAAATGGCTCCGATCTCGTGCAGCACTCCGGTGTCCGCTCCTCCTGCTTCGTCATCGCCCCAGATGACCGAGAGACCCGTTCCTCATATAACTCTGCCCCGCGTGTGCATTTTCTCCACCACCTCCCGAGCTTCTTGACAACAGACGCTAAACGACCAGCGCTTACTAATTGCAGACGCGACCAGCTATTCTGACTGAAACATCCGCCTATTGTAATCATTGTCGCCCGCTGACTCTTCTTCTTACTACCTTCATCACTCTCAAACTCGAGCAAGCAGTATGGCAGTCATTTGGGGCTTCAACCTATCAGAGATGAGCTGGGGCGCGTTTGGCCACGCAAGAATGTTCGACAGACGGTGGCATCTACGTCGGGAGAGGTTCGGTGCGTCTTTCCCTCTTCTCTCTCACTTCGATACTGACAGCCTACATCCAATATCCATAGTCGTCTACCAGCTAGCGATGCTCATAAGTCTCGCCGCAGAGGTACCCTCTTCCTCCTTCTCCGCATTCCGGAGGCTGACCCCTCCCCATCTAGTGCACAGCAACATACTCTCTCTCCAAATACGAATTCCACCAATCCAAAATCGAAGCTCTCTCCAACTACACCGCCTCGGTGCACAACAACCCCCTCATCGACGCAGCGATAGTGTGCATCGTATTCTGCGTACTCGTCGCCACTCTATTCGGAGCAGACTTTTTCTTCCTCCTTTTCTTCCCCAGGAGGACGTACCCGAGGTGGTATGATGTGACTAAGAGGGTCCTCGCGGTGGTTATCTGCGCCGGGATGGCGGCGGGTGCATTGATGAGTACGGTGCGTCGTTCTTCTCTTCCCTATGTTGGATCGGTTTCCTGACATAGTGATGCATATTCTAGATCGTGGTTGCAACGCGCTCTGCATATATAACGGGTGTAAGCCAGAGCGCCGCAGACTCGTACACCGATGTGTACTATCGACCACCTCTCAGTGCGTTTATAGCCTATCTCTCGTCAGATTTCGAGACTAATATCCAACCTCACTTTCGCACTCTAGGATATCGTCACTTCCCCCAGAACATCGCTTGGGTGGTGCTCATCTGGCCTGCTTTCCTATCGACTGTCGCCTCGTAAGTCGTCTTTCCTTTTCTTTCTCCTCCAATAGGCCTCCATCACCTCCATCGCCTTCTTCATTCGCTCTGTCTTCTTCCCACCTGATCTCCTTCTATACCCCATATTAACACGCAATTATCATCTCATACAGTACAATCATCATGTTCATCGCATCCGCGCACGACTCCAAATACGGTACGGCACCCAAGGCGGTCATCGACCTTGACGACGAGGAGAAACACACGCACGCCCACAACGCCAACGCCATCGGCATCCCACCATCTAGTGCACCATCGACGATTGCCAACGACGAGACGCCTATTAACCGACACTCCGGTGTTGGCGCTGGAGGAGTTGTGAGGGAGAAGGAGCCGGTTCATATCGGTGCGGGTGTTTGAGTGGCTTGTCTTTAGCTCGAGTTCGCTGCATTGATTTACTATCTCAATCTCTCTCTCTCTCCGTCGTTGTTGTTCATGATGTCGACATCTCGTTCCCTGCATCATTACGACTGTATCATTTCACGATTCCATAGTTACATAGTACATAGTACATATACATATACCTTCCTTTCATGTACCCGCTTACTATCTGCCTACTGCATCTCCCCATAATATCCATCAATCGTTGTTTGTGCTTTAGCACCGTTTCATGAACATTGGCTATCATTCCCACTCGCGATACGTGTATAATACATTTTAACCTCTACCAGTTATAAAGGATAACTACGATACTTCATTCGGCGGACATGCTGTTGGCTAACAATTGACCGGATCACCACATCGAACGGATCAGATATACCGCCAGCTATAGTAGACTCCGATGATACAGGTCCCGAAAAGAAAGGCCATAAACGCGATACTTATCCAATATATCTCCTACCAAAGAGACCTGAGAGGTGAGCGTCTCCGCCTCGATACCCGTTGATAGAGTAAGAGGGATCTGACTATGGCGACCCCTCGCCGGCGAGCGAGATCATGATTCCGTCCATGACAAAAAGCGTAGAGGGCAAAGTTGGCATGTTGCAGCCATTCCAACAGGAAGGTTCCTGAGTTTACATTGGGTAGATGCGAGGTAGCTCACCGGACATGTGGTCAAGTTGTCGGAGATGCACGAAGCAAAGCCCACTACTCCATAAGTCTGCCGTATTACCCAAAGCTCATTCGACTGTCAGACAAAAATGAGTTGGAGAGATGTACGTATCAGCCAAAAGCGCCCAAAGGTGCTTTTGTATGACTCGAAGTGTCCATCGAAACGCAAGTCTCCGTTCGTGATGAAAAGAAACATCGGAAGCGGCGGATAAAAGCTGCTGAGGTGATCAAGAAGAGAGCAAAGGCTGACATCGAGGAGAGGAGGAAGAGAGCACGCGGAAGAATATCGAGGAGAAGAGGAAACGAGCAAAAGTAGAGAAGGATAGGATGAAAGCTGAGGCTGGGACCTTGAAGGTGTCGAGGTTACTAATGATGGGCACGACGCTGCAAGTGGAGTGGCGCAAGAGGCGGTCCCTGATGTAGATGCAGATGCGGAGGTCGTTTAAAGTATTGAAGAAGAAGTAGGAGAAAAAGAAGGTGGCAGCGACGACGACGACAAGGGTGTTTGGTGCAGGCCTTCGAGATACAAAGAAGTTATATTGAATAATCTCGCTGTTTAAAACTGCGATTGGCAAGGAATTGTTCTGGTCTAAGACAAATCCAACCATCGGTTTCGACAGTCGGATCTAGTGAGTCGTATTCTGCCATTGCTGGACCTTCTCGACGACGCTAACTAATGACGATGTCGCGACGAAACCGGATGAGGACCAATGGAATAACATACGAAGTTGCGACCCAGGGGCCGTAAGCAGATTTCCGTCATACCAGTTCTTAGTCTTCTAATTCGTCGTCCCATTCGTCAGAGTCAGAGTCATCATGATCTAGAACACGAAAGGTGAGAGTGGGGAATCACAGAATCCAAAAAATGGGCGTACCGCATCCGGACATGAGATACTGCTGGTATTCAATGACCTCGTCATGGGATGCTCCGGGCCCAGGTTTTTCGACCACACCCCCAGTCCGTCCAACCCCGCCCTTCCGAGTTAGTGTCTTATCTGCTTCCCCCCCTGTCTGCCTTCCAAAGTCAACGACACTCCCTCCGATCTCCACATCTTGGACCTCCGGGAAGGGGGCGAAGTGGTCCAGCGTCTGCATGATCTCGTCAACCAACGGCTGGTAATAAATCTTGTCCACCAAAGTGATGGTCAACTGGATTAGCTCCTGATAGTCGTCGCACAGCGGATGTGGGTTTCTCTGGAAGCGGCGAAAGACCATCTCGGCATTAATGATAACGAGGAGAGGGTTCAGCATGTGTTCTGGCTTTTGGCGTTGATAACTTGTGAAAGCGGGAAGTCGTGCCGAGTCGTTGTTGGCATTTTCCCTCAGGGCACCATCCTCACTAATCATATATGGCTTGCCGTCCACCATACTCCCCTGCGGAGTGTAGATCACGAGGCAGGCGCCCTTCTGCAGAAAATGGTGAGGTTGCAGGACGACCAGCTCGTATTCCGCATTTGAGAAAGGAGGTTGACGAAGCTAGAAAGAAGCGATCAGAGCGTTGAACCTGAATACCTAGATCAGACACTAACAGGAAAACGCCTCATATATGCTTCTCCCTCATTGATACGCTGTTGCCATATGACATTCTCCTGGTCGACCACGTTGATCATTGCCTGGAGGGTTGTCTTGGAACATGTAACGGCGAAGAAACCAAGCTTGTCGAGTACATAGTGCAAAGTGCGGTCCACTGCCGAACGATCAGGTGGCTATGAAACGAATGAGCTGCCTGGCCGACTCACGAGGAGCAAGATTGGAGGCGGAATTCAGGTTGAACCTGATACCGACAATTCCAAGGGAACTGAGAAAGTATTCCTAGTTCATCATCTTTATCACTGTCATTGGAAACAAGAGACGAAAGCATACCACCTCGAATTTTTTATGTTTATCATTGCGTACAGCGTTGACCCAATGAGCTTTTTTATGAGAATATGCGGTCTGTTTGGTGATGAAGCAAGGTTCGGCTCGGCTCAAGTTCTTCCTTTCGGCCCTTGCTGTGGTGCTCGCGTCCGAATCCGACCCGTCAGTTACGGCCGTACCAGCAGAATGAGCACAGTCCAAATCGCCGAGGTCCAGTTCGGGTATCCCATAAACCTTGATGTAGGGGAGTGTAGTCGATATTCTCCCGTTACAAATAGTGGCCATGATGGTTGGAGAGGAGGTTTTTCAGCGACGAGCGTGCCGTCCATTTGGTTTCCGGTATTGACGGCTTTTTTTTTCTATTTTTGGAGTTTTAGAAAACTCCAAAAACCCGTGAGATCACATTTCTGTAAATATATTGCCATACTTGGACTAGTCTTTGGACACTCGAAGCTTTTGGTTGTGGGTGTTTTTTGTCTTGTAAAAACTCAAAAAAAAACCACTACGCGCTCTCAAACTATAATGATCAAAGTACTTCTCACGACGCAATGGTTCTCATTGATTATTGATGGGTGATTGAAGAACTTAAAATGAGAGGTCCGGCGTCTGTGCCGTAATGGCGCCTCATAGACTTCCCTGGAGTTTCCTGGAGTTTCCATTTTAACGACCATAAATCTGCATGCCCACAACCAACCAGATAACTGCATGCAAACTGTCAATTCTGCAAAGTATCCAGGCGACACTCTACGCATTGAGCACAACTATCGTTCAATTGCGTCTGGTTCTTACTACCCTCGAGCTTAAAGCCAATTACTAGGTCTGAGGTCTGAGGCCTGAGGTTTGAAGCTTTCGGGCGCAGGTTATGAAAGCAATCAAAAAATTCACTGCGTTCAGGTTGTGTCAACAGTGATCGTTGACACAGAGGCCAGTAGTCGACGCATAATCACTCTGCTCTTGTTGCATGGAAGACGCGTGGTGAGCGCTGAGCCGTCAGACCTCATCTAGAAAGGCGCAAGAAATGTTTTATTTACTCTTTTAACAAAATTTAGTGTTTAAATGGTAATAGCTCGAGTATAAGAGGCTGATACGAGACGGGGAGAATGAGCACGTCTCATCTAGTTAGTATAGCTATATCTTCGGCGGAACCGCAAATCACTGCTTTGGAACCGCATATAATATGTTTTACAACTTTACTAAAGGCTCTAGTAGTTCAAAATTGCGATCCGACGCATATGTGGGACGTTAGTTAAAGGTGTGGAAAATGAACAAACTCTCGTAGATCTACTTATCCATTTGGTCGCCCACCCATCCAAAGGAGAGCCAGAGAATACTTCATGAACAGCCGCACTACTGCAAAGGATTCAAAGTACGGCGAAAGTGGCTTAAGATAATTAAACACCAGTCCATTCACTGAGATCAGACAGCAATGGCATGAGGAATTAAAGTTATCAATCTCGATTAAGCTTCGAGGCTGATGATACCACACCTGGCAATCTGAATGCTATGTATATTGGAACCAATCATGGAATAACTGCTAAGATTTGTGGGTTCTATCACTGATATATGTGGTGCACACCGAGCACATCGGATATCAAGTCGGAGGAGACTCCTTCGGTTAGGTCCACGAGGTATGTTTGTCCAGCAATAATTCTCGGTGATTAGAGGCGCAGAAAGGACGTAGGTTTGACCAGCGTTGTGCGGTCATCACCCAAATTGACCGAGTCGACGTCAATTGACTGGTTGGCCTGTCAATATTCAATACGAGTGATGACCGTGTTGACCAGTGATGACCACATGCACGGCAAGGCTCGGCATGGGGAGTTGGAATTTCCGCTTTCAGGTCTGACGTCGCCCGGGCCGTATACTCTCGCGCGTTAAACGAAAGTCATTAGAAGTCGTTAGACCCATACTTCTCTCATGTCATGAAATATATAATAAGATTCGTCACAAATTCACAATTTGTGAGCATTTGATATAATATTAAGTGTGAAGACAATGGAACTTACTTTAGGACACCTCCACTATCGCTTCCCATCTTCATTCACCGGATTCTCCACTCTGACACCTCTCATGCCCCTCCAAATCAAGAGGGGTGGGCCGAGTAATTAAAAAACCATCCACTCGAGAATGACCGCAGCAGAATTGCCTATGCTTCCCCAACGGCAAAGAACAGTCCTGTGTTCCTGGGCTTCACAGCAAATCAGCCTCGATTTCCCTTAATACCACTCTTGGACTACAAAACCCGCTGGAGAAGGATGCTGGAAAGCTGCATTTGCCACATTGCCGAGCGAGTTTGAACTTTTGAAGTTGCTTGATCTGAATGCGGAAGGTTGGATCGACAATGAGATGAAATAGTCAAGTATGTTCTCCAGGCAAGTTATGCGATACAATAAACTGCATTCCCTATTCAAAATACGAAGTAAATGTGGTCTATCCACAAAACGGCTCATGAAATTAACCTGATCACGTATGGTCGCCGCCACCGGTGCACCTAACCGGGGTCATCACTGAGTCTTGACTGGCGGTCATCACTTCGTTACAGCTGTTTGCAAAACGATAGGCCGGCCCTCAAAAAATATACGCATAGGCGGGTTTCGAATTTTTGAAATCTGCCTATGTATATAGCGATCGCAGCTACTAAAAAGACATAGAGTTCCTAAACGACTACTTGAAGACATTTGTAGCGATAATGGTTCAATGAATAGACAAAGTAATAAGGAATTCATGACCGTCAACGTAGAAATTACTTAGTAAAAACACAAGAGATACTGCCAGTAGTACATTTATCCTCATATAAAGAGCCACACAGCTTCACGCATCCAGCATAGCTGCAAGCCTGGGTCTGCTCGACGCGACTGCAGCTCCACTAGGATTCTGCATCCAAGTGCGGTAGTTGTTGCTGAGGTGGACGTAGCTCTCCGAGACCATCAAAGAACGACAAGAAACTAAAAATTAGGTCCTGAAAGTGTGGCGAGGCACCTACCGTAGCGTCCAATGAGTTCAGAACCTTAGGACAGTCACTCACAACCGCTCTCCTCACAATCTCACCCGTCTCTCATAGCGCTGGCATATAAGCCTCATTGTCCTGGGGCGCGATTTTCTCGTTGCTGAGGCCAGACTCCAGCGACATTCGAAGGGCAGTCCCCTTCTCTTCCTTTGAGATGTATCGACGCATGGTGGAACGGTGGTAAAGGTCACTTGAAGCTGTTTACTGGTGTCAATATTGATCTCGCGAATTCAAATCCAGACTCCGCCTGTACGTGTATTTTTCTAGGGCCGGCCTATCGTTTTGCAAACAGCTGTAAATGTTGCTCTAACTTGAATGCCTTTCTTGGAAGTCCCGACACCTTGACCGAAACACCGGCCAACTACCTACCTCGCTTTCAGGTTGTAGAAATGAGCTATGAACACCGAAATGCATATAGACGGCTCAAAATCGAGTTACTTATTCACAGATTATTCTTGAATGGCAAACTTCCGGTCAGATGCTCTCTTTTTGACGACTGCGAGCTATTTTAGCCAGTGGAATATGGCAAATGTACATTTAAGCTCGTTAAGGCTGGTAAAAAGGCATGCAGTAAAATTTGTAATGAATACTCTTTTATGTGAGCATCGTGCTTAAGGAGTAACCGAGGGCACAGGAGAGGCAGAAGAGAGGAGGAAGAATGCCAAGGCAAGAGCGCTCACCCAAACAGGGCGGGATGGACAGAAAAGGCATCACCATCAGCTGGGCAGGGTTCATATGAGCGTTTAGAATCTAGAGAGGGACTTACTTAAGGTTTAGAAATGCCCTCAGCGTTCGCACGGACGCCTAGCGCGACCGATTTGGCATCGGCAAGTCGGCTGATTGTGGCGGTTTGAAGTTAGAAATCAAGTCAGCACTAGGGGAAGGCACCCATTCTTAGCTTTACAAAAAAAACTTATAAACTTGCGAAGCCGAGGCGACAACATTTACTTCTGCAACGACAATAAATAAGCTAGCTGTAAGATTATCCATCAAATGATGATAGAGACATGATTCAAAAAGACTGGTCTACGTAGTGTCCCACTTGTCAAACCGGAAGGGTATATAAAAAACTTAACATCGAAGGAGCGGACCGGGATGACAAAGTTGAAAGAGTGGAAATATAGTAGATAGTTCCTGAAGATGAAATAGGGATGAAGTACGATATATCCCTTACAAGTGACGGTGGGGACCATCCTCCATACTCTAGGTACTTATGCGCTTCACACTAGAGACGGAATACAACAGTAAGACTGACGGCTCGTAAAATGCAGCAAATTGAATAACTTACCCTCTGTACATTGGATAGCGAGGGCCGGAGAGTACCGCATATCTTGGCAGCATGCGCGCTGATGGGGACTATCATAGGAAAATAATATATGTAGAAGCTAAATCCGAGATATTGATGAATGCTTACCAGGTGCCTGAGTTGGAGTTTATGTCACATCCCGTTCCAATAGGTGTGTTCGGGTCGATCGTTAGGTTTTCTTTGTTGGCGATCGCATGGGCAGGAGCACTCGAGGAAAAGGGCCCAACTTGTCCGCCTGGATTTGTGAAGGATATTGATTAGATGTGATGGGGACAACGATAATTATAAAAAGCAGTTGAGTACGCACAGCACACAAGCACTGCATCATTGTCGCAGGTGACGGGAACACTCGACGGGCCGCCTCTACGTGCCGCTAGTAGGAGGAAAGGCTTTAGTTTCATGCGACGATATCAGCAGACGGGGATTACCCTCAACGAGAGAACTTCTTCGAATAGGAGGAAGTGGTGGTAGTCCACGTGCAAGCCGCTGGGCATTTGTTTCACGGGATGTGAGGGTGACACCGACACCAAGCGCAGAGGCACCTGCGATGAGGGAAACGAAGACGGCTAGAACCCTCATTGCGTGTCGCGTAAGAAGAGCTGGTACGTGCAAGGGAGGAAGCGACGAAACTAAGTGGAGGGAACAATGGCCTTGTTTAAGTACGACTGACAATGAAGGGAGGGATGCTTCAGGGTGCACCTGCCCCTAAATGCAGCTCGGGTTTTCGGTGACGAAAGTTTCCCTGAATAATAAATTCCTTTGTGACCCTCTGCCGGGTGTTGAATCTACCCTGAGTGAGGCCACCAATTCGGATGTCAAAGCGATCCTGCGTTCTGATGAGTGGTTCGAAGACCCTATACCGAAACCTAAGCGGATGATCACCCAGTTTGTACTGTTATTTATTCGGTACACGATCGGTGAGACATCTTTTGATTAGGTTCCAGCTCTTTCGTTGCATTTGAAGCTGTAAAACAGTATTTCACCTTATTGAGGTAATGGCGGGGCAACCAGAGGCGCGTCGGAGAATTTTCCTTCACCCGAGTTACATAGTTGGTGAGTACAGCCCGAATGGTAAACAAAGACGATCATCGACGCAAAATTAAATCGTGTTGATCGATACACAATTTGTTGTCAATGTCTCATGCCGCTCAATTCGGAGTTAAACTGCCCTGGTTCCTGAATAATTAATTAGACCCGGTCAGATGTCAGACTACTAGGAATTTTTCGACAGAGCCCTTGTTTATCCACTACCTTAGTTTCCTTGACACCCCGTTGGTAACAGTGAGGATTAGTTGTGATTGAGCGAGTCAAGTGGATTCATTCTCGTCGAGTTTATGTATCCAGTTCGATTATAATCTCCGAGATATTTTAGGTGGGAAAGCCTCCAAGCAAATTTCCAGAGGTAAGGATGTTTGAAACTATCTTGTGCTTGGCTGAGAAGAGCCAGTCAATACCCGTGTATAACGTATATATATAGTATAAAAACTGAATAGACCTATTCAATTCTAAGCAGTAATCAATCTTCGAAAGTGGAAGTCGAAAGTCCGCCGCGCTCAATGATCATCAGGGTCAGCTAAAGTACGTCCAAGAGGACACTCAAAGTCTGACCGACATTCATGTTGAGACCCCGCTTTGAGCATAAATTCCAGCCAGGAATTCAAATTTTTGAAGCGCGCCCTTGGCGCAACCATGATCCCCAATTTTCAGATGAGAACGATGCTGTTCAGTCATTTGTTACGCATGACATCAATTGAAATCTCAAATTTGGGTTAGAAAGACTTATATACCATGCTGGAATTCGGCGACCGGAAAGGCTCGTACTTTAGCTCGTCCTTCCATGTTCCAAAGAGACGGCGGGGGCGGGATGAGGCGGAGTTGGAAACAGGCGGACTTTAAACCTTCACCAACGAAGACATGGCTCTGGTATCTGCTTCTCCTAACTTTGACGTGTGGGAAAGGTACGTAAAAGCGTTACACTTCATCGCTCCTGGAACTCCTCCTTCTATCTCCTCACAACGCACTTCGCAACGCAGTTCCTTTCTTGCCCAGTCCAACTGCCCAACTGCTCACCAAATCTCCACTAGGTCTTCTCACCTCTCGTGTCTACATTGAAGTCGAAACCTAGGCTTTTCTCAGCTTCTGCTACCACCACCAAACTTGGAGATACTCGATACCACTGCACTCGAACAAGCCGGATGGCAGTCATTCAGGGCTTTGATCTTTGAGAAATCAGCTGGGGATCGTTTGGACATGCTGGTATGTTCGATTGACATTGGCACCTTTCTCGAGAGATGTTCGGTGGGTCTTTCATTAATTCCTTCCTTAGATCTCTATGCTGAATGCCCACGTCAATGGATCGTAGTCATGTACCAGCTAGCAATGCTCATAAGCCTCGCTGCAGAGGTACACCTCTCCTCACTTCTCCCTTTCGAGAGGCTGAACCTCCCTTCCCTCCCAAATCTAGTGCACGGCAACATTCTGCCTCTCCACATATGAATCCCACCAATCCAAGATCATACATAATGGATGCAAACCACTGATGTGTATTAATGACCACCGCTCAGTACGTTGATAGCCTCTGTACCACCAGAGTTTGAGACTAACATCCAACCTCAATTTCGCACTCCAGGGTATCATCACCCCCCTCCTACCCCAGAACCTTGCTTTGGTAGTGCTTATCTGGCCCGCATTTTTATCGACGGCGGCCTCGTAAGCTCTCTTTTCTTTCCCTTCCTACCCCCTTCCACAAGCCTCTATCGATTACTTTTTCTCCCTTCTCCCCTTCTCCCAATCATGACTTCCTTCCATACTCACACTAACGCACAATCTCATCTCTTACAGTACAATTATAATGTTCACCGCATCCGCACACAACTCCAAATACTGAACTGCGCCGAAGGAGATTATCGACCCGAACGATCGGGAGAAACACCAAGACCACACTATCAACGACGTTTCAGCGTCAGGCGCGCCGTCTACGATCACGAATGACGATGTAGCCGTTGGGTTAGGCAGGACGAGCGCGTTGGAGTTCAGCCATTTCTTAATGAATATTTCATCGACCGAAGCCAACGCTTGGCATGTTCTGTTGGGGTGCCGAAAAGTGTAATCGCAACTCACACGAAGGTATCGTTTTACCGAGCCCAGAAACGCTCAATAGAATTGATTTCACAGTGAAAATTTGGGAGAACAAGGCAAAGGTTGCCTGTTTCCTCGACCACCTCTTAATGGAGAGCAACGTTTCTTGTTGCGTAAAAGGCTTGGAAAGTATATTATTCGCATGAAAAATACTCGTTCAGATACGCTCAGTTTGGCGCCATTTCTGGGTCTTTGTTGGTACCAAAATTTGAAAAATCTCCGCCACCGATTCCGCCGCTGCCCCAACGTAGCGGTGAACGGATCAGTACAATCAAGACTCAAGAGACACCGAGAAATGTCCATATATAGGTATTGATTGTCCCGAAAAGAGAAGTAATGTCTCCAGTATTCAATCAGTCTAACTGGCTTTAAGAAACCCCCGTAGGCCATAAACGCGATACATAACCAATATCCTGTCTGATGACCTCTTCTTTCGGTCAGGATTAACCCTTGCTCTCTGCCAATAAGCGACTCTGCCTCGACCACACCACAACCGTCGACATCACCCTCAGGCTTATGTCATGGCCGTATGAGGATATCCGCTGCAGCAAGGGGTTCCCAGAGTGGCCCACAGCAAGTCAACCGTTCCACTCGCAGGGAAGCTGCTTCCAATATTTCAAAACTCTCGGTGCTAAGGTCTACCTAAATGGTGCTGTCTCGTCGGCCAGGGTACGCGGGCGAGGGTTGCTACACAGACCAATTTTTCCTGTAGCAGCTCTCTCGCGAGCTTGCTCATGAAGTACTTCTCTGTAATCGCAGCATTGTGGGGTAGTATCTAGAGTTGCATGCATATTGTACGTACTAGTGATCCTTACGGTCATCACGACGTCGGGATTTGCAGACTCGAGCTAGGCATTCGCTATAATCAACAACTTCACTAGAACTACTTAGTTAGGGTATATGTTCATCTTTAATGCCCGTGTAATTTTCGTGCAACAAGTTTGCTAAGCCGCGAAAATTGAGAATGATGGCCACAAGTGCCTGGCCGTGCTTGGCCATGGAATCGAATTGGATGCCTTTACTCGATCTATCATAAAGAAATCTCAAATCAAGACTTGATAAAGATTGATCCTTCGTAATACTGTACATAAGATGGGGTAAACAAAAGTGAATTTCTCTTTTTATCGGTACTCTCCCTTCCAAAACCACTAAGCGAGAGTAGGAACGGTCCAGTCGATCCAGTCAGCATCAACAAATCCGAGTTCATTTTCGCCATCCGTCTTGAGGATGCTCGTATTCGTCGGCTGGCCTTTGAGGAATTTGTCGACGAAGGCGCCTACGTCTGGAACCTGACTATCCGGGAGCGCACAATGGCTGTGGTTTCCGATTTGAGATAAACCCATCGCATCGGGAATTCCAAGGGCTTGATAGACCTTGTTGGCCGTCTTCATGCATCCCCATACGGATTCAGGCCCGAGCCAGTCTATGCCAGTATTGTCGATTACGAGGAGGGCGCGGGGTGCGATGAGTCCGGCGAGCATGTGATGATCGAAGGGAAGCTCGGCAGTGGTGTTGACGTACTTCTCGAACGACGTAGAAAGCCAAACGTTCTCCTGGATGATCTGTCTTGCAGTCTGGGTGTTGATATTCCTTTCATACATCGAGTCGGAGATGCGCCAGCACCCAGCCCCTCCGGCGCCCGACTCTTGAGGAATCGTGAGCGCGATGCGCGGCTCGAAAGCGCCAACCACAAATGTGCCTTTTCCGTTCCTCGAACACCCAGACACAGCAAGGTGCTTGACGTCGATGCCGTGCCCAGTGGTTATCTCGAGGGCGTCAATGACGCGACTGACACCCCAAGTCCACGCCATCATCGCAGACGCAGAATGATCGCTGCCATAAAGGTCATAAAACTTTCCTTTGCCACGACTGCTGACACTATTCTGTTGCGCTATTTCGTCGTTGTTGAATGCGATCCTTGCAACACCCTCGGGTTGAGGAAGTGACAATCCGCCGATCCCAATAATAGCAGGAGAGGGACTGCTCGCTTTACCAGTGGCAGGGGTGATTTTAACAGTGAATTGAATGAACTTATCACCCTCGGCGGCGAGGATGACGAGGTTCCCGGCTAGGTAGACAGCGGCGAAACCTGAGGGCTTAGGAGGAAGGGACCCAAGCTCATATCGCTGGAACAGCTGGCTGATCTCGTCTCGACGGCAACTCCAGTCGGCCTTGGTAGTGACCTTTTTCCCATCAATGAAGGTGAAAGGGTCGGGAAGTTTGGGGTTAGCCGTGAGTTCTATGGTTTCTGGGAGTTTTGTACAAGCAGCTGTGAAGAGGGTACGGACGTAAGCACTCATAAATACTTGAATGAAAACTTTCTCTCTTACATTGTGCAAAAACTACTTGCTGGGTCGCCGCCGCCGCGTAAAGTGCGAGGGCAATGAGGGAACGCAGAGACAACATTGAAGAACTGGATCGAAGAAACCTGGAGTGCTCGAAGCGTGATTGTACTAGAAACGCCAGCTTATAAGCCACCACCACGGAAATTCTACGTACGACCAATGACGATGGGTATTGCAAGAAGCCATTAACGGCTATAGAATTAGAATCTCATTCTGTGGAGAAATCTTCGAACATAGACGGGACTGTTCCACATATCTCCCGCTATTCAAAGTTACCCCGACACGGGTCAGTCTTGTCTCAGGAGTCAGCCTTGGCGTTCGAGACATTGTTCAGCTGAACATAATTTATATACATGTTCGTGTGGAGCTGAAATCGTCCAACATCTCGACTTGCTTCGAAACCGATGTTCAGTCGCAATTAAAGGAATACTTATGATTCTAAGCCTCAAGGCTGTATGTACGAGTTCTTTATCAGGCGGTAAACTTCTTCATGCTTCGTAAACTCTTCAACTCTCTGCATAAAGGTCGGATATCGAGGCCATACATATTGACAATTCATTTGAGGGCAGCACGTCAATTTCAGGTTCCACTCGATTATTATAACGGACCAACACTTCATAGCAAGCGTCGACAGTCTTATTTATTGTGCGAAGGAATCAAAGAGCGCTGCTTCTTGGGAGAAACTACGCACTTTTCAGACAGTTTACAAATCCACATGATGTTCATCAGGTGCTTCAGTCAGTACTTCTAGGCAGTAGTCTTGCATGAATCATACTTCTATAAATCAATATGGTACACGGACCGTCGGAACATATAGAGACTGTCTTCAAGAGAGAAGCCAGCCCGACACCCTTAGATAAGGTGGTCACACCCCTGTCATGTGTTGTGCAACATAAGGGAGCCCTATTCTTCAATGGCCACGGTCTTATTTTGGCAATACATAGTAATGGAATTACTTCTTCTGGCGGTTTTATAACCTACGCGAAACGTCCTTCGAGATATTACCGTTTTAGTAACGTATTTTCAGCTAATTTATTAAGCCGCTTAAGATAGTAGTCGACTTTATTGTTTTTTTCTTCCAGTAAATATCAAAGTCAAAGCTTGCGGTCAGACAGTCAGAGAGGAGGAAAGCGATCTTCAATGTGGACCGAAGGGTTGACGGAAGGATGGTCCTGAGCAATATAAATACTGAAGCCGAAACCGGGAAACCTGAGAGCTTCTATAAATGCACTATGTAGGGAAGGCGCACAGCCTCGCACGGAGATATTTCCCCCAGAAGTCAGTGGTTCTTGGTTTCACGCTTCGGTGGGGTGGAAGGGCGGAGAAGATGCTTTCTGCGGGAAGAAACACAGGCGAGTACCATAATTTAGGCAGGTAGAATATATGTTTTCGTCTCCCTCACGGTCGTAAGCAATTTGGGCCTCATTTTTGGCAAAATCGAACATTCGCAATGATCACTGTTAGGGGCTGGCGCGTCAGACGCGCGATAGTCACATGCTGGCTTTGACTACTCTGTGTTTGAAAGTCCAGCAGCCTTTCCGAGTCGCGTTCTGGAAGGCCTTTTTGTCGACTCCTCCCCACTATCTTCCTCCCACCAGCGACACTTATTCGAGGATCCCGGAAACATATAGATTCCTCGGTTGTGTGCCGATCGTAGAGACTCACCCAGCTCAACTTGCCAGCGACAGAAACTACGGATGTTACTGCAGCTCCAGCCACCGCCTCCAATTCTCACATGACTCGTGAATCTCCTACTACCGGGGCTCAGAACCTCAATAGTATTAACAGGCGATTGAACATGTAGCAAAGGTGGTTTCCGTACCCGTCTGAAAGGAGAGTCATGCAGAAAATAAAGAGAAGCGAGGTGACAGAAATCAGGATTTCAAAGGTGGGATATAATAAAGCCGACAAGATCAAGGCACAGATGAGTCGATGAATTTAGTCACAGCCTCCCAATATCCAGGTTGGTCATAGGTGTCGTCTGAATATTGGATTTAGCTATCGATTCCGGCAGCGAATAAGTTGATGAGTTACGCACTGTGTCCTCCGTGAGGAAAAACTTCGAAGACGTCTTTCTGAGGAGGTTTGTACTCAGTCTCAGGTGCTTCATCCGCAGAGCATGATAACGCGAATAATCTCAATTTTGTTTTCGCGGCCGGTTTTCTGGTAGATGCAGCCTGGAACAGGGCGGCTACTTCTGTCGAAGGAATGACTCCGTCCTGAAGGCCACTCAGCATCAAAATTGGCAGAGTGGTCGGCATATTCGATATCCTGGATATCGAAGGCCATTTCTGGGTAATCAGAAGAGATAAGAAGCCACCCATCGGCCATGCTTTCACTAGGTTCGGGATGGAAGTAAATGTATTTTCCACAATCAGAGCAGCAACCTGAAGGTTGATAAAACGTTATTTCTTTCCATAACCCTGACCTGGGGGAAAGCTTGCCTTGTCCGAATTACGACTGGCTGCGTATATTGCTACAGCTCCACCAAGAGATTGCCCGAAAATGACCTGTATCAGGAAAGATGTTAGCCAGATTAACTTTACATGCACGGACCCAATTACTATTGGAAGTTCCGATAGTTCAGGATCATTCGCGACGTAGTCAAAGCCCGCTTGAGCATCAAGTTGCAGACCTGTCTCTCAGTTAAGCAACAAGACCATTCTAGTTCGTGAGAAGATATACCCGACTCTGATGGAGTGCCCTCTGAGAGGCCGTATCTGCATGTCGCATGTTGAGTTGTGCAAAAAGTCTGTCAAAGACCACATACCCCCGATACTCCAAAGTCAGTACTTTGAACCCCATCCTGCGAAATTGGATAGCGTGAGGATCAACAATGTCCCCGTGGTTCATCGCATTCCCATGGAATATGATCACTGTTCCTCTAAGTGGTCTCTATGTACATTCAGTGAAAGCTATACAAACGCCGAACTGAAGCGAATATACCTTTGCCGACTGATGAATCAAATAACACCTCAACTTCACCTTGTCCTTCGTCGTAAGTTCAACATCTTTGTACGGCACTTCTGGTTTTGAAACATCTATTTTGTAT